>Ga0310786_10003898_pt1 | contig 21178 bp, 16 predicted proteins | sample AusTroGonzalo_MG_FD_203881 | JGI IMG/M metagenome (GOLD analysis project Ga0310786, IMG submission 203881) | Bovine rumen microbial communities from tropical cattle in Woodstock, Queensland, Australia - Gonzalo_03 (v2) (version 2) | ecosystem: Host-associated > Mammals > Digestive system >... | reverse complement strand
AGGAATGAGCACATTCCCAGGAAGTATGCGAAGATCATGTTGTCCACAAAGATGGACTTGGTGAATAAGCTAAGATATTCCATAAGGCGTTACAGTTTACTTTTCCTGGAGGTCCTTCTGGATGCTGCGCTGCACCCATACGATGCATCCGAGGAGGATGAGGGCGAACGGCGGCAGGATGACCAGGTTGTTGGGAACATAGCCGAAGCGATTGAGGATGTCGATGCCGAACAGGGTACCGGAGCCCAGGAGCTCACGGAAGAAGGCAACGACAAGGAGAATCAGGCCGTAACCGGCGCCATTGGCAACGCCGTCCAGGAAGCTGGGCACGGGCTTGTTGCCCAGGGCGAAAGCTTCGATGCGGCCCATCACGATACAGTTGGTGATGATAAGGCCGATGTAAACGGACAGCTGCTTATCGATGGCGTAGGTGGCTTCGAAAGATTTGAGGATCTGGTCTACCAGAATTACCATCATGGCGACAACCACCAGCTGGACGATGATACGTACACGGCCGGGGATGGTGTTACGCAGCAGGGAAAGGATGAGGCTGGAGATACCGGTAACCACAATCACGGAGAGGGCCATCACCAGCGCACCCTTCAGGGTAACGGTAACCGCGAGGGAAGAGCAGATACCCAGCACCAGGACGGTGATCGGGTTGCCCTTGAAGATCGGGTTCAGAATGGTTTCTTTGAGTTTTGCATCCATGGCTTATTCCTCCACGATTTCAGGTTCAACGGATTCTTCGGCGCCGCAGCAGCACTCGGACTGCTGGTTGGCGAGGAAGTACTTGGCGTAAGCGGCCAGCCAGGTGTCAATAGCGGCATCCAGGCCCTGGGAAGTCATGGTAGCGCCGGAGATAGCGTCAATCTTGTTATCTACGACAGACTTGCCCTCGGCGTCCTTGGGAGCGCCACCCTTCACGATGTCAAAGACATTCGTGTTGGAAAAGTCGGCTACTTCACCGGAGAACTCGGCCTGGAAGGACGGGTCGTCCTTGATACGGGCACCCAGACCGGCGGTCTCGGACTCGTGATCGAAGTAGGCGCCGCCGATGGTCTTCAGGTCGGATTCGAAGCTGATGTAGCCCCAGATAGGACCCCACAGACCGGCACCGTAGATGGGAACCACGGTACGGCCGTTCTTGAAGACGAACACGGGGAGTTCGGGTTCGGCGGTCTTGTTGGGGCCGCCCTTGATATTGTAGTTCTGACGCTTCAGCTGCTTGGCGCTGTAGACATCGTTGCCCTCGAGTTCGCGGACAACATTGCCTTCCAGGTCAATTACGAAAGCTTTCTCAATCTCCTGGGCATATTTGTCCAGAACAGCCGCATTGCCCATGCCGGAGATCTCTGCCTTGGTGCCGTACTGGGCGGAGGTGAGCATCTGGGAGATGGTATCTGCCTTTTCGTTCGCATCCTGTTTGCCCTTGAGGCTCTGGGAGACGAAAGCAAGGAGAGCGGCTACGATCACCACGATGACGGTGGTGTAAATAACGGTGTAAACGTTGCTGTTAGTATTCATAGCGCAAATCCTTTAGGCGGTTACGGCTTTCTTGTTACGACGGCCGGTGCGGGCGCTAACCACGCAGTGGTCGATGACAGGAGCCATGGTATTCATGAAGAGGATAGCCAGCATCATACCTTCCATATAACCGGGGTTCCACAGACGGACCACCACGGCGAGCGCACCTACGAGGAAACCGTAGATCCACTTGCCGGTTTCAGTCTGGGCGGCGGTTACAGGGTCGGTGGCCATGAAGACGGAGCCGAAGAGGAAGCCGCCCATCACCAGCTGATAGTAGCAGGGGAGGGTGGTGGCGCCGGCAATCTGGCCGAGCCAGCCGACGAGCAGGCCGCCGGCGATGGAGCTGAACATGATCTTCCAGGAGGCAACGCCGGTCCAGACCAGGATGAAGGCGCCGATGAGGATGGCGACTACGCTGGTTTCACCGGTGGAACCGGGGATGAAGCCCCAGAACATATCCATGAAGGAGTACTGGGAGGACAGTCCCTCGATGCCGCTGTCGTGGGCGATGGCAAGGGGCGTAGCGGCCGAGATGGCGTCTACGTTACCGAGGCCGGCCCAGGTCTTGGAGACCCATACGGAAGAACCGGACATGCTGGAAGGATAGGAGAAGAACAGGAAGGCACGGGCTACCAGAGCGGGGTTCCAGATGTTCATACCGGTGCCGCCGAAGACCTCTTTCACGAAGAGGACAGAGAAGGCAACGGCGAGGGCGAGCATCCACAGGGGAACGTCCACGGGAACAATCAGGGGAATGAGGAAGCCGGTGACGAGGTAACCCTCGTTCACTTCTTCGCCGCGGATCTGGGCCGATGCGAACTCGATGCCGAGGCCCACCACATAGGAGACCACGAACAGAGGAAGCATGCGGAGCAGTCCGTAGAAGAACATGTGCCAGAAAGTCCAGTTAAGACCGTAGAGGGTAGAGGTCTGAAGGCCCACGTTGTACATGCCGAACAGAGCGGCGGGGACGAGGGCGATGACCACCATGATCATCACGCGCTTGAGGTCGATACCGTCGCGTACGTGTGCGCCCTTGGCCGTTACGGTGCCGGGGACACGCAGGAAGGTGTCGAAAGCGTCAATGGAAGAGTGCAGCCAGTACAGCTTGCCGCCTTTTTCAAAAAGGCCAGGTTTCTTTTCGTCTGCCATAGCTTATGCCATTTCTTTGATCATGAGCTCGATACCCTGCTGGATATAGGCCTGGATCTCGTTCTTGGAAGGATCTACATAATCGCACAGGGCGAGGTCTTCCGGAAGGACTTCGTAGATACCGAATTTCTCCATCTTCTCGATGTCGCCGGCGAGGCAGGCTTTGATGAGGTAGATGGGGAAGATGTCCATCGGGGTGACGTCTTCGAAGCACTTGGTTTCAACGAAGGCGCGGGGACCGCCGTGCAGGTTGGTGTTCATGTCGTACTCCTTCTTGGGGGTGAGCCAGGAGAAGTAGCACCAGGAAGAGCTGTGCACCTTGGGACGGAAAGGCTTGGCCCAGCCGAACCATTCGCGCTCGTAGCCCTCCTTCAGGAGAGTGAGCTGGTTCTGGAAGAAGCCCAGGTAACCATCGGCACCCAGGGATTCGCCGGTGAGGACGTCGCCGCCCACCACACGAACATTCTCGTTTACATCAGTGATGGCCTTGACCGGAGTACCGGGGAGGCAGACCACGTAGCCGAGTTTTTCGGCGGCGGGGCCGGTGACGGCCACCTTGCGGGTGAGGTCCAGCTTACCGGTGTTGATCACATGGCCGAAGGCTGCGAGCAGCAGCGGGCTAACCGTCCACACGATGTCTCCCTTCTTGATGGGATCGATGTGGCTGATCTGCACGCCGACGTTGCCGGCCGGGTGCGGACCGCTCACCACATGGATCTGGGCGTCCTTCAGTTTGCCGAAGGCCGTTTCACCCTTGTGGAGGGAAACATGCACCGGAGCCACTTTGGCCAGGGCGGTTACGCCGGCCTGGAGATCGGCCAGGGCGTCGCCGAGGACATAGTCGTTGTCGGCTGCGAGCGGAGCGGTGTTGAATGTGGAGATGAAAATTGACTTGGGCGTTGCATCCAGGGAGGCCATCACGCCGTAGGGGCGCTGTACCAGAGAACCCCACAGACCGGTTTTGAGGAGGAGTTCCTTGACCTCGTCGGCGTTCTGAGGCGCCTGCTTGCCAAAGTCCACATACTCCTGTTTTGCATCGGCCTTAATGAGCACTGCCAGCAATTTTCTCTTGGCACCTCTGACGACTTCCTGCACCGTGCCGCTGACCGGCGAGGTGAACAGAATCTCGGGGTGCATTTTGTCGGCCATCACGGGGGAGCCTGCCTGAACGGCGTCGCCCTCCTTCACCAGCAGTCTGGGGACCAGACCGAAGAAGTCAGTGGGCTTAACCGCAACAACGTCAGGGCTCACGGTTTTGATGACGACAGGGGCTGCAGCGCCCTTCACAGGAACGTTCAGACCCTTCTTCAAAGCGAGATTGTTTGACATTATTGTAACAGTTTATATGTATTTGCGGAAATACCGCGCGAAGTTACGAAAAAATTACTAATTTCGCCTACTATTTTGGGAAGATATGAGTGAGATTCTAGATGCCTTGAATGAGGAACAGCTTGCAGCAGTAACATGTACGGAAGGCCCTATGCTGATTGTCGCAGGGGCTGGCTCGGGTAAAACCCGTGTCCTGACTTCCCGCATCGCTTACTTGATAGAAAAAGGGGTGGAGCCGGATCGTATTCTGGCTCTTACGTTTACGAAAAAGGCGGCCGGTGAAATGAAAGACCGTATTGCCGTGATGGTGGGAGAACGCAAGGCGCGTAGGCTCTGGATGGGCACTTTCCACTCCGTCTTCATCCGCTTCCTGCGGGAGTACGCGGAACCCCTGGGCTTTCCTTCTTCTTTTACGATTTACGACCAGACAGATTCTGTCAGCTGCGTAAAAGCCTGCCTGAAACAGCTGGGCCTGGACGACAAACTTTACAAGCCCAAGGAGGTGCTCTCCCGCATCTCCAAGGCCAAGAACGACCTGATTACCCCCACTCCCTACCGCAACGGCGTGGGCGGTTACCTGGAGGACGATATCCATCACAAGAAACCGGAGATTTACAAGGTGTACGCCCTGTACTGCCAGACGTGCAAACAGAACGGCGTAATGGACTTCGACGATATTCTCCTTTATATGAATATCCTCCTGAAACAGTCCCCGGAGGCCCTGGCCAACATTTCCGGCCGCTTTACGCACATCCTGGTGGACGAGTATCAGGACACCAACATGGCGCAGTACTTTATTTTGAGGAAGCTGGCCGCCGGTCACCAGAACCTCTGTGTGGTGGGCGACGACTCCCAGTCCATCTACGGCTTCCGCGGCGCCCAGATCCAGAATATCCTGAACTTCCAGAAGGATTTCCCGAAGGCCCGTACCTTCCGTCTGGAGCGCAACTACCGCAGTACCAGCACCATCGTGAACGCGGCGAACACGCTCATCGCGCACAACGAAGGCCGTATCCCCAAGAACTGCGTTTCCATGGGCGAAGAAGGCGAAAAGATTAAGCTCATCCGCACCTTCACGGAGCAGGAGGAAGCCTCTGTCATTGCCTCTTCGATCATTGCCCGGATGAGGGCGGAAAAGTGCGAATATGAAGACTTCGCCGTCCTGTACCGCACCAACTCGCAGTCCCGCGCGCTGGAAGAGCAGCTGCGCCGCCGCAACATCCCGTATATGATTTACTCCGGCAATTCGTTCTTCGAACGGGCCGAGGTAAAAGATATGATGGCCTACTTCAAACTGGCCGTGAACCTGAACGACGACGAGTCCTTCAAGCGCATTGTGAACAAGCCCACTCGAGGCATCGGCGACACATCGCTGAACGCCCTCCTGCAGGCCGCCAGGGACAACAATGTATCCCTGTTCCGCGCCGCGGGCCTGGAGTCGCTGGAGAACTATGGCCTCAAAGGCGCAGCCGTCACGAAGATCCGCGCGTTCTGCACGATGATGGAGAAGGCGGCGATGGAAGCCCTGACGGGCGATGCCTACGACGTGGCCATGTCGCTGGCCTCGGAGAGCGGTCTCTACCTTTTTTATAAGGCCGATAATTCCATCGAAGGCCAGTCCCGCTTCGCCAACGTGGAGGAACTCCTGAACAGTATTAAGGTATACGAGGAGCAGGCGTCGGAGGAGGAATTCTCAGAGGAGGAGGCCGATGCCCCTCAGGAGGCGGCCGCTCCTTCGGAAGGGCACAAAACGTTGGGCGAATACCTGGAGAATGTCTCCCTGCTGTCCAATGTGGATGTGGCCGATGATGAAACCAACAACAAGGTGGCGCTGATGACGGTGCACACGGCAAAGGGCCTGGAATTCCCTTACGTGTTTGTGGCCGGTATGGAGGAGAATCTGTTCCCGGCAGGGGGCTGGATGCTCACCCCGAAGGACCTGGAAGAGGAGCGCCGTCTGTTCTATGTAGCTATAACCCGTGCCAAGAAGGCCGTGGCGCTCACGTTCTGCGAAACGCGCATGCGTAACGGTAAGCATGAGTCCAACTCCCCGAGCCGTTTCCTGCGGGAACTGGCTCCGCAGTATCTTGACAATCCGCTGAGAAAAGACGAATTCGAAAAGCCGAAGCTGGAAGAGGACGAGTCGATGGGCGTGCGCTGGAGATCCCCTCGCGCCTTCGGCCCCAGGGAAGACAGGAAGCCGGCGGCAGCCCGTCCGTTTACATCGGCCCCGTCCAGGCCGTCCGCGGCGGTCGAGGCTCCGAAACCGCCCATCATCGACGCCAACTTCGTCCCGGATCCCATGACTTCTTTCAAGGTGGGGGACCGCATCGAACACAACCGTTTTGGTACGGGTGTAATGATTGAAATATCCGGTTCCGTTCCGGATTTAAAGGCGAAAGTCCGCTTCGACCAATACGGAGAAAAACTCCTGCTTTTGAAGTTCGCGAAGATCAGACATAAGTGATTTTGTCAAAATGCGTAAAAATCGCGTTAAAAGGCGTGAAACATCCTAAAAAAATATTTTTAATTTGTTGTTGGAAAAGAAAAAATCCGTATATTTGTCGCGAAGTTTTTCATAGTTTAAGTTTAGGTTAAGTAACCGGCCCTTCGCAGGGATTGCGAGGGGCCGGTGAATTTTTGTATTTTGGGGATTGAAAAGTCCTAACCGCAGTAGAAATACTGGGCTACAAGGCGCCTCATCAACTTTGTGTCATTTCGCGCCTCGCGGTGTAAGTCCAAATCGTCGTGGAGACGGAGGGCTTTGAGGATGCCGTCAATCATGCGCGGACGGAAGACATCGGCCTTCTCATAGACCTCCCGCACGGCCTCCAGACAGGCGGCACTTTCGGTGCAGCAGGTGGGCAGTTGTTGCAGGGTTGCCAATCGCGCGGCGTTCTCGCTCTTGTGGATATCCATGTCGACATAGGTTTCATCGGCCAGCTTTAAAGCATCGGCCTTCGGCATCTCCAGCCCTATGCGGGCGGCGACGCACAGGCCTGCCATGAGCTGATAGATATCGGCCGAGCAGTCGGGGCTGCGCATCTCGAAGGTCTGCTTCCCGGGGAAGCCCAGCGGCACGCGTACAAGGGCGCTGCGGTTGCAGTCTCCCCAGCAGACGTTGGTGGGCGCCTCCTGGTGCGGGACCAGGCGGAAGTAGGAGATGGGGTTCTTATTGCCGAAGGCGGTGATGGACGGGGCCATCTTCATGAGGCCGGCGATGGCGCGGCGGGCTTCCTCGGAGAGTTTGCCATCGGCCCCTAAAGTGACGTTGACGCCGCCTTTCATCAGGCGCATGTGGATGTGCATGCCGCTGCCGGCTTTGCCTGTGGTGATTTTGGGCGCGAAGCTCACGTCCAGGCCCCATTTGTAGGCGAGGTTCCGGATGACCCATTTGGCCAGCAGAAGTTGGTCGGCGGCGGTTTCGACGGGGCAGGGGAGGAATTCAATCTCGTTCTGCTCGTATACCTTGCCGTCCAGGGTGAAGTTGCCCACCTCGGAGTGGCCGTACTTGATCTGGCCGCCGGTTTTGGCCACGTGGTCCATGCAGGCACGGCGGAAGTCGTTCAGCTTGGCGAAGGGTTCGCTCTCGTGGTAGCCTTTCTGGTCGGTAGCGGGGAAGAGGGGGTCTTCGTCGGTGATGACGTAGTATTCCAGTTCGCCCATGGCCTCGAACTGCAGGCCGGTGCTGGCCTCGAAGGCTTTTTCGGCCCTCATGAGCGTGGCGTGCGGCGCGCAGTCGAAGGGTTTGCCGCTCTTGTCAAAGAAGCCGCACAGCAGGCACAGCGTGGGGATCTCGCAGAACGGGTCCACGAAGGCGGTGTTGTAACGGGGAATGACGTAGAGGTCGCTGTTGCCGGCTTCGATGAAAGAAGGAAAGAGGCTGGAGCCGTCTACGCGCTCACCTTCGGTGAGGATGGTTTCGGCGTACTCCAGGTTATTCACGGTGAAGTTGAGGGTTTTCACGCGTCCGTCCTCGGCCGGGTACATGAAATCCACCATGCGGATTCCCTTCTCTACAATAAAGCGCAGTATGTCTTCTTTGGTGAAGTCTTCCGGGGCTTTCTCCAGGAAAGCCACCACTTCGTTCGGGTTTAGTGTTATTCTTTTGTCCATTTTTGTGCGATGTGGTTAGTCACACAAATATACTTATTTCTCCCCAAATACGCACCAGCGGACAACGGGAATTCGGTGCAGGATTTCGTACAGGGCGGGGGAGAGGGTGAATACCGCCACCGTGAGGATGAAGTACATGGCCGAGGGCGGCAGCTGGGTATATCCTTTCATCATATAGCCGATGCTGGCAACCACCAGATAATGAACGATGTAAAGGCCGAAGCTGGTGCGGGTCATGTAGCCGGCGAACCGGTCGGTGTAGTCGAAGCGCTCCATGAACCAGGCCATCATGGTGAGGCATCCCAGCCAGCCGTAAAGGCAATTGAGGGGGCTGCTCATGTAAATGCCGGAGGTGTTGTCCTGGCCGAAGGTGGTGGCAATGAGCACGGCGCCGGAGATGACGGCGCTGATCACCAGGGGAATCCAGGCCTGCTTGAGTTTCTGCTGGTTGCTCTCGTGGCTGAACACGAAGTAGCCCAGCAGGAAATTAATGAGGTAAAAGACGGGTTTGTACAGGTTGAGCAGGCCGTCGGCGCTCTCCGGGCGGGGGTGCTTGATGAGCGTCTGCGCACCGGCCCAGAACAGGATGCCCAGGAGGATGATTCCGCCGGTTTTCAGCTTGCCGCAGGCGTTCCAGAGTTTGTCCCTGCTGTCCAGTTTGCGCACCAGCAGCAGTACCAGGCAAAGCAGCCACAGCAGCTGCACGAACCATAGCGGACCGATGCCGCTCACGGCCATGAAGAGGTACTTGGCCACCCCGGGAATGCCGTCGAAGGCGCCGGCGCCTCTGGCCACCACCGTGTTGAAGTATCCGGTCATCCATTGGAAGACGAACAGGCCGATGGTGCCGGGAACCAGCAGTTTCCGGGTTCTGGCCTTGAACCATTCCCTGGCGCTTTTCTTCTCCAGCGCGTACCGCGCGCTGATGCCGGCGAGGATGAAGAGCAGCGGCATGAACCAGGGGTAGAGGATATACATCACCACGTCCTGGTACTGGGGCACCTCGGGGTATTCGCCAAAGCCGCCGATGCCGCCGAAGACACCTTTATTATTATAGAAGTATATTACGTGATAAAATAGCACCAGGAGCACGGTAACCCAGCGCAGATTGTCCATCCAGTGTTTTCTCATTTGGTAAGGCCCCCCATGGCCTGTTCTAAAAAGCCGGAGAATCTTTCGACTCTCCGGCTGGAGCGAGATACGAGTCTCGAACTCGCGACCTTCGGCTTGGGAAGCCAACGCTCTACCAACTGAGCTAATCTCGCGTTTGGACTACAAATATAGTATTTTCTGATGGATTCTGAAATTTTATTTTCCCGCTGTCTATAAAAATGGCGTGTTAAAAAATGGTCCAAAACACGACATTTGGAAGAGAAGGAGAGTTATTTGATGTTAAAAAATGGTCCAAACTTCGCCATGGGGGAAGTTTGGAGTAGTCACAAATAGCAAAAATTACTCCGATTTTGGGCCAAAAGGACACCTTTTTGTTATACGAAAATGAGTGAAATTTCGCCATTTTTGGAGAAAAAAGTGCAAAAAGACACCTTTTGTACAAAAATGAGGATAATTTTGATATAATGGTGTCATTTTCGCTATCTATCTTTGCCCTACGAAAATTTTGTACAAAATGGATATTGTTGAACTGAGACCTCCCGTCGGAGAAGGAGTCTTCCGCTCCTACGACGATGGCCTGGTCGTACTGGATCACTTTAAGGGATTCTCTGCCGGAAGCGTGAGATCCCTTGACTATGGAATTGTTCTCATATGTACATCTGGCATGGCGCAGTTTGCGTACGATGACCAGATTATCAAATTGGGACAAAACGAGCTCTTTGTTTATTTTGCGCACAGCGTCATCGAGAACTTTATGTGTTCTTCTGACTTTGATTGCCGTGAAGTATGGTTCTCTCGTGGTGAACTTTGGGACACCAATATGTATGGAATGTCTACGCTCTCGGACCTTGTTGCCCTGAAGCAGCACCCGAAGGTGGCCCTTTCGGATGCAGAGTTCCTCAAGTTGGATACCTATTATCAGCTGCTTTGCCAGAATCTGAAGGATTCCAATGCACAGCTGGGCCACGAAATCATGCATTCCCTCTTCAGTACCCTCGTACTGGAGATTCTTTCCCTCCTGCGCGGCAATATTGATGAAGCGGCAGAGGGAGGAGTTGTAGCGGGTGGAAGCAAACTGCACGGTAAACTTCTGGCAGATAAATTCATTGAGATTCTGGAACAGAGCGACGGCCGTATCCGTCGCGTAGATGACGTTGCACAGATGCTGAATGTGACTCCCAAGTATCTGTCCAAGCTGCTCATGAAGACCATGAACCGTAAACCCAGTGTGATGGTTTCCTTCTTCACGTTACGCGCCATTGAAAACCGTCTGCGTTATACAGACAAGACCATGCAGCAAATTGCCGACGAACTGAACTTTTCCAGCGCATCGGCTTTTGGCAAATTCTTCAGGGACCACCACGATATGACTCCCCTTGAATATCGGAAGAAGTACCACGAAGATACGTCCGATCAAACGAAATAGCTACTACACTACTACTACTACAATACGAAACACATGAAACTTAACAAAAAACTCTCCTTGGTGTGTCTTTCCCTGCTGCTTTGTGCTGCTGCACAGGCGCAGGAAGCACAGGAATCCTCCCAGCCGCTCTGGCAGGCGGAATTCCAGACTGGCCTTTACATCCCCGTCCGCGAAGGCTCTTTCCTGAAGACCATTTCCCCTTCGTTCTCGCTGTATCTGAGCCGTCAGCTCACCGAAGAATACGGCGTACGTGCAGGTCTGGGTGGCTTTCGCGGAAAAGGCTATGTCATCAAAAACAAAAACCTCTATTCCTACAGTTTCCTCCGTACCACGGCCGATTTCATGTGGATGCCCCTGGAGCAGGACCGCAAGTTCTACGCTTTCGGCGGTCTGGGACTGCTCTTCGGAACCCGGAACGGTGCCAACACCGTTGACATCGCAGATTACAATCGGCCCGAATATTTCAGCAAGCTTTGGCAGGCTCCCCACGTTTTCCTGCTGACGCGCGTCGGTGCCGGTTACAGCTATCCGGTTGCGAAGAACCTTTCTGTAGGCGGCGAGGTAGTCATGGGTATTCTCCCGGACAAGATCAACTCCAAGAACAGCGACTCCCCGGACTTTCATTTCCAGCTGATGGTGGGTGTGAAGTATGCCTTCGACTTCTGCAAACGCAAGAAGGCTCAGCCCGCTCCGGCTCCCGTCCCGGTCCCTGCACCTGCCCCGGCCCCGGCTCCCGCTCCCGTTGTAGAGCCTGAACCGGCTCCCGCACCCGCTCCGGTGGTTATCCCCGAACCCGAACCGGAACCGGTCGTAGACCTGGAGGCCCAGATTGCTGCAGAAGCCGCTTCCCTCACGGCCAACGTGTATTTCGACCGTGACTCGGCCAAGATCAAGGAAGAATACCAGGAAGGTCTGGCCAAGATTGCCGCTTTCCTGCAGGCCCATCCGGAGTGGAAGGTACGCGTGTTCGCCTACTGCGACAGCCGTTACGGCAGCGCTGCCCACAACAAAGAGCTCAGCGTCAAGCGCGCCAACGCAGCCAAGAAGGCCATCGTGGCGGCAGGCGCAGCATCCGCCCAGGTGATCTCCACCGGCGAAGGCGGTACCGACATCTTCTCCAAGACCGAGTACAGGATGAACCGCGTTGTGGTTTGCGAACTCACGAAGTAGAATTGCTAAAACTTAACAAATACCATGAAGAAAACACTGAAAAGTTTGCTCGGCGCGGTTCTGGCTGGATCGCTGCTGATTGTAGGCTGCGACTCCGGCGTTCTGGCCGAGATTGAGCAGCTCCAGAGAGAGCAGGAGGCTACCAACGCTTCCCTCAAGGCGCAGATGGAGATGATTAACGCTGCGCTGCAGTCCTACAAGGATATCGTTAACCCTCAGTTGCTCTCGCTCCAGTCCCAGCTGAATGCGCAGCTTGCGCAGATGGTCGCTTCCGACAATGCCCTGGCAGAAGACATCGAAGCCCTCAAGCTTCGCATCACTGCCCTGGAAACGGTCATGAGCACGCTCCAGAACACCACCATCCCCAACCTGGAGGCCCGTATCGAGGCCAACAAGAACAATCTGGAGGACTTTGAGCAGCTCACCGCCGAAAACTTTGCCGCCGTTGAGGAGCTCATCGCCAACCTGAAGGAGACGAAGCTCCCCACCGCTACCTTCGAGGAGTTCAAGACCGCCTATCTGAACCGTCTGGAAGGTTACGAGGAGCTGAAGGCCCAGCTCATCGCGCTGCTGGCCAAGTACGACACCGACATCGCCCGCCTGGATGAAGGCCACGCTGCCAATGCCGCGGAAATCGCACTCCTGAAGTCCCGCGTGCAGTCCCTGGTGTTCGTGCCCCGTTACAAGGACCTTAAGTTCGGCATTCCTTTCGCCACCATCACCGACGGTACCCGCACCAGCCCCATCGCCTACAACAACCCCGAGAAAGGCTTTGAGGTAATCTACAAGGTGGCCCCGGACTCCCTGGCCGACAAACTGGCCAAGCTGGCCGACAAAGTGTTCACCTTCGCCATCGAAACCGACCTGCAGACCCGCGCCCTCGCCGTCGAGCCCAAGCTCACCATCCTGGGCGCCACCGGTGACAACGCCACCGGCCGCATCACCTTCGAACTGGCCCACGAGGGCTTCGAAGCCGGCATGAACGGGGACACGCCCGTCGTGGACGCCTACGCCGTATCCCTGCGCGTAGACGAAGACTCCGTGGGTGTGCACGTGGCCTCCGAGTACACCGGAACCGTGAATGTCCCCAGCCCCAAGGTTATCGTAGATATGAGCAGTATCTATGAGAAGAAGGCCGATGATATCGCCGTCGCCTACACCAAGGGCAGCAAGGAGTTCTCCGGCGAAATCGAGTACATCGACACCACCGCCCGCAACCTTTATACGGGTTGCTTCCTCGCCGCCAAGGTAGAGAACGTCCTGGGCACGGTTACCACCGGCCCGTTCTCCTACGACTCCCTCTCCCACCTGGGCTTTAAGATGCCCGTTCCTTCCGTGAGAATCTCTGCCGCCCAGGATGAATGCGCCTATCTTCAGCATGGAAACCTGCAGGGCGCCGTGGAGACCACCGTCCGCGTGAAGAAGGCGGCCCTCAAGAGCATCAAGGAGCACCTGGTTAACGCCGGCTGCACCCACGTCCTTTCCCTGAAATACGCTTTCGACAACGGTATTGGCGGCACGCTGATTATGCCTGCCAACGTCGCTCTCGGCAAGGTGAAGTCCCTGAACTTCCAGATCGGCCACGACATGAAGTGGACTTATGCACTGGATGCCGCCGCAGACCACGCCAACATCGGCCCTTCTTCCGCCAACTATGAGCGTGCGGGCCTCGTTTCCGTTCCCGTTCTCGTCAAGGAAGGTGAGAAGGTTGCTCTGGACGGCTCCGACGCCGCTTACGGTATCGTTGCCTCTGACTTCAGCGGTAAGGCCTTCACCAAGGCCAGCGGCGCCACTGTGCCCAGCGCCCTGAAGGATTACGACTACGATGTCGAGGCCGCCTCTACGACGGCCGGCACTGTCACGCTGAAGAGCGTGGCCATCTCCTCCTGGGGTACGGCCAACGCTGCCACCGGCATCAACTCCGACACCCTGTCCCTGAAGGGCCAGTATGTGCTTCCTTTCGCCAAGGAGTCCAACGCCACGGTGAAGCTGAGCGTAACCGACCGCAACCGCAAGCCCATCAATATCAAGGTAGGTACCTTCCCCGTAACCCTCCGCGGCGGAGAGTCCCTTACCAAGGGCGGTAAATATAAAGACGACAATGACTGCTACCTCATTCAGTCCGAAGACCTGGCCGCTGCCGTTTACGCTAAGTATGTAGACCAGGGTATCTTTACGGCTACGTCCTATTCGAGAACCAGCGCTTTCGGTACGGCTGAAAACAGCGAGTTCAAAGCTGAAAACCTGAAGTGGTTCAATACGGCCAGTGCTGTTGCAGCCCGCTTCGGTACGGAGGTCGTGAACAACACCACCGGCGGTGCCCTGTACATCAAGTCCAACGCCGAGACCGCTGCCGCCGACAAGAAGCTTACGTCGGCCTCTCTCCTTCAGATCGCCCAGAACTACGCCGCCGACGGCACCTATCAGCCGGCCGATCCTACGAAGACCTTTACCTATTCCTTCCTCAGTTACATCGGCCAGGAGGTCAACCTTACCTGGTCTCTGACGGCCAATCCCGTCACCCGGTACCGCCTCAAGTCCTACCTCATGGGTGTGGAAGCCGGTTCCAGCTTTGTTGAAATCCCGGGTAATATCGTATGGACGGACTCCGACCATATCACAAAAGCCAACACTGAGCTGGATTTCCTCTGGACCAACAACGTGTTTGTCGCCACCGGTCCCGACGGTTCCGGCGGTGTAGATGCCAGCCTCTTGTCCGATAAGGGTCTTGTCCCTGTGTTCACGCTCGCCGACAACTATCCTGGCGTGGAAATCGTGAAGGGCCAGGCCGACAGCAAGGGCAACCAGTTCTCTTCCCTGATCAAGTACTATGGCCACGCCGATGAAGTCGTCGTGAAAAGCGCCCTCTATATCAAATCCGGAGAAAGTCTGTTCTATGTTCCGGGCAGTGACTCCCTGTACGTATATCAGAAGCCGGTGACCCAGTTCGCCGTGAAGAAGTTCAATCCCTTCGCCGCCGTTCAGGAACTCAACGTTCCGGCTGTAAATGTCAGCAACAATGGCAGCGTCGTAATTCCGCTGACCTTCAAGGACATCAATCCGAACTATGTGATTAAGGAAGGTGTCTTCCAGGATAACGAGGGACACTATGCCGCAACCATCAAGGAGATCTTCGGTGATTTCAGCTATGCCATCAAGGACGATGCAGGAAACGCTGTGACGGGCTTCTCTGTCTACGAAGAAAACAAGAAACTGATGCTGCGCGTAAGCAACAAGGCGGCTGGAACTTATTCCGTGAAGCTCACGCTGGGCACGCTCTGGGAAGACTATGAGTTTGTGCTCCGGGTAAATGTACTCTAACCAATCACTATATATGGACAATAACGTTAATTTGAATGAAGTGAGCCGCATCTCGGCAGGGACGGCTTTCAAAGGGGAAATCACCACTTCGGGCGATATCCGCATCGACGGAAAGTTCGAAGGCCGCCTGAACTCCAAAGGCCGTCTGGTCGCAGGGGAAGGCGCGCAGGTGAATGGAGATGTAATCTGTCAGAACGTAGACTTCAGCGGAAAGATGGGCAAAGGCACCGTATATGTGGCCGATACCCTCGCGCTCAAGAGCGGCTGCTCCGTGAACGGCGACGTTCACTACAAGCGCCTGCAGGTGGAGCTGGATGCCAAGATCAACGGCAGCCTCCACACGCTGGATGAAGCAGAGTTCAACAAGATTGCCAACCAGTCGGCTGCTGTAAAGGCTGCCCCTTCGAAGCCGGCTCAGAACGAGAAGCAAGATGATGCCGCTGGGAAAGAAAACTAATGAGACCATCGTTATGAATGCTCCTGCCAACAATCTGAACGATGTGAACCGCATCGCTTTCGGCGCCGAGTTTTCCGGCGACCTGGCAACTGCGAACGACATCCGCATCGACGGCAAGTTTGACGGCCGTCTGTACTGCGAGGGACGTCTGGTAGTAGGGGAGAAGGCTGTTATCAAAGGCGACTTCTTCTGCACGGACGTTGACTTCAGTGGCACCATGACCGGCGGCAATATCTACACCCGGGAGACCCTCTCCCTCAAGGGGAATTGCTCCGTGCACGGCGACCTTTACTTCAAGCGCTTCCAGGTGGAACTGGATGCCAAGTTTACCGGTGCCTGTAAAGTGCTGGAGGAAGGGGAGTTCGCGAAGGTGTCTGCCGCTCTTGCTACCATGTTAAAATAACCTGAATCATGAAACTAACCCGGTTTTCCGCTGCTGTGCTGGCAGCCTTTGCACTGGGACTGGCCGTAAGCGCCTGCTCCAGCATGCTCAACTCTCTGTCAAGTTCCATCGAAGCCCTGAACGAAAAACTGTCGGAAGGGGTGGAGATTGCGCCCGTCCCCGACGAGGGGAAGGAGAAGGCCGCGGCCCTGGCCGAGGCGAACAAGGCTGCCGCCGCGAAAAAGGCCGACACGAAGGCTGCATCATCGGCCTCAAAATCGGCCTCAGCATCAGCGACGCCGGCGCCCGTCAAGACGGTTGTCCCGAAGGGAACGAGTTTGTACGAGTTCGTCGGGACGCCGTATACGGTGCTCCCGAAGGGGACCGACGGCACGGCGGGGAAGACGGGAACCTACGTTCTGTTCGGCGACTGGCCGCAGAGCATCAAAGCCCCTCATGTGGTGGTGGACGAGTCCAAGATTGCGGTGGTGGGTGCCCATACCTATTATAAGGGTAGCGACGGCGCCTGGTACATCAAGATCATGGAGCGCAAGGCCGGCGGCTATGAAGGCCCGAACGGCTTCCGCTACAGCGATGGCACCAAGGTGCAGAATGCTTACAAGAAGTCCTACCGCTATTTCAAGGTGGAGCCCATCAAGTGGCGCGTCCTTACCACCAACTACAACGGCAGCGGCAAGAAACTGCTCCTGGCCGAGGTAGCCCTGACCAACGAACAGTTCAGCGACACCTGGGGCGACTATGCTGTATTCGAAGCCATGGACGGCAACCGTTATGCCTTTACCCTGGACGTTACCCTGCGCCAGCTCGAGAACGGTCAGTATATCCAGCATAACAATTACGAGCACAGCCGCATGCGTGCTTTCCTGAACGGCATTGCCTATATCCAGGGAGACGAAAACATCTACGTCAAGGGTGCGAAGACGCCCATGCGCATCAACGAGGAGTTCGTGGGCCGCGGTTTCCTGCAGACGGCTTTCACGCCTGCCATGCAGAGCAAGATTGCCGTTACTACGGTGGAAAACAACAGCCGCAAGAATTCCGGCATCGACCTGGTGCAGGAGTTCACGGCCGTGGACCGCAGCATCTATGATGGTACCATGTACTATGAAAGCGGCGAGCAGCACAAGCGCGTGACCTTCCCGAAGTTCACCAGCAACGATACCAAAGACAAGGTATTCCTGCTGAGCCCCGCTGAGGTAGTGCGCAAGGACTATGGCTTCATCCTGGTTCCGCCCACTGTGACGCCGAACAACATCATGGATCTGTACCGTGCCGGCAAGACCTGGACGACGGCCGAAACTGTCAATACCTACAAGGGCCTGGCCCATCCGATGACGGACTTTGCACGCGGAAACGGCGTTGCACACTTCTCCGACGAGGTGGTCACCACTTGGTGGCTGCGTACGCCTGTGCTTCCGCCTTATTTCCACCGCATCTCTGTTCACCGTGAGGACCAGCAGGCTGCCGCCGTTACCGACATTTCCGAAACCGGCTCCCAGACTGTGAATAATTCTTCCGTGGGCGTTGTCCCGGCCATTTGTGTTAACTGATTATGAAAAGATTCCTTTTACCCCTTGTCTGTGTGCTGGCCATGGGCCCGCTGACGCATGCGCAGAAAGCAAAGACTTTCTTTGTGCCCGTAGCCGAGCGTAACTTTGCCCAGAATCTGGGCGGTTACTCCGAGTTGGATTACGATTGGAACGAGCCCGACATGAACTTCGGCAAGAAGGCTGGGAAGGCGCTCATCGCCGAGAAAACGTACGAGACCTTCGACCTGGCCTACGAGAACCTGCCCGTCATTCCGGATGTCACCGAGATTGACACGCGCGAGAAACTGACCGATTTCCTGAATATCGTGCGTGCCTGCGACTGGGCCCGCGCCGAGATTGAGCCGCGCGAGGATGTGAAGGCCGGCGGAAAGCGCCTGGCCGATGCCCAGATGGAAAACGCCAAGCGCGCTGCGAAGGGCCTGCCCTACGACACCGAGCTGCACTTCGACCCCAAGGCCAAGCAGTACGAGGCCGTCATGAAGAAGATGGCAACGTATTATAACCCTGCCTATAACGAGTCGAAGAACATTGTGTCGCCCTTCTCGCAGAGCGACCCCGGCTACAAGGATTTCATCCTGAGTAATGGCCTGGTGGGCTACAAGCCCGTGTTCCAGGAGTTCGCTCCGCTGCGCAAGCAGATGTGCCACGAATGGTTTGCCTCGCCCGAGTGCAAGAAGATTGCTGAAATCGAGGCCGGCCTGATGGAACGCGTGAAGGCCGAAGGCGTCCGCCGCGCCCCGGATTGGTTTGTCCAGGGACGTCTGGCCGAACAGGAGCTGGTGAAAGCTTACAATCAGCGCATTCTCAAGCGCTGGATCCAGAAGGTAAAACCCCATCTGGAGAAGGAGAAGGCCATCATCCCCAAGATGATTTCCTACTTGCGTGAAGTCGATTCCGTTCGCGGCGACGATGAAATGACCACGGAATACGTCGGGACTCAGAAACAGGGCGACTCCTACGTGCGGATGTTCTTCAGCCGCTACTACGCCTGGCTGGAGTTCATCGGCTGCGCACCCCTCGTCAAGACTCCTCCCACCATGGAAGGCAAGAAACTGTAGATCCCTTCCGGGCTTGCCCCGGAATCTCATACCCCTTACCTCATGCCCGGCCCCGTCCGGGCATCTCTTTTTCCCCGTGCGCCTCACGCACATTCTTTCCCGTCCCGGTGGGCAGCGGCAGGGCCCCTGGGCCCTTTCCCGGAGCCCGGGGGCCCTGTCCGCAGCCGGCCCTCTTCGTTGTCGAGGGCCGGCGGTGCCCTGTGAACCCACATGCAACTAGCCGGCGCGGGGCGTATATCGCGCCGGCGAACCCCGTGAACGCCTTCGGACACGGATCTGGCCATTCTGGTGTCCACGTGCGGTTGAAAACGCCGCCCGGACACCGTTCCGGCGTTTTGGTGTCCGCGCGTTGTGATTATGCCTCCCGCTGCATCATCCCGGCACGCCGCCAGGACGGGATTCCCGGGAATTTGGTCTTCCCGGAGTGCTGGAGCACGTCGCCAGGACGGGATTTCCGGGATTTCGGTCTTCCCGGCGTGCTGGCTTTTCCTGGCCAGGACTATTTTGGCTGTTTTTGGCGCTGGCCAGGCAGACTTGTGCCCCCAGGGACGGGAGCTGGGGCCGTCTGGACACGAAGCCGCAGGCGCTCCTGACGCCGTGCCGCCCTTGGCGCCAACAATGTCCCTTACCGCGCGAGGACACCGTGGTACTCCGCAGCTATACGCTCATCCCTCCGGTGGGAACTCACCCCAGTTGTCGCCATTCGCGCTGGCGCGCGAACCGGCCGTCCCGGCTACTCGCTCAATCCTGCGGCTTCTACGTCCATCCGACCCCACTCCCGTCCCCGGCCTAAAGCACTCTTTTGGCCCTAGAATCGACATTTCGTGCTCTAACCAAACGCTCACTGCATACGTGCCTCCCGCTGCATCATCCACCTACATATGAAACGCCCCGTAACGAGTTTTTGGGCGATTTCTCGTTATGGGACGTTAGGAGTGTTATTATCTGAGATCAACGGTGGAGATAATCGGGATTATAACCTTACACGGTTTTCCGTTATGCATGGCGGGGGTCCACTGGGGAGAATCTTTGGCGGCGGCAATATACGCCTTCTCCAGCGGAGAGAAATCGGTTTCTTCAATGTTGTCAAAACCAATAATCTTTCCCTCTTCTGACAGGAGAATCCGTAACGTAATGCGGCTGGATAATTTGTCCTCTTCCTTGAGGTCTCTTACGTTCATATGATTAATCATCCAATTGGTAAACTTGTTAATTGACTCGCCTTCAAAACAAGGCTTGGTGTCTACCAGATAATAAGGGATAGCATTGGAAAACAGGACCTTCGTCGAGTCTGGTGTCTGCGCGCCCAGTATGACCGGAAACGCAAGCAGCGCAAACAAGAATACAAGTCTTTTCATATACAAATCTCGAGTTAATTACGAGTATAAAGTTAGGAATTTTGGCGTAAATGTCCAAATCCCAGCGCTTTGGGAGGATAGCCTGTAGTGTAAAATGTCTCGGTATTAATTCCGTCAGTTATCCCGACATCTATTCCGACAAAAACAAAAGCCAGCCCCGAAAGGCTGGCTTGCTTTGTAGACCAATCGCTCCGAATCTCGAACCTCCGCTTCCTGGAAGGACTGCTAGAAATCCAGCGATTCATTGATGCTTTACACCGATAAATCCGAATTTATTGCTCTAATTACTTCATACTATCGATTCGGAATTATTCCTGAAAAGAATACCCGAACCCTGCCCGGGCCACAAGCGCATCGGCATACTTGCCGATTTTCTTGCGGATGCGTGTAATGTTTACATCCACCGTGCGGGGCGTGACAATGACATCATCAGGCCACACGGCCGACAGCAACTGCTCCCGTGAAAACACCTTTCCCCGGTTCTCAAGGAAGAGTTTCAGGAGTTCATACTCGGTCTTCGTGAAGGAGACATCCGATCCGTCCACAGTCACCTTTTTGGCATCAGTATCTATCTGGATGCCCTGGTAGCGGATACCATTGCGGACAGCACCGAGCCGGGCTTCCACGACATTGATGATGTAGTCTCCCGTCTTTTCACATTCGCCCACGAGGTCGGCATAAACGGTCCCCTTGTCGTAGCCGTACTGATGATCGTCAAGATTATCAATATTCTGCTGTTTGAGTGCATTGCGGCATGCATTGATCCTGCGCTCAATATCCTCTGAACGTGCCAGGTCCAGTTCTTCCTTGCGCCCGGAAAGAAGTTCGTTCATCCGGGAAAGAGCATCACCGACCAACGAGAACATCTCCTGGATACCTTTATTCTGCTGTTCGGTAAACTCAATCTTGTTGCTCCTTTTACGTCGAAGGATGCGGGCCAGATTAAAGCAGCTGTCACCCACGGATTCCAGCTCTCCGATTTGCCGAAGCATCGCCCTGACCATCTCTTTCGTATCATCGGACAGATGGGCTGACCCGAGATCTCCCAGGTATCGGCCAATCTCGTTCTCCATCCGGTCGCTGCCTTCCTCTCCCTTCTCGATGCGATCATATAGTCTGGAGAAACTCTGCTCGTCTTTTGAAGCATAGAGTTCCCTCACCAGTGCAAACATATGCTGAGTCTTTTCTCCGTAAA
>Ga0310786_10003897_pt1 | contig 21185 bp, 17 predicted proteins | sample AusTroGonzalo_MG_FD_203881 | JGI IMG/M metagenome (GOLD analysis project Ga0310786, IMG submission 203881) | Bovine rumen microbial communities from tropical cattle in Woodstock, Queensland, Australia - Gonzalo_03 (v2) (version 2) | ecosystem: Host-associated > Mammals > Digestive system >... | reverse complement strand
CAGTGACACCAGGTTTTGCTTCTGCTTCATAAACAAACTGTTCGCAATATGTATAACCCGGAACCATTGTATCTTTCATGTCATCAGAAGCAACGATCACAACGCAATTGTTGTTATATAGCTTCAACACGCAACGAGTGAAGCAATCACCAAGAACACAAAGAATGTCAGTTGTAAGCTGACGATTCATAATGCTCCAATTGCGTTCAATCACAGCATGCATCAAACCAGCAATTTTCAGAATCTGATTTGCAAGATCCTCACTGGTTTTCAGATGGCAACCACAATACATTTTATGAAGCGTCTGAAGTGTAAGCACGATCGGGTGTTTGTTTTCATTACCCAGCGCATCCAGACGATAATTTCCATCCATGAACTGATTACCATATGCGATTTTGTCGAGCCAGTTCACATCGGTCAAGAAACCAACGCGATCAAGTTCATCTTGAATCGGAGACATCGGAGGATGGAAATAAGGTTCAAACAAAGTCATTGCCGGAACGCAATCTGCAACCGGAGCAATCTGCTTTTCAGTTGCATATTTGATCAACAGCGCATGAATGGGTGAACGATTATCTTTCAGCATGAAATGTAATGCACTCTTAGAATCTTTGAAATCCGGAGTAACATCCTGAAGGATAATGTTTCTCATGTTGCAATCAAATGGAATGCGAGAACGAATGTTGATATCATTCGTTTTAATGATAGAGCACTCGGTGATGAATCCATTGAATGCGGTTTCATGATATGATTCATTGGTGAATTTCGAAGTCGCTTTTCTGATGAACGTGGAACGTGGTTGCACGTAACCAATCATCTGTTCAACCGTGCATGTATTCAATGAACACACGAACAGAATGAACATCTCGATGTAGATCATAATCAGATCACAGTTGCAGCACTGGATACCATCAGCCAATGAATCTTTCATTGCATTCTTAATAGTATCCGGTAATGCTTTCACGACTGCTTTCATGGCAGGACCAAAGTGCATACCATTCATAGTGTCATAATCTGATTTCAGATCTTTGGCACGTTGCTCCATTTCAAACTTAGAATACACACATCTGTCAAAGAATGTATTCTGCATCTGAACAAGAATATCCATCAATGTCTGTGTTCTTGGATCAGAATAGGTTGAATTTGCAAACAGATCTGTCCTGGAGAAATCAAAACCAGAATTATCCAACACAAAACGCTTTGCCAATTCAACTGCCAGCTTCTCCATATCCGGAATGTTGCATTCGATCAGGTGCTTTGACACTGCCTTCAAGACGTACGAAATGTATGAGGCAATATCGTGTGGAGTGATATACGCCATTTCGTATCTGCAGTTACAAACACCATAGTCGTCTGTGAAGTTTTGACCTTTGATCAATCCTTCGAGGTAATTCAATGATTGATCATATGAATCAATTGAATGTTCAAACGTCGTCAGAAAGTGTTCACTGAACTTGACTTCGGTTGAACCATCGGGTCTATTGATATCAATCGTGGTTGATTTGATTTGTTCAGCCATGGTTCATGCTCCTTTACAATAAAAATATTAAAATCCTCTAATCCAGAGGTTTAACATCGAGTTTTTCAATATTCTAATAATGGTATATACCATTATAAATAGCTGATAAAAATCAAAAACGTTTCTGTAACTTATTTGGAAAGGAGTGTTTAACATGAATGATCTGTTAAACATGATTGATATTATCAATGAAACTGTTGATGATGCTGAATTGGAAGTACTCGAATCATTGGGTGCTGTATATACAAAATCAATTATGATTCTTGAAAGTTACGACGGGGATGCAAGTTCAGTTTTTTCTGTGTTTCAAGAGGGAGAAGTATTGAATCAAGCAAAAGGAAATTCGAATGAATCAATGATCAAACGAATTTTACTTTTTATTCCGCGATTAATCAAAGCAATCTTTCAGAAAGTATTTGGAAAATCTCAGCAAACGGATCAAATGGCCGATAAAATAATGAATTCGAATGTGACTCCGAATAATGATATTACGGTTGAACTGACATTTGGTCTTAATGAAAACCCATATGAAATATTGGGTATTAATAATGGTAATAATTTCAAACTCACAGAAATCACAACAAGCCTCGAAAATAAGACTTCTTTTGGAAACGATGACATTGCGAAAGTTAATGAAGCGATCACACATTTCACCGAAATACTCAACACAATCAAGAACAAACAAAAAGTTCAATCGACAATTGCCAAAGATAATGTAAAAGAAACAGTAAAGAATATATCAGCTAGATGGAATCAAGCTCTTGCATTTGTAAAGTCATACATCAAAGACATGGAGTCTTCATTAACAAAGGCAACTGCAAAATTACAAAGTCAGACAGATGAAACCACAACGAGATTTCTCGGTGAAGTTCAAAAGTTGGTTCAGATTGTCGGTAATGTTGCTGCAACATTTGAAAATGTATATAATAATGAAATAAAGCCAATTTATACAAACATATTTGGACAAAGTGATTCTGACACAAATTCGGGTGCGCAACAAGATAATTTTGAAGGTGGTACATTTAATCAATCAAGACTGCAAGCTTGGATTAGAAAATATAAACAACAAAATCCCACAGCGTATATTATTATGCATGATAAAGGAAATAATGCAATATCATTTATCATCATGGCTGGTGATAAGAGTATTGCATCAATGAAATTGTCTGCTGATAAAGTTGATAAATCTCTGATTCCACCGGAAGGAAAATCGATAAAAGGATCAATCAAACAACAATCATCAGATAATACACAATGATTGGTGGTGTTAGTGTATGAATGACAAACGAAAACAGATTGAAACTTTAATCAATGATGTTTTGAAGATCATGGATCCTTCTGGAACAAACGCGACAAAATATCGCAATATGTTTCAGGTAATGTCAGATGATCAGTTTGCTGATTGGATTACAAAATTCTTGAATGATCCAAAGAGTAATTTCAGAATTGACATTGAAGAATTTGGTGATAACTCCAGAAAGATGATGTGGGATAATATGGAACGTGCTGCCGAAAAGATTGGTATCAAACTTTTTGAGTATGTGTACATCCCACATATATCATCAAATGCAAACCGACCTGTAAGAACCAGACAACCTGTGCTGGTTGGATATCTAAACATCAAACGTCCGCAACAGATGGTCATGAAAAAGACGGGCCTGGCTTTGAGTGACACGAATCGTGATGAAAACACTGGTGCTGTGAAGGGTGAATCCAAAGGCGGCACCACAACAGGTGTTGAAAACGAATTCCTTGCGGGTGTTGGTGCAGATGATATCTTATCCGAAATTTCCGGAGCGCGTGGTGATAATGTCACCGAGTATGATAATATGCTGGATGCGATTTCTCGTTCTGGCAGTGTCAAATTGGGTGACATTAAAACCGGCGTATATGATAAACCCACTGTGTTACAGACAGATTTGTTCTTGAAAGCGATGGGTATTAAAACGGATATCGTTTCGGAATCGTACTATAGTATCGAGAAATTGCATTCTGCAATGCAAGATATCAATCGTGAAAATCAATGATTGAGAAAGGATTGATAAGATGAAAGTTAATGTGTATGGTAGAGGAGTCATTCCTGGAGTCGGTCTTCTTCCTGTGTATAATATCGAAATGAATGATCAACAGATTCTTCGTACATTGAACTTCCGCGATGTTCGCGTGTTTAATGCTGCAACTGGTATCATCATTACGAGGCAGGGTCTGCTTGAGAAGATGGCAGAACCGAAGAAGCTAGTTCCGGTTGTTGCAAAACCGGTTGTGAAAGAAACACCTGTCGTTCAACCAGAACCAGTCAAGGTTGAACCCGTTGTTGTCGAGGCACCTGTTGTTGAACCAGTTGTGGAAGAAGTTCCGGTTGTTGAGGAAACTCCTGTTGTTGTGGAAGAGCCGGTTGAAACACCCGTTGTTGAAGAAACCGTCGTTGATGAAACAGCTGAAGTTTTAGATGCAGTCGTCGATGAGCTGAATGAAACTGCTGAGGCTCCAGTTGTTGAATCAGAAACAACTGAAAAACCTTTCACATATCACAGCAAGAAGAATCGTAACCGCAATAAGAAGAATAACAACTGAGGTGAGTGAAATGTTCTTCATGGAACAAGCATTCTTGACGGAGCAAGAAGTATATCATTGGGTAAATGAAGCAGCCAATGATCCTGCAGTTCTCCAGTTCCGTGAAGAATTCATGGATCACATTATCAATACTTTATCTGACAATAAGAAGATGAAGGAATATATCGAATATGGAAATCAGTTCATTGAAGCAAACGCAACAATGTTAGCAAAGCCATATCCGACAACGCGGGTAAAATACCCGCGTAAATATGTTGATAATGTATTGGGGTTATTTGGATTCACCACGCAATCTGCAAAGAAAGTTATTCGTGATCTATTAAGAAAGTATATTGCGGAAAAAGAATTCTTTACAATTGTCTCATATCCAACAAATGTTGTTCATGTGTGTGTTTTGGTATACTGCGATATGTTAACCAATATACCAAAACAAATCAAAGAGGATCGTAATAATCTGCGTGACTCCGCACGTCAACAATTGGGATTGACGATTTATGCAGCTTCATTGGAATACCAGTTCCATTATCCACATCCGGAAGAATCAACAATGGCATATACATATCAACATCTGGATCGTTCATGGAATCTTGTTCGTTGTGAAAACATGATCAACTGGATTGGTGATCGTGTTGAAACGGGTTATGCATTCTATCGAACAAAGATGTCATTGTATATTTCACCACAGATTGTTGCGGATGTATTGAACCGTATTCGAAATTCTTTCCGACAAGATTTACGTTCTTTGGGAAATCGATACTTTGCAGATAGCGAAGCCAGAAATAGTATTGGAACAGATATCACGGATGATGATGAACAGTATGTGGAAAAGAAACAGCTCATTCAGATTCGTGATAATCTTGTTCGAAAGATTTCTGGTGGTGATTCATTATATACCAAGAAGGGCGAACTTTATAAAGGTATCGCCAATTGGAAGAATGTGAAGATTGACACATTATACGACTTTGCACAAAAGGTCGATAAAAAGGATATTGGTAAAATTATTGATTTGATTTTGTATGTATTCATTACAAAAGAAGGAAATGAATTAACCGATATCAACTCATCAAAATATATTGGTAGAATCACAAAGTTTCCGACTGCAATTGATCGTGCGATCGCGGGAAAACCCGTACTATTACCAATGTGCGAAAAATATGAAGCAGATGGAAACATTGTGAAAGCATATATCTGTTTGATCGCAACTTACATGTTGAAACGTATCAATGATATTCTACAATCATAACTGAAAGGAAGTGTGTTGAAAATGCATGATGAAAATGCACCATTGATTCAGTATCTCAATGATATCCAGGATGCCGAAATGGATGCTCTTGTTTCTGTTTCAGAAGCAACCTTCGAATGTTATAAGAAGGAATCGATTATGATTCAAGAAGGATACACGTTCGAAGACAAACAACCAGAATTTGTGCAAGAAGGCGCTTTGGGATTAATTGGATTTCTGACAGAACGATTACCAGGAATCTGTGATTTCTTCCAAAAAAAGATCAAGATGTTATTCTCGAGATACAAAATTAAAGAACTGGAAAAACAGAATAAAGAACTGAAATATCAATTGAGTTCCCAGGGTGCTCGAATTGAAGCTCTTGAAAAAGCGCTCGGTGGTCAGGCAGCTGTTGCATCTGGTGGCGAGGTTACATTTGCATATGACTATGGTCAGGTTACTGCTATGATGGCTGAAGTCAAAAAGCAATTTGACAAACTCGATATCGATGTATCTGATTCTGCACTATCCAAAATGGAATCAATCATTGGTACTGCAACAAAAGCTGCGGATCAGGCGGTCAAAACAGTCAAATCAAATAAGACTGTTAAGAAGACAATGGAATCCGCATCAGAAATGATTGACCATGGTCTGGATACTCTAAAAAATCTGCCTGACATGATTAGTGGTCTGCGTGACAAAGCGGTCAAAAAGCGTAACGCTATTCAGAAAGGCAAAGAAAAAAATGCCGGTCCCAATGCAGAACAGCGATTGGGTAGTATTGCTGCGGGTTTGAGCGCGTTGCTTGGCAAAGTTACACAAGCAGGTCAGGGACAATTACAAGAGACAGAACGTATTCAAAAGAGAACACAAACCAAAGTTACTTCGACAAATCACCAGAGTGTCGTACAGAAACAGCTGGAACGTGCAAAAGAACGTGGTGATTTTGAAGCAGCAAAGAAGATTCAAGCTAAAGAAGCAGCTGGGCGCAAGAAAGCGCAAGAACAATATACTGCTCAGAAGCAAGCGAAGCAGGCTTCACAACAAAAACAATCACAACAGAAACCTGCGTCTAAACCATCAGCACCTTCTACCAAGTCTGGTATGAAGAAACCTAAATAAATTTGAAAAGGAGTGTTTTATCATGGAGAACACGATTATGACAAGGATTACCAATGTTAAAAGAGCTACCATGGACGCAACAACTGATGTTGAGTCTGCTATTCTTGAATACGATCTGAAGAAGGCTTCAATGGATGACGAATACGTTCAAGAGTTTACACTTCTTGAACTTGGTGTTACTGTTGCCGGTGCGGTTGCGGTGTTGAAACTTATTGACGTCATTGGTGATAAACTCATCAGAAATTCATTTGAGAAGCATCTGGTAGAAGATATCCAGCGCGTTGCAGAAGTTGCTCAGGATTCTGAAGGAAACAATGATCCGAGAAAAGCTATCGATAATTTCAAGAAGCTCAAGAAAGCTCTTGCGGATATTTCCGTCAGAAGCGGCAGGGCTGGACGGAATCCTCATAATTATAAGGGTATGCACAAAAAATATTATGATCGAGAAATCGCAGAGATCGGTAAACTGGCCGACATCGCAGATGAAATCATCAATGAAAAGAAATTGATGAAGAAGCGCGATAAAAAATCTGGTAACACTGATGTCCTTAAGATTCAGCTCGATGAGTTCTTCAAGCAGGCAAAAATTGTCCTTGAAATTGTTAATCGCGCTTCTTCCAGAAAAGAAGATCCGGAAAAAGAATCGACAGAAGAACCAAAGAACGAAACCGCTGAATCTAACAATACCGCAGAAGAATAATTTCCAGAAAGGAATGATTCCATGGCACTTGATGAAAAAGGAATCACTCTTGCTGAAGTTGAGAAAAGGTACCCGAGAAGTTTCCAGCTTCTCGGGTACGATGTTCTCATGGACACTGATTCCATGTATAAACCAAAAATCATTTCAACATTTGAAATGTGCGTAAATTCAATTCTATTACTATTGAAAATGAAACCCGGACAATATCCATCGATCCCCGAACTGGGGATCGATATTGAAAGTTATCTACATGAGTATACTGACGATGATAAGATTCCATTGACGCTTCAGAGTAAACTGTATGAACAAATGAATCGTCTGGAAATAACTGGTATTGATGTGGATATTTATTTCGACAAAACTTCCGATGGACATGATGCAATGGTTGTGAAAGTTACTGGTACTGACCGATTGGTATATGGTGTTGATAAACCTACCGCGATCATTGGTATCACGTATGATCAATTGAATCAGTTGTATACCCGGATCCATTGGAATCGATAATAAGGTGGTAGAATCATGCGAAGAACAAAATGCATGTTCTGTCCAAAAATATTTGATGACAAACACAAGTATTGTCATCATGTGGCATCCCAACACAATGACCAGATCCCAGAAGATCAAGAGCCATTGGAATTTGCATATTCTTTGCTGGTTCATAAACCTACCGGAAGAACCTGTGTGATCTGTCGTAGAAATCCGGTTAACTTCAATCAACAGACATTGAAGTACGATCGGATTTGTGATGATCCAAAATGCAAAGAAGAATATGTGAAGCTGATGAAATCACGAATGGTACGTGTTCATGGACAGGAGCACTTATTGAATGATGCCGATATGCAACGTAAGATGTTGTATAACAATCATAACGCTCGTGATTTTGTTTGGGATGCGGATCATAAGTTCCGTATCATTGGTACTTATGAAGAAGACTTTCTGAAGAAATTGCGATCAATTGGATGGAGTCCGAATGATGTGATCGCACCATCACCAAATAATTATTGGTACAAATGGAAAGACGGAACGCTCCATCTATACATTCCCGATTTCTACATTCCATCTTTATCGTTGGAGGTAGAGATCAAAGAATCGGATAACAATCATCCGCGAATGGAACATGAACGTGAAATGGAAGCATTGAAGGATAAACGATTACATGATGAAGAAAAGAAAACTAATATTCATTACATCAAAATCGTTGATAAGAACTACGATGAGTTCATGCGCGATTATGTGAAGTCGGATGAGAATCATCCAAACTAAATAAGGAGTTGATATATCATGTATGGAAATCAATTGTTGAATTGTTTGGATGCGATTCAAGAACAGTCCACCATGGCCGAATTGAACGTGTTAACTTCATTGGTGGAATCGTATACAAAGTCGGTTATGATTTTAGAATCGGTGGATGATTCAACAGATCTATCGTCATTCGATATTTTCCAAGAAGGAAAAGTTTGGAACGATTTGAATGCTCCACTGAAAGGTCAATATGGTGAATCTAAAATTAAAAAGATTCTCATGTTCATTCCTAGATTGATCATGAAGTTTATGAGAATTATTGTAAAATCTCTCAGCACGTTACTCAATTTAATGGGTGGAGTTTATAACCCCGAAATCTTGAAGTCTGAACGTTACCGGGAATCATTACCGATCGACTATTATAAGTTTGATGATTTCACCAAAGCTGTGTATCTACATCTATCTTTCATGGAATTAAATGGACAACCAACATCAGGGCAATTTTTGTCATATTTTACTACCATGAAAGATAGATCCGAAAGACTGAGAAAAGCGCTTGATAAATATCGAGAAAATAATGAAGGTTTCAAAGAAATATTCACTACTAAAACGCATACGGGTTTCAACCCAGTCGACGTCAGTCGAGCGATTCAACAAGGTAAAACAAATCTTAAGAATTGCATAAAAATTGCAGAAAATGTTGTTTATCAATCTGAGGAGATGAAAAAGGTTTTTGATGAATTTTTGAAAACCGTAAACCTCGATCAAAATATTATCGATAATATCAATGCCGATGCAATGGCCGTATCTTCGAATCTTACACAAATAACACAGATCATCACAAAAATCAGTGAAACATACATGAGCGTTTACAAACACGGCGAGGCTGATGTTGATAGGGTTCCAATCAAAACTGTTCCAATTAAAAAGGTTGGTGAAAGTTGATGTATCAGAATGAACTGTTGCAATGTATTGATGTGGTGCAAGAACAGTCTATATTTTCCGAACTAGATGTATTAACATCGTTGCTTGATACATACATCAAATACGATACAATCTCGGAACAGTATGAGATCGTTAACGATATGGATGAAACGGTTATTCAGGAAGCGAGAATCAATGTTAATATTGATCCCGCATTGAAATCCATTGTCAAGAATACAAAGCCGGTATCATTCATCATTAACATGATTGAATTGATTAAAAATATTTTTAAACGTATTGCAGATTTAATCAAACGAATTGTATTTAAGTTTACTTCAAAGAAAATGATAAAAATGCTCAAAGAAACTGATGCTCTTGATAGATTCGGACGGAAACTGTCGGAACATATTCCATGTATATTCCGAAGCATCAAAGATGCTAAAGAAAATACAAATGAATTAGCAAAATCGATTTTAGATTTGGCGTTGGATACATCAACAAAGTTAACAACTGACACATTCTTGAAACAACGCACACCCACAACATCAATGTTTGATCATATATCAAATAGAATGAAATCGTTTGAAAAATCTTTTGTAAAATTCGAATTCGATTCTATCAAAAGCAAAAATGAAGCGATTATGTTCATCGGTAGATATTGTCAGTATGAATGTAGTATTACTGCGTTTGACCATTATCTGATGATTCTTCAAACATCATACAAAAACATTGCACGTGCATCAACTTTGTTTGCAACTGCATCAAATGCACTCATGGATGTTGTTCGTCGGAGAGGTGTTTCGAAGCATAGACAATACCGGATGTATGGTGACCATCAAAAAGAATATGAAGATCTGTTGAGTTATGATATGAAATCAATTAAATCATTTGGCAATGATTTGTTGAGATATATATCGACAAGTATCAAATCTCATGTTTTATGGTTTAACGCTTTGAAATATTTTGTAGAATCCGATGCTTCCGGGAAAGTGATAGATGTCGTGGATTATAAGGTTGCAGATGAAAGTGATTTGAGGTGATACTATGGATACTGTTACATTATTATCATTGATTGATAATATCGACGCTGTCACTGAATATGCTGAATTTGATGTTATGGCATCTCTTGCAAATGTCTACATAAAAGAAGCAACGTTAATTCAAGAGGGATTCAAAGATTTCATTGCCGATACAGATGCACCCATCACAGGTAAAGATGGAGAATCTCTATTGAAAAAGATTTGCATGTTTATTCCGCGAGTGATCGCGAAAATTGTCAGAATGATTGAAAACACAATTAAAAAGTTGACACGGAATAATGGTATATTTAGTAAAAAGAAATCAACTAAAAAATCGTCTATTGATACGAAAGCATCTGATAAAAAACCGGTTGTTTCGGAAGCACAACCAGATTCTGAATCAAAGGATGTTGCTGATGAGTCTGATAATAAATCTGTTGATGCCGATAAAGCTGAAGTCAAAGTAGAAGAAGAGCCTCAATACAATATTGATTTTGACGGAGAGATGGGAGATTTACCAAAACTCGAAGGGTTTAAATCATATGAAGACGCAGAGATGTATTTAAAATCGAGAAATTTGAAATGTGAAGGATCGTATGACGAGTGGATGAAAAGTGTGGGAAAATCCCCTGTTGATAAACGTAACAGGGGATTTGCCAAAAGAACAAGTGGCTCTATGGATCTCAAAGTTTGGTATCGGATCGCATCTCCGAAAGATGAAAACGGTTCATATTGCATCATGCCATTCTGTAATATGAAAATGTCTTATGATTCATATCAGACTAGTTCTGCTTTTCAATTAGACTCATCTAAAGAACCCGGAGAGTGCCGGATACTTTTTCCAAATTATGCATTTCATTATGTATTTGATCGTCTCAAAAAACTTCCAAAACTTATATGCGGAGGGATGGGACAGGGGAATACAGAATCAGTAATAAAACAGTTGCGAATTTATACAAAAAGACTTCAAGAGGACGAAGACAACACGAACGATATTGCGGAACTCAGCATATGCGATGAATACGAACGCTGTTGGATAAATCCAGATAAGGATGATCGTCGTGCTTTCGAAGAAATGCCACGCCTTCTAAAACAATTTAAAGACTATCTGAGACAAACTAGTGATATGGTCATTAAAGACCTTGAAGATCGGGGCAAAGATGTGGATAGTGATGGTGCAAATGATGATGATTATTCTGGAATCCTTAATGCCACCAATGTCAAACAAGAAACATTGCATGAACTGCTCCAAGCAATTCCACCATTTCTCACCGCCGCTAGTGTAAGAATGTCTTATATCAATGCATTTGTCATCAGATTGAACACGGTCATTGGCATGATTCGAAAAGAACTAGATCCGAAAAAACAAATCAAAAAATAATTATGAGGGGGACCCATATGGCAACTCAGATTATCATCAAGAAAACATATTTTGACAATATCAAAGTTGCAATTGATTCAATGAACAAATTCTTTGCATCAAGCTTCAAGACAAAAGCGTTTTATCACCTGATAAAACATGATTACATGTAAATCGGAGGAGGTGATCCCCCGATTTATTTTATGAAAGGAATGATAATTCATGGATGGCACATTATTATCCATGATTGATAATATTGATGTTGTTACTGAAGCTGCTGAACTTGACGTTATGCAATCATTGTTAGATGTATACGTGAAGGAATCATACATCATTCAAGAAGGAAAGTTTCTTGATGATTTAAATGCACCAATCAAAGGTAAAGATGGCGAATCTACAATGAAAAAGATTCTCATGTTTATTCCGAGATTAATTGCAAAAATTATTAGAATGCTTGGAAGAATTCTTACGCAATTTAGCAGAAAACAACAGCGTGATACAGATTCTGAATATCTGAAAAAAGAACTTAGATCTAGCAGATTTAATAATTACAAATCTGCTGAAGATTTTTTAAAAACAAAAGGAATTCAAACCGGAGTAGCATATCCGTCAGGATTAGCTTTCGAAGTGACATCCGACCCAGACAGTGTAAATTATTACATAATCAGCATTAATCTGATCGATGTACGATGCTATGAATCAGAAAAATCCGGAAGCTTCTTCACAGAACCTGATTTTGAAAAATGGGTAGATGAATTGTCATCTGTTGCATCTACGTTGGCATCTAATATGACGCTGATTCATCAATATCTTGACATGCCGATGAAATCCGGAGTTAACCAGATCAATACCAATATAAAGAAAACATACGACAAAATGCAAGATATTGATAACCATATTCATCATAGAATGTCATTGAAATTGGATGAGATTTGGAGATTTGTAAATCCGAACAGTGGTATCACCATGAGACTCGGTGCAATCATGGATTACATGAAATCCATTCGATCAATGGGTGGATCGCATTTTTACATTGCATTGTCAGCACGACAGGGTGGATTGACTGGTAATGATGAATTTGTAAATACGATGGATAAAGAGCACAATGATGATATGAAAAAACAAGCTGAATTGCAGAAAAAGATGTCTGATTCGGGTATGGAATTCGATATAGAAACATTGTCAAATACAATGCTCGATTTAGCCAGCCACGTTGGTATGATCAGTGTAATGGCTGAAAAAGTCAGAGTTGCAGCTGATGATGTGAAGAAAGCTATGAAAAAAGACACGATGAAAGAAATCAAACGTGACGTTTTGAATGCATAAATAATTCGACAGAAGATTAACCATGAATTATGAATATGATTATGGGGCGCATATGCGCCCCATAATTCATTAATAGTGTTCATGTAATATTTTTGAAAGGAGTAAATCCATATGCAAATTGTCATCAAGAAAACATACTTTGACAATATCAAAGTTGCAATTGATTCAATGAACAAATTCTTTGCATCAAGTTTCAAGACAAAAGCGTTTCCGGTTGTGAACGATGAGTTCCAATTGGATAGGATTATCACGCGCACAATTTCATGGTTAAATAATATTGAGCCAGAATGGGTGGATAATCCACAAAAAGCAATGGATGCATTGAATGGTCTTCGTGCAAAGATCGGTGAAAAGCCGGAGTTTAAGCAAGAAGGTGTCATCAAAACATTGTTCGTTGGAACACTTGCGGTTGGCGCATTATTGTCAATCATATCCGATATCAAATGGCATATGAGACGGAAGAAGTACGAAAAGAATACGCCGGTTGATCAGAAGCTGTTTGATTTACTGGATACATATGTGAACTGGTATGGTGCTCGTTTCCGTGGCGAAACCGATACATCATATCCAGATCCATGGGATCCAGAAAACTTTGAATATGATGCTGGTAGCACACTATTTGATTTCATTGATTTCTTGAAAACAACATGTGATCGCATTGCGGATTGTATGGCAGCACCGTCACCGTTGTATCAGAAATTCCCGAACATTTACGATGATGCATTCAAGACATTGAATGCCTATTACGCAAAGTTCAAATTCTGGATGGATCAATCCGTCGATAATGATAGAGTCGACTTTTTTGAAAAAGTTGAAGGTGGTATCCCGACTGTCAAAGCAGAAGTTGAAGCATGTATGGAAGTACTGTACAAGTTCTGCGATGACGTGCTTGATGCTTTGAATGATACTGAAGGTGACTCTGTTCAGGAAGCTGCAGATGAATTACTTGCAACTGCACAGAATGATCCGTGGTTTGCAATTCTGAATGGTTCTGATCAAGTATCACAGGATCATCTTCATGCATTTGTTGGTTACAAGGTTCTGCAATACATCGCATCCAACTTTGATCAGTTTGAGAATCTTCTGAATGGTATCTATTCATTCGGATTGTTCACAACTCCATCACAGTATCGTGAAGCAATCCAAGTGTTTACTGCACCGATCCCGATTCCTGAATTGGATTCCATTTCAAAATTCCCGGGTGAATATAAACTGTTTGATGCAGCCGATTATGTTCAGTCTATCTTTGATAATGATCAAATCAAACTTCCGGAAGATATGATGGTTGATACAGAAATCCAACGTTTTCAATCATTCACCGATCTTCAGAATTGTGAAATCGTTGTCGATGAAACTGTTCAGGAAGCTGCGGCAGTGAACTATTTCAAGGAAAAGAAACCGGAACATATCACTTATGATACAAAGAATAAGAAATGGAAGATTTCGAGACAGTTTGAATCAAAGGTGAATGCACTATTAAAGAAACTCCGTGCATGCGATAATACCGATGATCTTGCAGAATATTTTTCTTCTATTCCGGAGTCGGATGTTACAATGTTTGCAGATAATGTGATGCCATTCATTTATGCAAATATCTTCACAATGAAGAAGAATAAATGGGACATCAAAGTTTCACAACATCCTTCATTCAAGGATTATGCAAAATCATATTCTTCGATTATTCGAAAGAATAACGGAGCCAAGAGATTCGGGAGATATGATATCTTCACAACATTCAAGATTGATAAAGAAGGGACAATTCGTTTCATCGAAGACTTCTTGAAATTGAATCTTGTGAATGATGATCGCGGATTGATTTCCAACAATACAATTCTTACGTTGTTCAATATCTTCGATTCCAGAATCTATCTGGATATTCTTTATAATCTGATTCCGGATGAAGTGAAACAAAGTGAATATCCAAGCGAGGATGGTTTTGTAAAGAAGATTCGTGCACGTATCAATCAGAACTCTCGTTCTGCAAATCCGTATCAGAAAAAGACTGAAGTCACCAATACTGTCGATACTTCTGAAACTGTTTCTGAATATGCATTTGATACAATGAAGTCACTGGGTGACCTCTCCACATCTGATATGAAATATTGTGATGCATTCATGGAATCTGTTTATCAAGAAATTGATTCCATTGGTGATGCATTGTACAACAAGGGTGTTTCTTCAATTAAGATTGATCGATATATTGGTGAATCCTACAATCTGTTTGAACCGATTCAGGAAGGTTTCATTTCCAGATTGAAAGAAAAATCTAAGCGAAAGAAGATCAATCAGATTGAGAAGAAGCTTGGTGAACATCTCCCGAAGGAATTCATTGAATTCATCAATCATCCTCCGAAGCATGGAAAACTGATTAAGTGTGATACTGGTGGAATGCTTGGTAATGTCTTTACATTTGCCGAGATGCTGGCCGCATTGCAGAATACTGAGATCGGAAAACTCATGGTTCAGAATGGACTGTTGATGTTTGCGGAATGGTATCCATTTGATGATCCTGATATGGATATGCCAGATGATATCGAAGAGCAAATCAAATGTTTGTATCTGAATGTCAATGATGGTTCTATCATGTTCTCGGATAATCCATTCGAAATCGACAACATTCTGAAGTCTGACATCAAACCTTTCTGGAACAATATCGAGATGCTTCTCGATCATTTGGATGATTGGGATGGAAAACCGGTTTTGGGTCATCCTGTTGATTCTGATGAAGATGAGGATGAAGAGATTGAAGAGACTGAAGAAACAGAAGAAGTTGAAGATGATGAATCGATTCAAGAACAAGAGACCGGTGATATTCCGACATACATGAGAGAACGTATCAAGATCTCTGATGAGAAACCAAAGAAGGATGAGAATCAACCGGATAAACCGAATGAATCTCCGATTGATGTACAACTTCCTCCGGATGTTCCAGTGAATGATTTTGATGATCTGGCAGATTCCATCAATGCAAGATTGAATACTCCTGGGGCGGATTCAATTGAGGATATGCTTGGTTCAGGTTATCAAGGAACCATTCAACCTGGAACCCATGGTGGTGCAGGTCATGTGATTTACAATATCACACATAATACCTACAACACGAATTCCAATAATACCACACATACTACAACAAATGATTTGTCAACTGGAAAGACCACAACCACAACAGTGTACAACAATGATCTTTCTTCGAATAAACGGACAAATCAGGGTGGTAAAAATAAACCATCAAACAATTATGATAATACCAGGCCTTCTTCAAATTCTAAGGAATCCGGTGATACTTTTTCTAATGGAAAGAGTGTCCAGGAAGTGTTCGCACTTTTGGATTCTAAAGAGCCCCTATTTGTCGAATCGGATGCTGGTACTCCTCCGAAAGGAGATCTGTTGACAACCGCAATGGATGCCGACAGAGCCACACTTTCCACACAACAGAAAGTGAAACGCGGTGTACAAAAAATTGGCAATACCGCAAAAGCTATTGTAAAGCCGATTGGAAGGACCAAACAGTGGATGCGAAATCTGATCGATTCTTTTGTGAAGCGTGATGAAGATCGTGTGAAAGCTGAACTCGTCGAGAATCCTTCTTATAGATCTGCAATCTTTAAAGTTGCGAGAATCGCTCTCAAAACCGGTAAGTTTGCAATCTTTTCTGCAATCTCTCCAGCATTAGGTTTTGTTTACCTTGGAGCACAAGGTTTGAAACTTGCTGACAGAGAAAGATTGCGCAGAGAAGCGAATGACGAGATTGCAACCGAAATTCAGATCATTGACAAAAAGATTCAAGATTTGGAGAATCGCAGCGCTTATGGTCGGGAGCAAAATCCGGATGAGCAGAAAGAGCTGTACCAACTCATGCGCATGCGTGCAAAGCTGGTTAACATGTCTACGGATGCAAACAAACGGAAATTTGCAAATACCAAATCGGTTTACTAATGAAAGAAGGTGATTGTTTCGAATGCAAAAGAACTTGTTCTACGCTATAATGGAAGCTGAAGGTGACCTGGTGGAGCCTTTTGCCCCAACAGATGAACCTGAGCCCGCTATAGATGATCAGCAACAAGGTCAAACAGGCGAACAACCACCGGCTGACATGGGAGCAGATCTTCCTCCAGAGCCAACCGATATGGAGGATATGAGCTTCGATGAAACCGGAGGTGATGAGGGTGATGTTGGTGGCGATGCTTCATCTGATGAGAATGGTGAGGATAAACCCGATACATTATCTCAGAAAGCAAACAATGTTTTGAATCAACAGCTTTACCAACAGATGCTTGATAAGAACTCTGAGATTGAAGAAGTCTTAGATAATCTTCAGGCGATCATCCCATTGCTTCCGTATGATGTCGTTGCACAAAACGACAAACCAATCAATCGGTTGAGACGTGCTCTAACACATTCTCAAGATTATGTCTTGAATAAGTTTGTGAATCTGAGCTATGGTGAGAATCTGCTTTACTATCAGAAACTCAACAGTTTGTACACCTTGTTGCAAGAAGAAATCGATTCGGTCTTGAAGAAGTTTCAGAAAGATTCCGAATGATAGAGACAAGGTCTCTCCATTAAAAAATCAAAAAATAAAGGAGTTGTTTTCTTATGGCATTCAGACGTACGTCAGATATGCACAACACCTGGTTCCAGGAGCAACAGAATCTTGTCAATTCTGCGTCCGCTGCTGAACTTAGTGGTCTTCGCGATTCTTTTGACGAGCATTTCGAAAACGTCGTTGGTCTTATGAAAGATAAGACTGGTGTTGACGTCATGCGTGATGCAAAGCGTATGATGGACTCCAAGGAAGTCATGCTCGAGTACAAGACCCTCATGCTCGATCCGATTCTTAAGGATCTTCGTGAGTATCCGGTTACTACTGAGGCTGAAAGAGTTCACCTCGAGCAGGTTGCAGATCAGCTGGAAAACGCTTGGGATGCTTCTAAGCAGTCCTTCCTGATCCAGGAATCTTACAACGTTGCGAACTACCTGCCGCTTTCTACGCTGGACTTCCCGGCTCTGATTAAGCAGTACATTCGCTTCCTTGGTAAGGACATCATTCCTGTCCAGACCGCTTCCTCTGTGAACATCGAGCAGAGAATCTTCATCAAGTACCTGGTCAACAACCAGACTGGTGAAGAGTATGAAACTCCGGCCATCTACTTCCAGAAGGATGAAGATGGTCAGCCGCTGTGGAAGAAGCTGTGGAATGCTGGTAAGGGTCTCCGTCTCAATGACAAGACCGTGCTTCCACTCTCTACCATCCAGGCTGCTCCGAACAAGAAGTACTCTCTGTTCAACTGGCTCCTGAACGATGCTGGTGAAGCAACCACAATGGAGCCGAATGTCCGCACTCGTCTTTCCTATGATTTCGGCATCCAGTATGTCCAGATCAATGGCAAGAAAGTGAAGCTGCCGAACGGTGGTATTCAGATCGACGTTCAGACTGGCGGTGTGTTCCTCAATGGTGGTATCACTGATAACCAGAAGCTGGTCGTTGTTGATGAAACTACGAACAAGGCAACTGGTGAAACCATTACTGGTGTCTCCGATCGTCTCTCTGGTGTCATCGACTTCATCAAGGGTACTGTGACTGCTACCTCCTGCGGTTCCATCACTGGTATCTATGTTTCTGGTCACGTCTCCAACGAGACCAACCTCCGCACCATCGGTTTCCGTGAGTATCCGGAAATCCGTAAGTTCCTCATCTCTGACGGCGTTCGCTTCCAGCTTCCGTTCACTGTTGAGGACTTTGCAGAAGCAAATGCTTCTCTGAACTTCAACCTCTACAACCGTCTCGTTCAAGAGCTTGTCACCGCACAAGAGATGTTCGAAGACGAGTACATTCTCGAGTTCCTCGATGAGGAGTTCGATAAGTACGATGGTGTCGAGACTGATGTGTTCGCACTCGAGTCCTACACCTGCACTGAGTACATTGATCTTGATCCGACTGCTATCTCCCCGAGCTTCGCTGGCGATCCTTGGGAGTACAGAACCAATGCGATCAACAACGCAATCGCAACCGTTATCTACGAGCTTTGCGATCGCGGTAAGCTGGACAACCTCGGCTTCGTTATCTATGCGAACCCGAAGGCAGCTCGTCTCCTCAACAAGTTCACCACTTGGACTGTTCAGAAGAGCACTGAGATCGGTGGCGTGACCATGAACCATGCATTTGGTGTCCTGACCGATACTGATGTTCCGATTCGTGTCGTTTCGTCCAACCGTGTCGATGCTTACATCACCATTCCTGCATACCAGAAGGGTGCACAGGAAGGCGACGTCTCTCGCGAGTACTTCTTCAAGATCGTGGCATATCCGATGGATAAGTTCCACATCTCCTACAAGCACCTCCGCTTCGCACGTCACCTGACCAACTCTCCGGAGAATGCAGCATATGCTGATGCACAGAATCCGGGCGGTGCAGCAATCATCGTTACCACTTCTTCCCAGTACAAGACGATCGCTATCCAGGGTATCCAGGGTCGCGTCATCTGCAAGAACTCCGTCCTGGTGCCGGATTCCAATGCTGGTGTTGTTGGTGGTATTCAACCGACTCCTCCGACTCCGGTTGATCCTACCGAGGGCTATACGCTTGTTGAGAGCCAGCCTGGTGACTGGGCTACCACTTATGGTAACTACTACAAGCTGAACGATGCTCAGACCGAGATGGTCGCTGTTACTGCGGTTGCTCCGACATTTGACACCACGAAGTTCTACTTCACTTCTGCAACTGGTGGCACTGCGATTCAGACCGAGCCTGCTGATTGGGCTACCACGTACAGCACCTACTATGTTGCTGATACTGAAGAGGGTGAACGCACTGCCGTTACGGGTGTCGCACCTGCATGGGCTGCAAACACCTACTACACCAAGGACAGCAACGGTGGTAACTGATTTGATAGCAGCATAATATCAAACGCCTAATGGAAGATGGCGGGGGAATTCCCCCGCCATCATTCTATTATTCACTACTTCGATATTGTGCTAGCTCAACTTCAATTACTGAAAGACATTTTCGCAAAATATAATCTGGTTCTATTTTAGGATACGTCTTCATGACGCGGTGACAAATCTCATCGACATATTCTCCAGAAGGTGCGGTTAGATTTTTGGATAATATCATTTCAATTTCTACTTGCTCACGAATGGTTTCCGCAATCATTCGCGATAATTCAGGAGTTGGATATACTTTTCGTTTTGACTCTTCTTCATCATGTTGAATCTTGATTTGTAAATCAGATGATAATTGAGAAACATTTGTTTCGATTAGATCGATACGATCTAATGTATCATCCATATTGTATTTCATTTGATTGGAATCTTTCAAATTGAAATACAATAGACGATTGTTATCTGATAACTGATTGGTCAAACGTTTTACAAGTTTCAATAACTTGATAACGATAAAACCAAGAACGAGAATCAATACGATTGAGATTAGCTGAACAATGAAAAGCGTGTTCATGTCGATATGAATTGTCATGATAAAATACCTCCAGTATAAAATATATTGTAGAAAGGTGGTGACGTTTGCTAATGAATGGTTTTGGTCGTGATATGGTTAAAGCATTTCTTAAGAATGGAAAGCTTGATGCCATTACTGAATATGCTAAGATCTGTTTTCCCAATCGGAAAAAGAATGTGATCATGCATTCATATAAAGGTTCTGAGATTCGAGTATATACAAGAAATGATGAAATTCATTTGATGTATCCAAAAGATGTGTCTGAGATTCAGATGGAAAGTGTTTCTGATGCAATTGCAAAAGGAACAATTTTCGATGATGCGGAAGATGTTGACAATCATGCTCAATATCTGACGATGACATCTACACCCGTTCGTGGTATGATGAATCGCGGATTTGATGAACCGAAGCGTCTGAAGATTGTATTGTCAGGCATCATCGGACGTATGAATGATGATGGTACCATTGAAATTGATGTGTCTGATATGACAAATGGCAAGAATTTCATTGATCAAATGAAAGAGGTTGATCCAAAGAATTCTGATGCTGTCAATGATATGGTTGATCATTATCTTGGAACGGATGATCATCAATCGCTTCCGAGTGATCTGAAAATGGATACGGCAAAACTTGGTGATGAAATCGAGTCAATCCAATCAATTGATGACGATGATGTTGTCGCAGATGATGATTATGAATACTTGGACATGGGCGATGGAAA
>Ga0310786_10003896_pt1 | contig 21187 bp, 27 predicted proteins | sample AusTroGonzalo_MG_FD_203881 | JGI IMG/M metagenome (GOLD analysis project Ga0310786, IMG submission 203881) | Bovine rumen microbial communities from tropical cattle in Woodstock, Queensland, Australia - Gonzalo_03 (v2) (version 2) | ecosystem: Host-associated > Mammals > Digestive system >... | reverse complement strand
TGTTTTTACTTCTTAGATTTCTTCAACTTTTAATAAGTGTTTTACCTTAAAAATACTTCCCCTTATACTTTCGTTGTCTGGGAATACTTTTGTTGTGTTAAGTTTTTTAAAGCCCAATGCTTCAATAATCTTCCCTTGTGACTTGTCAAAACCGATAACGCTTTTAACATAAGTTACTTTAAGTTTGCCTTTAGATTTTTTTGTTTCTTTCTTTTCCATTTTGATATCTCCTACCAATAAAACGTGACATAAAGTCTACAGACTAAATTTCGTCAACATTTTTTCCACGAAGTGCAGCAATCTCTTCTTTTGTTCTCAAAAGTTTCAAACCTTCAATTGTTGCCTTAACTCCGTTAATTTTATTGTTTGAACCATGTGCCTTAGTAACAATATCTTTGATACCAGCAAGTTCAACAACTGCTCTAGCACTGCCACCAGCGATAACACCAGTACCTTCTGGCGCTGGAAACATGTGAACATTAGATGAACCAAATTTTCCAACAATATTGTGTGGTATAGTTGTTCCAACAATAGGTACAGAAATCAAATGTCTTTTTGCAGAAGCAGTAGCCTTTTCGATTGCTTCTGGAACTTCGTTAGCCTTTCCATTGCCAACGCCAACAAGACCATTTTTGTTGCCAACAACAACAAGAGCGCTAAATCTAAGAGTTCTACCACCCTTAACAACCTTTGCTACACGTCTAACATCAACAAGTTTTTTGTCAAATTCACTATCTTCTCTACGAGTAGAAATTTTTTCTTGTTTCTTTTTATCAAATTTCTTGTTATCTGCTTTTTCTTGGCTAACAGCAGTTCTAACAGTGGATTTTTCTGTCTTTTTTGCTGGAGAAGCGACTTCAACTTTTTCTTCGCTACTAACTTCATTGTTTTCTGTGACTTCAGTATTTTCAGCCACAACTTCTTTGTTTTCCAAAACTTCGTTTTCCATTTTTTCCTCCATTAGAACTCTAAACCTGCCTTTCTAGCACCTTCTGCAACTTGAAGAACTCTGCCTGTATAAAGATATCCAGCCCTATCAAAAACAACATTTTTGATACCCTTTTTGATAGCCTTTTTAGCAATAAGTTCACCAACAGCATATGCTTGTTCCGATTTTGACTTATTCTTCAAAGTTTCAGATAATTCTTTTGTCAATGTTGAAGCACTGCAAAGTGTTACACCCTTTTCATCATCAATGATTTGAGCATAAATATTTGATGTGCTTCTATAGATATTAAGTCTAGGAGTATTTGAAGATCCAAAAATCTTTTTTCTAACTCTTAATTGTCTTTTCTTTCTTTGAGAGTTTTTGTTTAACTTATTTATCATTATTTTATCTCCACTAAAACCGATTACTTCTTACCAGAAACTTTTCCGACTTTTCTTACGACATATTCGTCGTCATATTTGATTCCATATGCGTGATATGGTTCAACAGGCTTGATACCTCTAACTTTTGCTGCATATTGACCAACTTTTTCTTTGTCAATGCCCTTTACAACAACTGTTGTAGCATCTGGACAATCAAGTTTAATGTCAGCATTTTCTTCAATTTCAACAGGATGTGAAAATCCAATGTTGAGCACAACTTTGTTGCCTTGCTTTGTTGCCTTATAACCAACACCATTTATAATAAGAGTTTTTGAATATCCTTCAGTAACACCCTTAATCATATTGGAAATAAGCATTCTATACAAGCCATGTTTAGCCTTTGATTCATTTTCATCATTTGGTCTTGTTAGTACAACTTGATTATCTTTTATTTCAACAGATATAAGTTTGTCTACTTCAGTACTAAGTGAACCAAGTTTTCCACTTACACTTACAATACCATTCGAGATTGTAACATTAACTCCGCTTGGTATATCAACTGGCAATCTTCCTATTCTTGACATAATCTAATGTACCTCCTTACCAAACGAAAGCCAAGACTTCGCCACCAATATTTTGGCGTCTAGCCTCTTTATCCGTCATAATACCTTTGTTTGTTGAAACTATTGCAATTCCAAGTCCGTTGAGAACTTTTGGAATATCTTGGCATTCAGCATAAACCCTAAGACCTGGCTTAGAAATTCTCTTCAAGCCTTGAATAACTTTTTCACCATTTGGACCATACTTAAGTACAATCTTAATTGATTTGTAGTTGTTTTCATCAACAAGTTCATAACTTTCAATAAAGCCTTCGTTAAAAAGGATCTCAGCGATGGCATTTTTTGTCTTTGATGCAGGAATGCTAACTTCATTTCTCTTAATTGTAAGAGCATTTCTTATTCTTGTAAGCATATCTGCGATTGGATCAGTAACTATCATCTTCTTTTCTCCTTATTACCAACTAGACTTTTTAACACCAGGGATTTCACCCTTGTAGGCCAAATTTCTAAAACAAATTCTGCAAATGCCATATTTTTTAAGAACAGCATGTGGTCTTCCACAAATTGAACATCTTGTGTACTCTCTTGTAGAATATTTTTGCTTCTTTTGTTGTTTGTTTATCATTGATTTTTTTGCCATATTATTTTTACCTCATCTTATCTCTTAGCAAAAGGCATTCCAAAAAGTGATAACAATGAATATGCCTCTTTGTCGGTTTTAGCAGTTGTAACAATGATAACGTCCATACCTCTAACCTTTTCGACTTTTTCATATGAAATTTCAGGGAAAATAAGTTGTTCCTTAATTCCTAATGCATAATTGCCTTTTCCATCAAATGCTTTTGGATTTACACCCTTGAAGTCTCTCACTCTTGGAAGAGCAATTGATATAAGTTTGTCCAAAAACTCATACATTGTGTTGCCTCTAAGTGTTACCTTTGCACCAATCTTTTGTCCTTGTCTAACTTTGAAGTTAGAAATTGACTTCTTGGCAAGTGTAGGCACTGCCTTTTGTCCTGTGATTTGTGTCAACTCATCAAGCGCCAAATTGAAACTCTTTGAGTTGTCTTTTACAGGTCCAAGCCCCATACAAACAACAATTTTGTCAAGTTTTGGGATTTCCATAACATTTTTATAAGAATATTCTTTAACGAGCGCTGGAGCAATTGTATTCTTGTAATATTCACGAAGTCTAGCGCTATTTGTATTTTTCTCTGCCATATCTTCCTCCTACTTTCCACCAATTTTCTTTGCTGTATTTGTGGCTTTTTTAACTGTTGAACCTGTTTTAACAGTTTTTGTAGCCTTTTTTGATGCTTCAAGATTTTTTGTGTCTTTAACTGTAAGTTTCTTTTCTGCAGGTTTTTTTGCAGGTGCTTTTTCAACAGGTGCTTTTTCAGTTGTCTTTGCAGTTTCTGCAGTCTTTTTTGTAGTAGCAGGTTTTTTAACACCACTATCCAAACTTGCACCGCATTTTTTGCAAACTCTTATTTTTTCGCCTTTTTGATTTTTTGAATAACTAACTCTAGTAGCCTTGTCACATGCTGGGCAAACTACCATAACGTTGCTAGCATCAATTTTTCCCTCTTTTTTAAGAATACCACCCTTGTCTTGAGCAGATCTTGGCTTGTTGTGCTTAACGATAATGTTTAGTTCTTTTAGTGTAACTTTGTTTTCATCTGGGAAACAATCAACAACTGTTGAGGTTTTTCCAAGTTCTTTACCAGCGATTACAACAACTTTATCGCCTTTTTTAATACTTAATTTTGACATATCTCTTTTCTCCTACAACACCTCAGGGGCTAGTGAAACGATCTTCATATAACCGTCTTCTCTAAGTTCCCTTGCGACCGGCCCAAAGATACGAGTACCTCTAGGTTGTTTTTGATTATCAATAATTACTGCAGCATTGTCATCAAATCTAATCGATGTGCCATCTTGTCTTTGAACACCTTTGCTTGTTCTAACAATAACAGCCTTAACTACATCACCTTTCTTAACTACTCCACCTGGAGTTGCTTTTTTAACAGAAGCAATAATAACGTCACCGATATTTCCACTTCTTCTAAAAGATCCGCCAAGAACTCTAATGCACATAATAACTTTAGCACCAGTGTTGTCAGCAACTTTTAACCTTGTTTGTGGTTGAATCATGATCTTGTCCTCCTATTACTTCGCTCTCTCGACTATTCTCAAAAGTCTAAAGTGAGTAGTTTTGCTGATAGGTCTTGTTTCCATAATTTCAATAGTGTCACCAACATGGCAATCATTATTTTCATCATGAACTTTAAACTTCTTTGTAATCTTAACGACTTTTTTGTAAAGTGGGTGTTTAACATTTGAAACAACTGAAACAACACAAGTTTTGTCCATCTTGTCACTAACGACAACACCTATTTTTGTTTTTCTATTATTACGATTTTCTTCCATATTCTTTCTCACTCCTATGCTTTAGCCTTTTTTGCTTCGTCAACTTTTGCATTTAATTCTCTTTCAGTAAGAACAGTCTTGATTTTTGCAATATCTTTTTTAAGAGTATTCAAAAGCATTGGATTTGCAAGATTGCCTGTTGCATGTTGAAATCTAAGATTGAAGAGTTCTGTCTTAACAGCAGTCAATTTTGCATTCAACTCATCATTTGTCAAATTTCTTATTTCTTTAACTTTCATTAAACTGCACCACCTTCTACACTAGGTTCTGCTGTTTGAGCGGTATCAACTTCACTGTTTTCACGCTTAATAAATTTTGTTACGCATGGAAGTTTGTGTCCAGCGAGTCTCAAAGCCTCTCTTGCAACATCTTCTGCGATACCTTTCATTTCAAACAACACTCTGCCAGGTTTTACAACAGCCACCCAAAATTCTGGGTTACCCTTACCACTACCCATACGAGTTTCAGCAGGTTTTTTTGTTATTGGCTTGTCTGGGAAGATATCAATCCAAACTTTTCCGCCTCTCTTTGTGTATCTTGTCATAGCGATACGAGCAGCCTCGATTTGATTTGATGTTATCCAGCAAGGTTCTGTTGTTACCAAGCCATAATCACCGTAAGCAAGTTTGTTTCCACGAGTTGCCACACCTTTCATTCTACCACGATGAACTTTTCTTCTTTTTGTCTTTTTAGGCATTAACATTTGTCTTTACCTCCCCTCTTTCAGTAGAACGGGCTTTCTTTGAATAAATTTCACCATTGTAAACCCAAACTTTTATTCCCAAAATACCGAAAGTTGTTTTTGCTTGAGCAAATCCATAATCAATGTCTGCTCTTAATGTTTGCAAAGGCAAACTACCTTGATGATATTTTTCACTTCTAGCAATGTCAGCACCGTCAAGACGTCCACCAACCATAGTTTTGATACCTTGAACACCTGCTTTCATAGCCTTTTGCATAGCAGTTTTCATAGCACGTCTAAAGTGAACTCTCTTTTCAAGTTGTCCAGCAATACTTTCTGCAATCAAAGTTGCATCTGTATCTGGATTTTTGATTTCTTTAATATTTATAGAAATTGTCTCAGCATTTGCGAGTTTCAAAATCTCTTTCTTAAGTTGCTCAACTCCAGCACCTTTTTGTCCAATCAAAATACCAGGACGAGCGGTGTAAATGTTGACAACAACTCTTTTTGCAGTTCTTTCAATGATAACTTTTGAAATAGCACATGCAAAATATTTTTTCTTAATAAAGTTTCTTATAGTATTGTCTTCTTTGATATATTTAGCGAAGTCAGCCTTGCCAACATACCACAAAGAATTCCAACCTTTATTAATTCCAATTCTAAGTCCGTTTGGACTAACTTTTTGTCCCATTAAATTTACTCCCTTTTCCTTATTTCCTAGTATCCAATTTAACGACTATGTGGCTTGTTCTCTTAAGAATTCTATCCACTCTGCCTCTACCTCTAATATTTTGTCTTTTAAAGGTAGCGCCTTGATTTGAATAAACTTCTGCAACATAAAGATCTTGTTTGTTAAGTCCCATGTTGTTTTCAGCATTTGCACCAGCACTCTCAACAACATCACATATAAGTTCACTTGCTTTGTTTGGAGTATTCTTTAAAATTGCAACTGCTTCTGCATAATCCTTACCACGAATGAGATCCATTATTATATCAAGTTTTGTATTTGATATTCTCAAAAACTTTGCACTGGCAGTAGGTCTTGTGTCACGAGTTTTTGCTATTTTTTCTGTTTTTTCTTTAATTCTCTTTGCCATAATTCTTCACACACTCCTTACTTGTCAGCCTTAGCCTTGTCTGAGCCATGACCTCTAAATGTTCTAGTAGGTGCAAATTCACCAAGTTTGTGTCCAACCATTTCAGCCGTGCAATAAACAGGTATGTGCTTTTTGCCATTGTGAACTGCAATAGTGTGTCCCACAAATTCTGGATAAATAACTGAGGCTCTTGACCAAGTTTTTATAGATTTTTTTATATTTGATTCATTCATCTCTGTAATACGATTCATGAGTCTTTGTTCGACATATGGTTTTTTCTTTAATGATCTACTCATTTTGTTATCTCCTATCTAAATTAAGACCTGCTAATAATAAACTTATTAGTATTCTTCTTCTTATTTCTTGTCTTAAGACCAAGAGCAGGTTTGCCCCAAGGTGTAACAGGACTTGCCATACCAACAGGGGACTTGCCTTCACCACCACCATGAGGGTGATCATTAGGGTTCATAACAACACCACGAACAGTAGGTCTTACACCCATGTGTCTTTTTCTTCCAGCCTTGCCTATTGACATAATCTCGTGATCAAGATTACCAACCTGACCAATTGTCGCACGGCATTCAGCAGGAACAAGCCTCATTTCGCCACTTGGCATTTTAAGAGTTGCATACTTGCCTTCTTTTGCCATAAGTCTTGCTGCAATACCAGCACTTCTAGCAATTTTTGCTCCCTGATTTGGACGAAGTTCAATGTTGTGAACAACGCTACCAACTGGGATATTTTTAAGAGGCATACAATTGCCGACTTTTACTTCAACTTCTTCACCACTCATGACACTGTCACCAACATTAAGGCCAACAGGGGCAAGGATGTATGACTTAGCACCATCTGCATAATATAAAAGTGCAATATTTGCAGTTCTGTTTGGATCATATTCAATTGCCTCTACACGAGCAGGAACATTGTCATGATTTCTTTTAAATTCAATAAGTCTATATTTTTGTCTATTTCCACCACCGATGTGTCTAACGGTTATCTTTCCTTGAGCATTTCTGCCACCGTTTTTAGATTTTACAGCAAGAAGTGATTTTTCTGGAGCCTTTTTTGTAATCTCTGAAAAATCCATAGTTGTCAAAAATCTTTGTGCAGGTGTGGTTGGATTGTGTCTTTTAATTGCCATATTTCTTCTCCCTACCTTAGTTTAAACTTTCAAAGAATTCAATAGGCTTGCTTTCTTTTGTTAGCCAAACGATTGCTTTTTTGTAATCACTTGTTCTGCCAACACTTCTGCCTTTCTTTGTATTTTGAGACTTTTCTTTGCCCTTAACAATAAGTGTGTTAACTTGTTTAACTTTAACTTTAAAAATTTCTTCAACTGCTTGTTTAATTTGAATTTTGTTTGCGTTCAAATCAACAATAAATGTGTACTTTTTGTCAGAAATTGTTGCATAACTCTTTTCTGATAAAAGTGGTTTTTTAATAATATCATAGGCTGTCATATTACTTATAAGCCTCCTCTAACTTTTTGATAGCATCTTTTGTGATGTAAAGTTTAGAATTAGCAACTACATCATAAGTAGAAAGAACATCAGCATAAGAAACTTCAACATTTGGAATATTGTTTGTTGCTCTAACAATTACATCGTCTTGGTCAGCCAAAACAAACATAACGTTTTTGCTTCCAACTTTGAAGTTGTCAAGAACTTCTTGAAACAACTTTGTCTTTGGACTTTCAAGTTTTACTTCATCAAGAACAACAAGTTCGCTATCAGCGATTTTTGCACTAATTGCACTCTTGAAAGCAGACTTTTTCATAGATTTGTTAACTTTTTGAGAAAAATCTCTTGGCTTTGGAGCAAATATGATACCGCCACCAATCCATTGTGCAGATTTGGTTGAACCTTGTCTTGCTCTGCCTGTGCCTTTTTGTCTCCAAGGCTTTTTTGCATGACCTCTAACTTCGCTACGAAGAAGGGCTGATTTTGTACCTTGCCTTTGGTTGTTGTTGTATGCTACTACAACTTGGTGAATAAGAGGTTCATTATATTCACAACCAAAAACATCATCGCTAAGGGTTGTTTGGCCAACAACTTCTGCTTTTGTGTTATAAACTTTTACTTTTGGCATTTTGTTTATCTCCCTTATTTGCTAGCCTTCTTAGCACTTGAAATTGAAACGAGACTGCCTTTGCTTCCTGGGATACCACCCTTGATGAGAAGCAAATTTCTTTCGTCATCAACTTTAACGACTTTTAAATTTTGTTTTGTAACTTGCTCATTGCCATATTGTCCTGACATGTGCTTGTTTTTGAAAACTCTAGATGGGCTTGAGTTTGCACTCAAAGATCCAACTTCTCTGTGTACAGGGCCTGTACCGTGGGTCATCTTAAGTCTGTGTGCATTCCACTTTTTGATTGTGCCACTAAAGCCATGTCCCTTTGTTGTACCAACTACGTCAACCAAGTCACCTTCAGCAAAAACTGAACACTTGATTTCGTTTCCAACTTGCAAATCTGCATAATTGTCAAGTTTGAATTCCTTTAGATATTTCTTTGCTTCCAAATTTGACTTTTTGAAAACTCCAAGTTCTGCCTTGTTCTTTTGTTTTTCTTTTACTTCACCATAGCCAACCACAACTGCTTCGTATCCATCTTTTTCCACGGTCTTCTTTTGGATAACAGTGCAAGGGCCTGCTTGAACGATTGTAACAGGAATAACTTTCCCATCAAGATCGAAAATTTGTGTCATACCAAGTTTCTTACCAAGAATTGCTTTTTCCATAACTACTCACCTCTCGACCTTATAATTTGATATTGATATCAACTCCGGCTGGAAGGTCAAGTTTCATAAGACTATCAACTGCCTTGCTACTTGGTGTATAGATATCAATTATCCTTTTGTGTGTACGCATCTCAAATTGCTCACGACTATCTTTGTATTTATGAGGTGCTCTGATGATTGTTACCACTTCCTTTTCTGTTGGAAGAGGTATTGGACCAGCAACTTGTGACCCTGACTTTGATGCTGCTTCCATTATTCTAGAAGTAGCAAGGTCAATTAAGTTGTGGTCATAAGATTTTAACTTAATTCTAATTTTTTGTGTTGCCATATACTCTCCTTAATCCCATACTAGCCGACTGTTATACACTTTACCGTGTGTGTCGCATCTAACAATCTTAAAAAAAATCTTATGGTCAAAGATTTTCTAACTAGCCCGCTTGAATTTAATTCAAACTTGTCCACATAAATTCTCTATTTTTGTAGCTAAAAATAGTAACTTTATGCTTCAACCCAATTTTTCACGGTGAGCATATAATACTACAAATGTTTTTAGCCGTCAACCCCTTTTTTGGCTATATTTTGCACAAAAAAAACACAAAAAATAAGTTTGTGCAAATTGCACAAACAAAAACCTGCTAAAAACGTAAAAAATATTGATCTACCCTTTATAAATACAAAAAAAGCCTAAGAAAATCATAGGCTTTATTTTTTGTTTCTTTTAACAAAACTTTTTGTTTTTAATTAATCTTCATCACGCTCTTTGCAATAACTACCGCAGTAGTGAGCAGTTGGCATATCTTTTTCATTTGTTATATCAATGCCATCTCTGTTGCAAAGTGCCCCTCCAACATTATATTTGCATGCCTTGACGTTGCATTTTACGTTTGTTTGCAATTTTGCTTTACTCATTTTTTATCTTCTCCTTTACAAAGTTAGTTTAAGTAAAACATGTAAAATTATTCTAAACAAAAAAAGTTTGTCATTACAAAATTTTGTTGTTTTTTGCATAACTAGAAACACTTAAAAAGTTTTCATCATAATTATATCTGCCAGCGCTATAATTAAGCCACCATTCTGACCAAGTTTTTTCACCTTTAAAAGTGTCTTTGATTTTCTCATTATTTTTCATATTCTTATATTTTTCTGAATTATTATCAACACAATTTTGCTCATCATAAATTTTGCTTTGCAAGTCAGCCTCTAATTTATCACAAAAGAAAGCAAATTGCGCTTCTTTGGTTTTTCTTTCATCAAATTCAAATATCAAATCATTGATATCTTCACCTTTTTGTAAGTGCGCCAAAATCTGTTCTATAACTTTATGCCCCATTTCATTCTTTGTTTTATTGTCAACATCAAAAAACGTTAAATCTCCAATGGTTATTTCTTCGAGTTCATGCACAGCAAGCATAGCCAAAACTTTTACAATGTTAACATCATATCTAAATTCTGACCACATAGCAATTGCTAGCATCTGTACCCCATAAACATGCTCGGCAATACTTTCTATCCTATCACGACTAACGTTCCAAAGTTTCCATCCAGTTCTCACAATGTCTTTTAGTTTATTACATAACACATAAAAGTTTACAACATTACTTTCTTCGCTCATTAAATTTTTCTCCCTAACATCATGCAATAAAAATTTAATTTATCTTTTTGCATCCGCACTTTTTACTAGTCTTAGTATCTTTTTTTACCAAATCTTCTTTCATCTTCTCAATCATAAAGTCTGCATCAAGCCCATGCACAGCGCCGGCCTCTTCAATAGTTTCCATTTGGCTCATAGGGCAATGAAAGCAATGCATACCAAAGCCTTTCAAAACCTCTTCTGCATTTGAATAATTTTTTAGAATTTCACCAAGAGTGGTGTCTTTTGTTAGTTTCATAAGTTATATCTCCTTTTTTATTTGATTAATGCGTTAAAATATTCTCATTATATATTGTATCACATATTTAACAAGACGGGTAATAATATTTTTTTTTATTGCTTTTTTCTTTTTAAATGAATTCCCATTCGCGCTACACAAACGCCGTTAATTCTAGATTAAAACCCATACTCACAATTCACTTTTGCAAACACAACAAGTATTTGCGCTTGGAAAATTTTTTGCTCCACAGCATGGACAGATCAAAAGTTCTGTTGTAGACGCTCCGCAATGTGAGCAAAACTTTGCGTCTTCATCAATAATGCTATTGCACTTGCTACATTTTTTTGTGGCAACTTTCATAGATATTACTGGCTCTGAATACGCCTTACCAGCAACAGCCTTTGCGTTTTTCAAGATATCTGCAATCTTATTTTCTTTTTCCTGCCTTCTTCTCATTTGCTCTTTTATAAAATAATCAATGTACTTGTCTTTTGCATCCATAATATCATCCACCAATTTATCGTTATTTTGGGAGTCTTGTTTTTTTGCCTCACTATTTTGAGTGTCATTCTCAACTTTTGGCAAATCATTAGAGGTTTCTTTGTCACCATTATACTCTCCAACAATGATGTCTGGCACCGGCTGGTGCAAACTTGAAATCCTATCTTGTTCACTCACTGTATAACCATACGTGCTATGGACATTATCTTCAACAAAAATATTATCTTCTTTTTTGCTTGGCTGTAGGGGACTAACTTTGCCTTCTTCATAGCGAGTGCTTTCTGAAAAACTATTGATTACCCTGTTGGCCTCTTTTACAGAAAAATTATTTTCATTCTCTACCTTTGTTGACTCGCCTTCCTTATTAACGTAAACAACATCCAAGTCTTTTTGCAAATTGTTTATTCTTTCTTCAACAACTTTTGCCATTTCCTCTTTTTCAAAGGACTGTTTGAAAGTATCATTGTGCTCACTAAGATATTTTTTTGAAAACAAAACATTGCTTACAAAAAACTCACTAGCGCTAAGACCAAATTTTTGCAAAAAAACATTTATACCATTTTCAACAACTTCTGCAATCTTTGTTTGATTTGTTAAATATTCAGTTAGACTAAATTTTTTTGAGTTGAGTATCTTTGACACATCATACCCAACAGTAGTTGCAATATCCTTAAGAGCCCTCTTGTTTTTAACAACTGCATAATCACTACAAAACACCTGCATGAGTTTTTCGGCATCTTCAACCTTAAATGTAAACGTTCCCTCTAATTTAATTTTAACCTTTTTCCCATCCAAATCTGCTATTATTCTTTCTGGAGTTCTAAAAAACACATGCTTTTGTGGTTGAGTGTTGACAAAATATATATCACCTTTAAGTGTTTTTTGTTTTGCCTTACCATTTTTTTGCAAAAGTGCCTTTGACATTATGTACAATTTTGGAATACCCATTTCGTTTGCCACATAACTGCCAGGCTTCAAAACATCACAAACTTTGTCATAATAAACAACAACAAGATTAAATCCCTCGTCAACTACAATTTCACTTCCTACTTTTATCTGCCCCTTTTTAAATTTTGCCATAGAAATAAGGTCACATCTTTGGTGTGGCATAATGGCAATTGACTTATTAAAAAGTGCTTTTAATTTTGAAAAAAATAGCATGTGACGACCTTTAACCTAAAAAAAATTTTAACATAAGCAATTAAAAAATGCTAGTAAAAATAATATTTAGTGAATAGTTTGTCATATACATAAATGTGATATACCATTTTTAATACAAAAAAAAGGGGGAACAATGTTTGCAACAAGCGATATAATATCAAAGCCTGTTTTAAATCTTTATTCCGGAAAAATAGAAGGTAATATTTGTGATTTGTCATTTAATAATACCTTTACAAAAATACAAAAAATAAAAATGTTTGATGAGGATGAGGAAGAATACTTAATTGATGCGACCAAAATTTATTCAATAGGCAAAGGTGCAATAGTTATAAAAAACAATACTGCACTTGATCTAATAATAAACGACCTCAACTCCACCCACAACAACCTAATAAACAAAGAAGTATTTTCTACAAAAGGCGAAAACTTGGGATATGTCAAAGAAATAGAATTTAACGAAAAACTTTTTGTAGAAAATATTATTTGCCAAAACAATTCATTTAAACCAAATCAAATTTTAAATGTCGCAGAAAAATTAATTGTAGATTTGGATACTAAAAAACTCAAAATGAAAGATATAAAACCAAAAATAAACTCAAGTAAAAGCCATCTTGACAAGAAAGTATATATCCTACCTCGCATTGAGCAAGATAACAACGAAAAAACATCGTCAGAATCAGCATCTCCATATAAAATTGACAAAACTTTTTCTCCACAAAAAGTTGTTGGCAACACAAAAATTTTAATAGGTAGAAAGGCCCTAAAAACAATCTATGGTCTAAACAACGAGGTTATTGTAAAAAAAGATTCCATTATAAGTTCAAAAAATATTGAATACGCAAAACTCCACAGCAAACTTAATGAATTGACTCTTTTCAGCAAAGCGAAAGCCTAATAAAAGCAAAAAAAAGAAAGCATGACAAAACTGTCTTTGCTTTCCTTTTTATTTTAAAGGATTACCTTTTTGTTGAATCTAGCAATTTTTCCATCTCAGCATTCAACGCATCTATTTCGGAATTTGCTTTTGCCCTAGTTGACGCAGATCTTGATGTTCTTGATTGAGCCCTAACACTTCTTCCCGCTGGTCTTCTAACACTTCTTGAAGCACGAACTGGACTCACTTCCTCTTCAACATCTTCCTCAACATCTTGAGCCTTTGGTGCTGGTGCCTCAACTTCTTTTTCCTCTATGGTAGACTCTTGTACTACCTTTGGAGTTTCAACTTGAGGTGCAGGCTCTTCTTGAGGTTTATCTTCAACAACATTAGGCTCATTTTGAGATTCCATTTTTGATATTGTGGTATTTACATCATTTTCAAATTCTTGCTTTTGCTTTTGAAGATTTGCATTTGCCTCTTCTATTTGTTTTTGAATTGTTTGCAGGTCATCCTCGCTTTCTTTTGGATTTGTTGACTCAACTTGAGGCTCACTTGACTGCATCTCCTTTCCGCCATCAACATCATCTGTACCATTTGAATTATCAACGTTTACGTCATTAGCCGTATCGCTTCCACTAACGTCAGCATCACTTGTTGTATCAGTTATGTTATTGTCAGTCGTATCATTTGTATCGTTGTCAGTTGTATCAGTTGCATTATTGTTTGACTCTCCACTTGATATTGCGTTTGAGTCATCATTTGAGTCTGCATTAGGCATTGAACTTGATGTGCTTTCTGCATTTTGATCTTCGGTTGCAACAGCGTTGTTTATGTTTTCAGCAGAAGGTGCAGTTTCTATGTTTTGGCCCTCTTCACTTTGCTTAGCCTGTTCAGCCTTTTTCTTTTCTTCTTCTTTTTCGTTTTCAGCCTCTTCGTTGACCTTTGACTGCTCTCTGCTATCGTTTAGCATATTTGCATCAGAATTTGTCATCTCATAAAGGTTGTCATTTGCTACTTCATTTTGTTGAATCAAATTGTCTTGAACATTAACATCTGCCTCAACACCTTGTAGGTCACTAACAAACGCTTTGAGATCAGCGTTCTCTTGAGCCATAACTAGCAATTTTTGATTGCCAACTTCTGCAGCCTTTTGTGACAACGCCTTATAAAGTGTGTTGGCATAATGCTTAAACTCAAGAATCATAGCCTGTTGAACAAAAAGTTTCTTTTCTTCAATCTCTTGTTTTCTCTTCTCAATTTCTTGTTCAAGCGTCACTTGTTCTTCATTAAATTTCGCTGTTGCTTCTTCACTATCTTTTTCAAGTTGTTGTTGCTTCTTTATTTCATCGCTCTGTTGTTTTTTGATATAATTGCTTTCAATACGGTTTGTACTTGCTTCTTGTTGAGCCTTCAAACTCTCCAAGTTCTCTCTACTTGCTTGAAGTTTTCTTTGATAATCTTTTTCACTTATTTCAAAGTTCTTTCTGTAATTTTCCTTTTCAGTTTCAATCTGATCGCACTCTTCTTGAAGACGTCTTCTTGTTTTAATAAAGATTTCGCACTCTTTCATGGCTCTTTCAAGCACAAGCGAACCATCTATTCCCAAATCATCAAAGTTGTATTCCTCACTTGCAACAGCATTTTCTCTTGCCTTTTCAAGTTCTTGCTGTTCGATAAGTGCTCTTTTTTCAAGATACTGTTGCAAAATAGGAATGCCTTCTTTTATTTCCTTTTTTGTAAACAAAATTTCATAGTCAACATAACTAGGAAGCGTAGAAACTGCTTTTGTCAAATTTCTTTCATAAATTGGAAAGTTGTCATACAAAAGAGAATAAATATCATTCTTTCTGTAATTGGCTATCCAAATAGATGCAACATACAAAAACAATACCCCAAGAGGAACAAGGAGTGCATAAAAAATCACTTCGCCAGTATCTGTGATAAGAGATACTCTTGAATAAGCAAGTCCAGCAACAAATCCAACAAAGGCAATGAAGATCGACAAAATAGTATAAATGCTCATGTGTTTTTCAATGCTACTTGTTCTCAAAGGCTTGTCAATACAAGTTTGAACATTGATATATGTTGTAGGAGCGTCTTCTCTGTTTAGCATATAAACTTGCCAAGCATTACGCAAAACCTTTGGAACCTTTTTCATTTTAAGGTTAAACTCAACAAGGTTCTCTTCCGTTATAAAAGGCTTTGACAAAAAATAATTGTTGATTTTGTTGACGCTTTTCAAAATTCTTCTTTCATAAGAAGCACCAATCAAAGAAAAAAGCACAATTGAAACAACAAGCATAAGACCAATAATAATTATTGGCCAATACCAAAGACTAACAAATTCAGAAAAAGCAAGCCAAAAAAAGTCTTTGACTTTTGAAATTATTTCTGCGCCAGTTAAACACAAATTTTGCATAAAGAAACACTCCTTTATAGTAATATATCTAAATATAACACAAATATAATTCAAAATAAAAACAAAATTTGACAATTAAAAATTTTTTTATTAAATTTTTATGAACTTTTTTAATCCAAACGAATAAATCAGCGTACTGTCAATCTTTATGTTTAGTGCTTTTTCTAAGCATAATTTGTATAGTTTTAGTTGCAAACTGTACTTTTCGACCAATTGGTCGGGATTGCTAACTTTGTTTGTTTTATAATCAACCAACATATACTTGTGTTCTTTAGTTTCAATAAGCAAATCCGCCACACCTTGCACAACTATCTTGTCATCAATATTACTATCCAAAAAGATTTCGCAATACGGCAAATAACTTATAAATTCAAGTTCCTTTTTATATCTTACTCCACCTAGTGACAAAACGGCTTTTACACAAGTCAAAATATCGTCCACTTGTATCAATTTTAATTCATCATCACAAAAATTACACCCTTTTATCACACTATTTAAGTATGCCTCATTAAAGTTAATTTTATTAAATTCAATTTCCTGCAAAATCTTGTGATATACTGTGCCTTTCATAGAAGCATTAATTTTGCCTTTTGTATCATTTTCAAATACTTTTAATTTTCTTGGTTCATCATTAAAAGACGCCATTCCGTCGGTATGTTCTCTCAAAATACTTGATACTGAATTTTTAAGCGCTATGTTATTTGAAGTCTCCAAATTAAAATTCAAAATCTTTTTTAATTCTTCATCACTCTCTATTCTAGTCAGTTCAATATCACTAATCTTTTTGATTTTTTCTTTTTCAAATGAACTCAAATCAAAAACATTAACCTCTACCTCAAACTGCTTTTGCTTATCTACAAATTTCTCCTTGCCATTTAGAATAGCCCCAAACGCCACATCACTAAGCCCGGACAATATCCAAGGCATAAAACTATCTGCCCCTTCAGCATCACTAAAATCTTCTATTTTTTTTACTTTATCAAGTGCAGTGTGGCCCACAATTATCAAGTTGTTTTTTGCTCTAGTCAGTGCCACATACAAAAGCCTCAATTCTTCAGCCTTTTCCTTTTTGTGCAAGTTGTATGCTATTGCATTTTTTGCAATGTTGTCTATCTTTTCATGTTTATTAAGGTCAAATGTTGACACCCCAACGCCAAGTTCACTATCTTTTAAAAACTCACTTCTAAACGTAAGTTTTGAAAAACTTTTGTTTACACCAACCAAAAATACAATTGGAAATTCAAGTCCCTTGCTTGAATGTATTGTTCCCACTTTGACACTATTTGAACTGACATTTTTGCTAATTGAAACTTTTTCATCGCCTGATACACCTTCAAGATAACTAATATAACTGCTAAGATCCGTGTTATAATTAGCATCTTTAAAAGATTCTATGTATGACTTCACAATGCCAACCCTATCAAAACCTCCTGGCAAACTGTTCAAAAAATCAAAATAATGAAACTTGTTATCTAAATGCAAAAACAAATCGTATATGGTCATAAAACTTGACAATTTAAATCTCAAGTCGTCGACAAACGATAAGAAGTTTTTTGTCTTGCAAAAAATTGTACGCTCTTTTTCATCAAAAATTTCACTTTCATTTTTTTGTGAATATTTAACAAACGACTCATAAAAATTTTTTTCTTCTGGAAAATCTTTTCTAATAATACTTAATTCGTCAAACGAAAACTTTCCAAAAAAACTTGTAAGAACAATACATAGACTTATGTCATCATGTGGGTTGTTTATAATTTTTAATAGAGACACAAAAATATTTACGTCTTTGTCGCCCAAAAACTGTTCATTTATGTTTGCACTTATTGGAATTTGATAATCACAAAGAGCCACACAAAGATTTTTTAAAAATTTGTTGTCCCGACCAAGAATTGCTATATCAGAATAAGTGATCTCTTTTTCACATTTGTTTTTTGCATCATAATACTTTTTGCCTATCATGTCCAAAATATTCTTTGCAACAATCATGGCTTCTCTTCTTTCATCGGTCAAAACAAGATTATATTTATTTTTATCACTTTTTACACTATAAACTCCAGTGTATTTTTGCTCAATTTCTTCATCTTCTTTCTTCTTGTCTACAACGCAAATTTTTATAGGCAAAAAGTCATTTGTCTTTTCATACTTCGTCTTTCCATCAAGCATGCTGTCATTTTGGTAGTCTACCCCACCAAATTCATTTGTCATAATTTTTGAAAAAATTGAATTAACAAAGTTAAGTATCTGTGGCTCACTCCTAAAGTTTTCGTTTAGTGTGATAAAATTCCCCTTATTAAAATCATTTTTAAAAGCAATTGACTTGTCAACAAAGATTTTTGGCGAACTATTTCTAAAGCCATAAATACTTTGTTTTACATCTCCAACCATAACTATTTTGCAAAATTTAGATAGTCTTTTTAAAATTTTTTCTTGAACACCATTTATATCCTGATACTCGTCAACAAAAATATACTCATAATTTTTTGCAATGTCTTTTGCTATGTATTCATCATCAATAAGGACAGAAAAATACTTTTCAAGGTCTGAAAAATCAAGTGCATTTTTGTGATCTTTCAACTTTTTGTACTCTGTGTCAAAACTATTCACAACCTGAATCAGTTTTTCCACTTCTTTTTGACAAAGTGATAAGTTGTATTTTACTTCATCTTCTGTTTGCTTTGGACACAAAGTTGACTTTATCTGCTCAAATTGTTTTTTCATCTTGTCATAAAATGCTTGAAACTCCTCTTTAAACGCAGTGTCATTTTCGTCAAGTTTTCTTTTGCTTTGAGCAGGAAAAATCATATTTAAGCACTTTGATCTATTATCAAAATAATTTCCATTAAAATCAATTTGAGAAACAATATCAAGCAAAGTTTTTATGTATTCACTATATAGAATTGCTTTTTGAATTTTGGCTTGAACTAAGTATCCTTCAAGTGATTTTTTGAAATAGAAAAATGAATTTTTTATAGAACTATTTAGCAATTTACACGCAACATTTTTTTCAAAGTCATTGTCATAGCACAACATAACAGTATTTTTTTGAAATTCACTTGGCTCTTCTACAGAACAAAAGAACTCATGGCACTTAAGCACCTCGTCTTTTAGAGTTTCAAATTTTCTACCACCGTCCAAAAGTGAACTGAGTCTTACAAAATCTTCATCATCTTTTTTTGAATAATCTTTTATAACTCTGTCCATAGCAAGAGATTTTAAAAGTTTGCTGTCCTTTTCTCCCAAAACTACAAAGTTTGGATTTACATTTAAAATAAAAAAGTATTTTCTAATTTGCTTTAAACAAAAACCGTGAATTGTACTTATATCGCTTGTACTCAACTTATCAATTTCTTGTGCCAAATATTTTTGATCAACTGAGCACTCATATAATTTGTCTTTTAGCCTGAGTTTCATCTCCGCACTAGCATCTTCTGTAAACGTAATGATAAGAAATTTGTCAACTGAAATTTTGCCACTCACTATCAAACTCAAAATTTTTTCAATAATAGTTGCAGTTTTGCCACTTCCCGCTGACGCAGAAACAAGTAGGTTTTTTGACTCGTCCTTCAAAACTTCCATTTGTTTGTCAGTTAGTTTTATTTTGTTTTGTTTTTTTTTGTCCTCTATATCCATTGTCATCACTCCACATCGCTAAAAAAATCAAAAGATTTTGCATCAATACTCGTATTAGGATTTCTTTTTGTATTACAAAATTTTTCGTCAAATCTACAAAGCGCAAAAAACTTGCAGTTTTTGCAAGGATCATCTGCACCCAAAACAAGTGGAGATGGAGAGATGTCATTCTCCTCTATGTCACAACACGCCTTTGAAATCAAGTCAAAAGCATAAAGCGAAATATTATCCATGTCACGCATTGATATAATGCCTGTGCTTCTTGTATCCTTGAAAAATTCCGTTCCATCATTTTTTGAAAATTTTATATCCAAAAGATCACTTGCTGTTGTGTTTGCTTGATTAAGTCTAGTATCACTTGCAACAAAAACTTGACTATCCTCCACAGTCTTACCTTTAAGTCTATATTTTTGATACAACGTTTCATTTGACTTTGCAAAACTGCTTTTTACAGGCAAATAATAAAATCCTGCCGGTTTTAGTTTTAAATTTTGTCTTGTGATATAAAGATAAGCCTCAAGTTGAATTTTTTTGCCAAAATATAACTCCTTAAAAGACTTGTCACACGAGCCTGTTTTATAGTCAATTATCCTAAAATAATCCCCAAAAGTGTCAATCCTGTCTACTTGACCTACAAAAGATAACAATCTTGTTTTTGACCTTATCTTAATGCCTTTTAGTGTTCCATTTTTTTCATCAAACCTAGCCTCTACATATTTTGGAGAAAAAAGCGAAAATTTAAGCCCATAATTGAGAGCCTTGCAGAATCTAATTGCCTCATCACGCAAATTTTTAAGAAGAACAATATTTCCATTATTTTTTGTCAAAAAGAAAAATTCGTCTTGTTCTAAAATCTCATCAAATATATCACCAGCAACTTTTTTTACGCTTTCTTCATCAAATTCTTTTCTATTTTTAAAAACAAATCTTTCTGCAACATAGTGCATAATTTTTCCAATATACAAGGCACTCAAATCACTATCCAGTTTTTCCTGCAACTTTAAGCCATACCTTGCATAATGCAAAAATGGACATGTCATATATGACTCAATCTCCGAGCAACTTACAGTGTTTTTTAAAAAAAATATAGGCTCAAAGAGTTTTATTTTATTTTCAAAGTTAAATGATTTTAAATCCTCTTTTTTCATTTCAAGCAAACTAAAAAGTCTTGAGGAATAGGTGTTATCAATTTCCATGCCGTCAAGAAGTTTTCTAGTTTCAATTACAAAATTTGAAAGTGCCGTATTATAATTGTTATTTATAATCTCAAAATCAATATTTGAAGAATTTTCAAAAGGAATATTAAAAAATTGATCCTTGTCATTTGTAATACAAAACATTTTTGAGATATCACTCAAAATCTTGCTTTTTTGTGATGAGTTTTGATAGTTATAACTCAAAAACAACTTGTCAGTTGGGCAAAGCAGTATCTCAAAAGCCTTAAATCTTGATTTAAAGTTTATGTCTCGTATCATAGGTGATAGTTTGTAACTGTCGCTTAATTCCTCAATTTCTTTGTCCGAAATAATACCGGTATCAATAATATTCGTTGGAAAATTGTTTTCACATGCATCACACACAAAAAGCACTCTTGTTTTGTCAAAATAACTGCACGAAAAATCTCCTACAAAAATTGAATTTGTAGAGATTGGAGTTGTTGATATATTTTCAGTTTGCGTAGCACTAAGAACTGTTAATGCAAAATTTTTAAGATTACACTCTTCATCTCCAATAGTTCTTGCAATTTCCTGAATTATATTTCCAAATTTGTTATAATATTGATCAAATTGCTTTGACTCTCTTATTTTGCCGTCATCAAAAAATCTTTTTGACAAGACGTTTAAAGTTTTTTCAACATCTAGAGCCTCAAACAAGGTTTGAAATACGCTTACAAAATCTTTATAAGT
>Ga0310786_10003895_pt1 | contig 21205 bp, 10 predicted proteins | sample AusTroGonzalo_MG_FD_203881 | JGI IMG/M metagenome (GOLD analysis project Ga0310786, IMG submission 203881) | Bovine rumen microbial communities from tropical cattle in Woodstock, Queensland, Australia - Gonzalo_03 (v2) (version 2) | ecosystem: Host-associated > Mammals > Digestive system >... | reverse complement strand
TACTACTATGGTGCAAGCCGTTGGGGTAGCGGTATCGAGGTTCCTTCTGAGGACCAGGATTTCTGGCAGGTGAAGAATGTGCCACAAGGCTCTATGGGTGAGGTTTACTACTATTCTACTTACACAGAGAAGATGCGTCGTTGCTTCGTTTATCTGCCTAACGAGTACTTCACCAATCCTACCAAGAAGTTCCCAGTTCTGTATTTGCAGCACGGTATGGGTGAGAACGAGTACAGTTGGCCATATCAGGGTCATGTTGCTTCCATCATGGATAACCTCATCGCAGCAAAGAAGGCTCTTCCATTCATCGTTGTGATGGATAATGGTCTGAATGCAGCCAAACCATTTCCAGCAGGTGAGATGCCTCAAGGTCTTCAGGGCGGTCAGCGTCCTCAGGGTGGTCAGCGTCCTCAGGGTGGTCAGCGTCGTCAGGGCGGCTTTGGCGGTTTCGGCGGTGGCTTTGCAGAAGACTTCAAGAATGTGCTCTTCAATGACATCATGCCAATGGTTGAGAAGAACTACCGCGTTATTGCTGATCCTGCACATCGTGCATACGCAGGTCTGTCAATGGGTGGTATGCAGGCTCGTGAGGTCACTCTTGCTAATCCTGGCAAATTCGCTTATGTAGGTTCATTCAGTAGCGGTGCTTGGAGTGTTGACCAGGTGAAGAACTCAGAAGGTTTTGCTAAGAACACCAAGCTGCTCTTCATGAGTGGCGGTGGCAAGGAGAACATGGGTTGTGTTGAAGCTGCCAAGAACATCAAGGAACAGCTCGGTATGAATGCTGTAGGTTATGAATCACCAGGTACAGCACACGAGTTCCATACTTGGCGCCGCAGCCTTTACGAATTCGCGCAGTTGCTTTTCAAATAAAATAAGAAGTTCTTACTATCAAGAGAGGGTGTAATCACATCCTCTCTTTTTGTTTTACGAAAGTGCTTTCACCTGTCGTTGTTCTTCATCATAGATATATCCACACTCCAGCAGCTCCTCTTTCACTTCTATCACTTCACGCTCAAAATAGGCACACAGGTCTTCCAGCGAGTCAAATTCATTGTCCCTCAACAACATGTTGATGCTCGACACCAACATGAACGGGTCTTTCGGTAATCTATCCATAGTTCTCTTTCTTTGATTGATGATGTGGCTGCAAAGTTACGGCTTTTTTCACAAGTTTACATTGAAATGTTTGGTGATGTCGCATGAATTTACTTACTTTGTCCCCGAAAGGGGATTTTATGAGTCTTAGGGCAACACATTCATTCCTTCCAATGACCTAACCGATAAAAACGATAGAACAATGAAAAAGATTTTTTTGACCTTATCCGTAAGCCTCGTGCTGATGGGGTGCAATAACAACAAACTGTCCCAAGCGGAAGCCTTCTTGGAGGCGATGGACAGTATTCTGAATACGGCTGATTCTATACAGGTAGAGAGCAAAACAGACACTGCAGCGGTGCAGGACGCTTTCTCTTATGAGGAGTTTGACATCAGCGAACTGCCTGCAAGTGCCAACGAGCAAGACCGTATTTTTAATCACGTTCTCTACGTGAATGAGGATAAGTCTCCCGACGAGAACGACTTCGCTGGAGTTTACACTGTGTGGGTGGCAGACGAGCGTTGGGGTGTTACACGTAAAATCCTCACCACCAATCCTGAAGCAGAAGCTCAATGGAGTCGAATGAGTGGCAAGGAAGCCGATGGAGTAGCCGTTCCTATGAACATGATTGCAGTGGCATCCTCAGCCAGTTATGCCTCGGAAGACTTTAGCAAAATCGTTGTAGAAGGTTGTCCTGATGGTCGCAACACTTGGACCTACATCATTGACATCCCCAAGCACACTGCCATCCAATTGCCATCCACAGAGGGTGTACAGGATATTGATATGGACGAAGGTGAGATTATAGCGGCTTCTTATGGCTACTATCCAGAGGGTGGACGCTATACGGTCAACAAGGCTTATTCGCTCGACGGAAAGTTCCTCCGTCAGGTCGGTGACCCTCAACCAGAGTGATTTTGAATGCTTCATTACGGCAAGCCTCCGACGATGGCTTGCCGTAATCATAAAATAAATGTTCTTTTTTTTGGAGAAATGAAACATTTGTTGTACCTTTGCCCCATATAATACATGATTTGATGAAAAACCAGTATATGACACTGAGAAAGGTATTGACCTTCGCGATGATGATGGCATTGCTGTGTGGTAGTGCCAATGCATCCGCAAGCATGATGCTACGGGGTAAGAAATCGAAGAAGAACAAGACTGAAACAGCACCGCCACCCTCACGTTACAAGACGTTGACGGGCCGTGATTCTGTGCAGATGAAGGGCGTGATGAATGTGGTGGAGAAAGGCGATACAGTCTTTCTTGAACTGCCCGTGAAGTTGTTGGGTAAGCCTTTCCTTGTTTCGAACAAACTCCAGCAGGTGCCATCCGAACTCAATGAGTCTGCCGCCAATAAGGGTGTGAACTATGAGAATCAGATGGTTCGCTTTGAGTGGGACAAGAAGGCAAAGCTCGTCAAGATGCGTCAGCAACGTGTCACGCCTGAGGCTCCGAAGGGTTCTTTCATGGCTCAGTCGGTAGCAGACAACTATGTGGATCCCATCATCGCCACTCTCAAGGTTGAGGCTGTATCGAATGACTCTTCCACCGTTATTTTCAAGGTCAATGACTTTTTCAATGGTAAGAAGAACGTGTTGAACGACGTGTTCAATGAAATCAATATCGGCACCTCACCTGTGTCGGAACTCTCACGCATCGTGTCGGTAAAGAGTTACGAACGCAGTGTGGTCGCTCTCTCTGAATTGACCACCACCGTGCATGAAGGCAATTCGAAAGTGAACCTGACCGTTGTGGTCAGCACCGCTATTATGCTTTTGCCTGACGAACCGATGCGTACGCGTCGTGAGGACTGGCGTGTGGGCTACTTCTCCACACCAGCCCTTATCTATGGTGACCATCAGCAACAAGTGGAACACGCCAACTACATCACCCGTTGGCGACTGGTGCCTTCCGATACGCTTGCTTATATGCGTGGTGAATTGGTGGAGCCTGTTCAGCCTATCACTTTCTATATTGGTGGTGCTGTCCCTGCGCATCTGAGACCATACATCACGAAGGGCATCCTCGACTGGAACAAAGCCTTCGAACGTGCAGGTTTCAAGGATGCTGTCCGTGTTATTGTACCTGAAGATACGCTCGATATTGAAGGCGATGATATGCGCTATTCTGTCCTCACCTATGCTGCCTCGGAGAAAGCAAACGCTATGGGACCTTCCACTCTCGACCCCCGTACGGGTGAGATTCTGGAGGCGGATATTATTTGGTGGCACAATGTGCAATCGCTTATTAGTGAGTGGATTCGTGTGCAGACTGCTGCTACAGATCCTCGTGCACGTACAATTACTTTGCCAGATGAATTGATTGGTGATGCGGTCCGTTTCGTTGCTTGTCATGAAGTGGGACACTCCCTTGGACTTCGTCACAATATGATTGCTTCGGCAGCTTATCCGACCGACTCACTCCGTTCTGCAACATTTACCAATAGGGTGGGCGGTACTTCTGCCAGCATCATGGATTATGCCCGATTTAATTATATCGCCCAACCTGGTGATGGTGTTCAGGTTATGTCACCTAATATCGGTCCTTATGACCTGATGGCGATAGAGTGGGGCTACCGCTGGTTCCCTGCTGGCACCGATGAGAAGAAAGAACTTGCTGCTTTCTTGGCTCGTCATGACAGTAAGGAATATCGATACAGCGAGACTCAGGATAAGCGTACAGCCATCGATCCGCGTGCCCTTTCTGAAGATCTTGGCGACGATCCTATTAAGTCTGCCACTCTCGGTATCGAGAACCTCAAGCGTGTGATGCCCAATCTCATCAGCTGGACACTCAATGGTGACCCCGACCAGACTTATGACGAGGCATCCAAACTCTATTCCGCAGTTATCTATCAGTGGAGTCTCTATCTCTACCACGTGATGGCGAACATCGGTGGCATTTATTTAGATCGTCCTAACATACAGTGGCTCAATACGAATCGTCCAGCTTACACCTATGTGGAGAAAGCTCGTCAGAAGGCAGCGGTGCAGTTCCTCATTGATAACGTGCTGAGCTATCAGCCTTGGCTTTTTGGTACGAACTTGACAAAGCATATCTATCCTCAACGTGAGACGCCTAATGGTACCACAGAACAGGAACCTGCTATGCTCTTGAAGAATCAGCAGAACTACATCCTTTGGGATATTCTTGCCAACGAACGTATCATTCGTATGTATGAGAATGAATGGGAGAATGGCGACAAAGCTTTCACGGCTGTCGAGATGATGGATATGCTTCACCAGAGCATCTTCCGTAAGACTATTGCAGGGCAGAAGCTGAATGTGATGGAACGTAGTTTGCAGAAGAGTCTTCTGGATGCCCTCATTACAGCTGCTGCAGAAAGTGAAGGCGTGAAGATTAATAAGAAATTGACAGACGAAGATGGTCTTGATTCCTCTCGTCCTCGTATCCTTGACATCACAATGACCCAAATTAGCCGCAACTCCGATGCCATTAGTCTCAAGCGTGGAGAGCTGCTTCGCATCCTCCGCTTATGCAAAAGCAAGGCGAATACCGGCGATACAGCCACCCAGATGCACTACGACGATATGGCACTCCGTATTCAGACGGCACTCGGACTTAGTAAATAAAAACAACTAATGAAACGACTTCAAACATTTATCCTCTTCTTTCTCCTCTTCTCCGCTGTGACGATCATGGCGCAGGAACGTACGATTACTGGTACCGTGATGGATGGCGAGTTTAAAGGTGAACCCCTTATTGGTGCCAATGTTGTGGTGGGTGAAGGTACTTCCAAGGGCACCACTACTGATATGAACGGACATTTTAGTCTCACAGTCCTTGCTTCTGTCAAGAAACTTGTCATCAGCTATATGGGTTATGAATCCAAGACCATTATATTGAAACCCAATCAGAATAAGTATGATGTGACATTGTATAGCGCATCGAAGGGGTTGGGTGAAGTCGTTGTTACGGGTTATCAGCAAATAGACCGTCGCAAATTGACTGCTGCCGTTTCTGAAGTGAAGATTAGCGATGAGACCGTGGGTGCTATCAAGAACATTGACCAGGCATTGGCAGGTCAGGTGGCAGGTCTTTCCACTGTTTCCACAACGGGTGCTCCAGGTGCTCCGATGAAGATTCGTATTCGTGGTACAGCTTCCATCAATGGTGTGCAGGAGCCGTTGTGGGTGCTTGACGGTATTCCGATGGAAGGCAATGAGATTCCCGCCATTGATAATCTCAATGACATTGATGACATTTACCAGACCAGTATAGCAGGTCTCAATCCTTCCGACATTGATAATATTACAGTTTTGAAAGATGCTGCTGCAACTGCCATTTATGGTGCACGAGCTGCCAACGGTGTCATTGTCATCACGACGAAGAAAGGAAAGATAGGTCGTCCTGTTGTGAACTTCTCCGCTAAGTATACGTATAGTCCGCGTACCAACATTGACCGTCTTAATCTGCTTAATGCCAATGAAAAGGTGGATCTTGAACTTGGACTCTTGAGCAGTGATTATGATTACCGTCAGCATAAGGGTGGGGTGGCGAACATCCTTGATGAGTTGGGCGAGTTCAACGCCTATAAAACGGGTGGTTGGGATGCCCTTTCGGCACAAGCTCAACAGCGTATCAACCGACTCCGTACCCTCAATACGGATTGGAATGACATCCTTTTCCGTAATGTGCTCAATCAGGAGTATAACGCCAGCGTGAGTGGCGGTTCTGACAATGCCCATTACTATGCTTCGGCAGGCTATTATGACGAACAAGGTACGGTAAAGGGTGTGAAGAACAACCGTTTCAATATCACGCTGAAGACAGACTTCCGCCTGAACAAGATGCTGAAAATTGGTGCATCTCTCTTTGCCAACCAGCGTAAGCAGAAGAGTTATATGACTGATACGGGTGGTTTTACGAATCCTGTTTATTACTCACGTATGGCGAATCCTTATTTCGAACCCTACGATGCCAATGGATATTACAACTACGATACCAATGTACAGGGTCGTGAGAACGAAGCCCCGGACTTCAATATTTTTGAAGAGCGTGACAATACCTCGAAGCAGCGTAAGGACCGTTCCATTATGGCGATTTTCGATGCTGAATTGAAGTTTAACCAGCATCTGAAACTCACTTCGCAATATGGTTTACAGCATGACAACTATACATTGACTCGTTATGCTGGTCATAATTCCTATGCTATGCGCAAAGCCAAGGCATACGCGACCTATATGATTGACGGGGTACGTCAGAGCATCTTCCCTGATGGTGGCATGAATAAGAATACCGAAGGTCATACAGACCAGTGGACTTGGAAGGCGATGCTCGAATGGAACCAGCGGTTTGCCGAGAAACACGATGTGGAATTGATGGGCGGTACGGAAGTGCGTCACGTGGAGACGGGTATTCTGACATCTACTGCCTACGGCTATGATGCCCGTACTTTGACCACGCAACCCGTCCTCTTCCCTACAGAAAGTATCGGACAGCGTTACCCACTCTATGAGGAGAGTCATCAGGAAAACGCTTATGTGTCGTGGTTTGCTACAGGTTCCTATACCTATAGTCATCGTTATACATTGGGTGGCTCCGTTCGTTTCGATGGTTCAGATGTGTTTGGTGTGGCGAAGAAATACCGTTATTTACCTCTTTATTCCTTTAGTGGACTTTGGAGAGTGGGTGAGGAAAAGTTCATGGAGAATGCTAGGTGGATGGATGAGTTGAATCTCCGTGCTTCTTATGGCTTGCAGGGAAATATTGACAAGAACACTTCACCATATCTTATTGGTACATTTAATAGAACTACCGTCCTTCCTGGTAACATAGAAACGGTTATCTCCGCAGAGACAGCACCAAACCCCAATCTCAAGTGGGAGAAGACCAAGAATGTGAATGCTGGACTGGATGTGGCATTCCTCCACAATCGGATCCGATTGACGGTTGATTACTACTATCGTCGTTCTACGGATCTGATATCTTCACGCCAACTGCCCCTTGAGACTGGTTTTGCTATGACAACCATCAACTGGGCTTCGATGGAGAACACGGGGTGGGAGTTTGCACTCAACACTAGTAATATTTCCACCAAGGACTTTACATGGACGACCAGTCTGAATCTTGGATTCAACAAGAACAAGATACTGAATGAAACGGTGGCGGAGAATTCCACTTATCCAAGTCGAGAAGGTTACCCTGTGGGGGCTATCTTCGCTTATCGTACTGCTGGTATTGATGCTGATGGCTATCCGTTGTTCCGAGCCAAGGATGGTACTGTGCAGACTGCCGAAGAGTTCTTTAAGCTCAATCGCTTTGGAGCTTCTACCCTCACCGCCGAACAACAGCGTGACCTCTACACTTACATCGGTACCGACGAACCGAAAGTCAGTGGTGGTTTCATCAATAACTTCGAATACAAGGATTGGCAGCTCTCTCTGAACTTCATGTTCAACCTCGGTATGAAGGTGCGTGTGCAGCCCAGTTACTCGCCTACCTATTATGATCGTGGATTGAACACCAATCACGACATCTTGAATCGTTGGACGACCGATAACCCATCTGCCACGATGGCGGGATTGATGGTGAGTACGCCTGAGCGTGCTTCTGCCTATACTCACTTCTCTGAGTATCAGACTTACTCCATGCTCGACACATGGGTACGCAATCGAAACTATTTCCGTTTGCAGTCAGTTCGCCTTGGGTACCGCATCCCTAAGAAGGTGCTCCAACCTATTGGCATCACTTCTGCCAGTGTCTCTCTTGAGGGACGCAATCTGTGGGTCTTCGGTAGCAGTTACCACAATTATCTTGATCCTGAGACAATGGGTAACCCCTATGCACAACCTGTCCCTAAGAGCTTCATCTTTGGGGTAAACGTGAATTTCTAAAATAACCAAGCCAATGAAACTAAAAAACATTATATTATTCATACTGACAGCCATCGCCCTTACTTCTTGTGATGACTTCCTTGATATTACCCCTACAGGTAAGGTAATTGCCAAGACGGGTGAGGAGTATCGTGCCTTGCTCACCTACGAATACAAGTATTTTAGTAAGGATCGTTACATGACCACTTTGCGCACGGACGAATTGCTGATGGACAAGAAGAAATCATCTTCCACGGATCTGGATGCCTACCTTGACCTCTGGCGATGGAAGGATGAGAATCCATCACCTACCACCAGTTACTTCTCATGGCGTGGCTACTATCATACCATCTACATTGCCAACTATGTCATTGAGCATCGTGATGAAATCACCAATGCAACACGCGACGAGGTGAATCAGTTGGTGGGTGAAAGTTATATGCTTCGTGCATATTGCCATTTCCTGCTTGTCAATCTTTATGCTGAACCCTATACTCATTGTCAGCCTTCCACCACACGGGGTGTGCCGATGCAATTAGTGGCAGATGTCAATGCCATTCCTGGTAGCAGTAGTGTAGATGCTATTTATCAGCAGGTGCTTTCCGACGTTGCTGAGGCTGAGAAATATCTTAATGTCGAGACATGGGAAGAGGGTACAAACTACCGATTCAACAAGATTTCAGCACAAGCACTTCGCGCACGTACATATTTATATATGGGGGAGTGGCAGAAAGCACTGACGGCTGCTAAGGCGGTTATGGAGGCACATGGCGAGTTGGAAGATCTGAATACCTCCACCACGTTGCCCAATAGCTACAAGTCGGTGGAGAGCATTGTAGCATTGGAGAAGTTTTCTGGTAATCTCTTCACTGTCATTGATGTACCAGCTCCTGACTTTTTGAATCTTTACCGGACTGGTGATCAGCGTCGTACGAAATTTTACAAGCGTGTCACTTCCTCCACTTACAATCTACAGAAGGGTGGGGATGATGAGTTCTCTTGTTCTTTCCGTAGTGCTGAGGCATATTTGATCGCTGCCGAGTGTGCCGCACGTTTGGGCAATACAGCTGAAGCCATTGACTTCCTGAAACCACTCCTTCAGAAGCGTCTCAATGCCACCGCTTTGCAAGATGAATTAGATTTCGTTACATCAATGATGCAAGAGGCTCTTATTGCCGAAATCCTTGACGAGCGTGCTCGTGAACTTGCCTTTGAGGGACACCGATGGTACGACCTCCGTCGTACGACACGTCCTGCCCTTACTCGCACCTATGACGACGAAACTTTTACTCTCACGCCTGAGAAGTACACGATGCGCTTCCCCACTGAGGCTGTGGAGGCAAATCCGGAGATAGAGCGATGGGAGAATAAATAGAAAATTGTTTTAATCAACCTTAATATTAACCTTCAAAAAACAAAAAAATTATGAAGAAAATTTTACTTATGATGGTAGCTTTCGTAGCTACATTTAACGCTTTCGCACAAGATGAAGAAGTTGACGGAGGATGGATTGCCTCATTCACTCCAATTGAAAATGCTGACGATCAAAATGCAGTGCGCATAGCACAGGCTGGTGATGGTTCTGTTTATGCGTCCAGCACGTATGACCAGCCCTTCACTTTTGCAGGTAAGGCACTACCCGATACAGAAGGTATGCTTTCATCAGTTATTGTGAAATATGACGCCAAGGGCAGTGAAGTGTGGGCTGTCAGTTTGGTGGGTAATGCAACAATTACAGCTATGGCTGCTGATAAGGATGGCACGCTGTATGCAACAGGATCATTTCTCGACGAAGTGGATTACACTGGTACAGATGCAGTAAAAGGCACGATCAAGAGCTTTGGTGCTGTTTCTGCTTTCGTGGCTAAGGTGAGCAAGGATGGTAAGTTTGAAGCTATAAAGGTTTTTGAACCTACAGGCAATTTGGACGTGGTTCTCTCAGAATTCCCATTCTATCTCCCTGATGAAGACCCTATTGACATCACACCAAACAACATCCAGATAGATGGCGATAAGGTGTATGTGTCTGCTACTTACAAGGGTGATGTGGCTGATTTCGGTTGGAAAGGTGCTTATCTTGTCAACTATGATTTCGGCATGTATATGGACAATGCCAGTGCAGGTGTGTTCTCTCTCAACAAGAGTGACCTTTCTGGTGCTGCTAACGTAGCTTACGTGCAGGCAACAGGTACAATCTCTGAGACTCAGAACTATCCAGAAGCCATCAACTTCGTTGCAGATAATGGTACTGTATATGTGGGTTTCTTCGGTTTTGGTAATCTGACCATCACTACTCCAGCTGGTGCAAAAGATTTCACTTTTGCAAGCGATGGTGAAGGTGCTAATGAGCACGGTTTTGTGCTTGCAACAGTAGGAAGTTCCTTGATAACCAAAGTGTTCAATGCTGCAAAGAACGACAAGGTGGCTAAGCCATACAAGGTGGAAATGGCTATGGATGGTGACAACATCATCATTGGTGGTACGTTCTATGGTGTATTGCCATTTGCTAACGCTAAGACTTCAGGAGATTTTGCATTTGATGCATTTGCAGTGTCCGTAAAGAAGGACGGTGCAGTGAATTGGGCAAATGTATGTTCAAAGGAGTCAAAAGCTACAGCTATGGTTGTGACAGGTGAAGAGGTTCACCTCGCTACTACAAATAGTAATTTCACTATCGATCCTGCCACAGGTGAGATGGAGGCTGACGACGATGATGATACTGACGTGAGTGTTATCTCTGATGCGGCTGTATGGGGTAACGAATACGCTGCAGTTGTCTTTGCTGACGAAAATGAGGTGTATGTAGTATCGAAGAATATGAACGAAGAGGAAGAAATGGAAGAGGGTCTCGTCGAGATTCCACAGAGCCAGGGCTTCGAGTACGATGAATTTGCACGTGCTACTTTAGTTGAAGGCGAAAAATACAACACCTATACTGTCACAAAAGACCTCCAGATTGCTATCAAGATGATGGATGTTGATGTGAAGGATTGCGACTATGTGGTTGTGAAGTTTGCAGAGCCTGTAGCTGCTGGTTGGAGACTTGCCTTCTGGTCTAACCAAGACTTGACAGAAGTGCCTGAAGGTGCAAAAGAATACAAGTATGTGTTTGCCGATGATCCTAAGTGCGGTGTCACTGACGGTATTCTCCCACAAATTTGTATGATGACCTTCTTCGGTGGTTTCACTGCTCCTTTGGAAGCGAAGGTGGTGGGCATTTACAAGCACATGATCACGCCTGATGACATTGATGCTCCAGAAGTTGCACCTGCAGTAGCTGAAGATGGTCAACTCTTTAACCTTCTTGGTCAACCCGTTGATGAAAACTACAAGGGTGTAGTCATTATGCCTAATGGTAAGAAGATGTATATGAAATAAATAGATTGTTGCGACACTTAGAGCGGGTAGTGATGAGCTACCCGCTTTTTTACCTTTTTAGTTATGAAACACATACTTCTATTGTTGGGGTTACTGATAGGGCTTGCCATTCATGCCCAACGTACAGATATTCTACCCATGCTTCCCACGCAATGGGGACAGGGAAGTCCCTATAATCTATTATGTCCATCCATCGCAGGACAGCATTGTCAGACGGGATGTGTCGCCACAGCGATGGCGCAGGTGATGAAATATCACGAATGGCCGAAAGCTGATTTTCAGTGGGATAAGATGCTCAACCTCTACGACTGTGAGGCAACAGAGGAAGAACGTCTTGCCGTTGCTCAACTGATGGCAAGTTGTGGCGAAGCGGTCAATATGGAGTATGGTTTGACCACTTCCGCTGCATGGGAAGGGGATGCTGCTATAGCTTTACGTGAAGTATTCGGTTATGCCCCCTCTGTTCGTGAAGTGTTTCGCAACATGTATGGTAGAACGGCATGGGAGAACCTGATCTATCATGAGTTGTCACAGGGTCGCCCCGTCTTTTATGGAGGTATGCCCAGTGGGTTTGCCCATCAATTTGTTTGTGACGGTTATGCTGACGGAAAGTTCCACTTCAATATGGCATGGCAATACCTGTCAGATGGCTACTATACTGTCAATGAACTCGATCGCTATCCAGAAGGTCAAACAGCCATTATTGGCATCCAGCCTGTTTGTGACGCAGACTTTGGCCAAGAGTTTTCTCTTGAATCTCTTACTTACACTGTGACAGATAGGGGTGAGGTTTCTGTCCGCATGAACAAAGAGAATCCTCCTGTTGGTAAACTTGATATTCCAGCTTCTATTGAATGGAATGGCAATACCTACCGTGTTACAGCTATTGACTATGCAGCCTTTGAAGATTGCATCTCCATAACTGCTCTTCGAATCCCTGCTTCCGTTGCTATCATTGGCAACCGCATGGTGCTTGGTTGTACACAACTTGCAAGCATTGAAGTAGATGCGGCGAATCCTTGGTATCTCTCACAGGATGATGTACTTATGGGGAAATATGAACTTGTTTCTTATCCTATTTCAAAGTTCAATTCCTCTTATCGTATCCCTGATGGAATCACAACCATTCCTGCTTCCTTTTTTCGTGGCAACACACACCTACAACGCATTGAACTCCCTGCTTCTGTGCAGTCCATCGACATCCTTGCTTTTCGAGGTTGCTCTGCTCTTACAACCATTGTAACTGAAAATTCCGTACCCCGTGCCATTGAGGAACTTGCTTTCGATGATGACACCTACGACACTGCAACCCTCATTGTTCCTGCAGGTACTGCTACTCAATATAAACGCCTTGGTGGTTGGAAACGTTTTCAACATATAGAAGAAGTCACACCTGCCAGCATTTCATCTCATTCCTCATCCCTATCACCAAATTCTCAGATTCCTTTATTCCAAACTTCCTCTCATACTATTTCTTTTGACTCCCAAATGAATAAGAAATACCTTTTTTTTGACCAAAAATGAGAAAAATGAGATAATAATGTATTTTTTTTAAGTTTTTTTCGCACGGAATGAAGAAAAAGCTTTATATTTGCACAATTATTACGCACGTATAATGCGCGTGTAATATCAGTTAGTTGATATATGTAGATCAAACAAAAACAACAAAACAATCAGGACATGAACAATAATAACAAACAAAATATGAAGAATACAATGAAAATAAAGAGCTTACTTTCATTCTTCGTGCCTGCCGCGTTGATGACGCTGGTTGTGGCAAGCTGTAGCGATTACGACAATGGCTACAACGAGAGTGCCATCAAATTTCAGGAGGAATTCCGCAAGGCTTTCGGTGATATAGACCCTGAGCAGGATTGGAACTTGGCAGAACGTGCAACTGTGACTGTCTCCACCATGAAGGAGTCGGAAGTGAAAATCTATGCCCTTCGTGGTGATGAGTACGTTCTCGTTGGTGACTACGAAGGAGTAAATGGCACTCGTGTGCTTGGTTTCGATATGGTTGAGGGTACTACTAACATCATGGTGACTGATGGAGAAACAGCAGAACAAGCGGTGCCAGGTGGTGTAGTGACCTTTGGCGGCACTCGTACTGTCGGTAGTGGAAATGGAACTGTTGGAATCGAAACAATCACCAATGAAAATGGTGATGAGATTAATAATGTGAATTATCCGAAGTATAAGGAAGCTACTTCTGCCGATTATGACGCAATGAAAGCTGTGATTCCCGAGATTGGTTGGCGTAATAATTACACAAACCTAAACAAGGTAACACACGATTTCACATATGTATCGAATGGTACGTTTATTGTCTATCCTTACTATTGGGAGACTAGCTCTAATAATACTATAGGTATTTATTATTATGAGAATGGAATTCGTCAAGAGGTGGATATTTACACCATTAAGGCCGGTAATGAGTTCCAGTATGCGACTTCTCAGCAATACAGTGAGAAGGTTGGTAATGCGTCTGGTAATGTGTCTGGTGGTAAGAATACAACTAATAGTAGAGCGACGCTTTGGTGGAATTTCTCAAACTGGTACACAGCTCTTACATGGAATGAAACTTGGGGTAATGTAGCGGGTGGTGATGCCTCCAATTTGTTTGGCTTTAGTGCAGACGACATAAGAAATGCCACGAAATTGGTACTTGAAGGCATTGATTTCCAGCAAGACACAAAGGCTTTTCGTGTCATCTTTTTTGGGGAGAATGGTCAACGTAAAGAATATCCTGTATATTCTGATGATGTGCATGATGGAAAGTATGAGTTCTTACTTTCTAATTTGTCAACAGAAATTCGCAATAATTGTACAATTTGTTTGGCTGGTGGTTATGGTGCATATCAAGATGGTGGTGATAATCCTCAATATAAGTTCAAAGAATATGACGGTCAGGGCGATAATTACGTGTATGGTGAAGTACGTTTCTCTTCTATCAAGCTTGTGACCGACGATGGCTTAGGTTGGCAGGACTATAATCAGAATTTCTGTTCAGAGATTTTCTCAAAGAATCTTGGTACTAAAGTACGCGGACAGGGCATCAAGGTGACTCTTAATCCTGGTACCGTATTTGGCATGTATCTGAAAAAGGCGGATGCTAGTGGAAACTACACTTTCTACTCTCAGAGCGAGCTCAACGAGGCTGGTATTGTGGGTAATGGTGTGATTGATAATGGTGCAGGTTCTGTGACCAATGTGTCTGGCATGCATCCTTGCTATGCATCTACTTTCTATGTGGGCAATCAGATGTTCCTTGGTTTTGAGGATTGGCCCAACGTCTATGATGAGAGTGATTTTGACTTAAATGACGTGGTGTTTGCCTTCGATGGCTGCAAGCCAACCGTTATTAATGAAGATTCAACTCCTGGTGGCACATGGATGCTCGTTTGTGAAGACTTGGGTGGTTCGTTTGACACAGACTACAATGATGTCATTTTTAAGGTGGAACATATTAGTGGTCAGAAAACAGCAAATGTGACAGCATTAGCAGCAGGTGGTACACTTGCTTCTTACATCTTTTTCCGTGACCCGACCACATTGAATGCTGATGATCAGGTCGTTGGTGAGATTCATCAGATGTTCAATGAGGCTCCCGCAGTGAGTGGCGCTTACACTCCTATTAATGTAGGTTATCCTAGTGGTACTGATCGCTTTGAAAAGAATGGTAACACGGTTACTATCAATGTGGGTGAGAATTGGACAATGGCATATTATCAAGCAGACCAGTTCCATGAAGGAAACAAAGGTGCCTTTGGTGATGAAAATACTAATATGGGTGGTTTTACTATACGGACGTTGATGGCGACTACGGAAGCTCCAACGGGTATTGTGACGGCTAATCATAGTGTTTTCGGTAGCTCTACATCATCTGTTATTGCTGCTCCTAATAAGGGAGATGCACCTTATATCCTTTGTCTGCCCTACTCTTATATTGTGAATGAGGGCAGGTGGCGCAATGAGTATGTATGGGCATGGCCATTGGAGCTTTGTACCATTTGTTCTTCTGTGTACGACCAGACAAGTAAATATAGAGATGATAATGGTGGTGCATATAACAAGTTTGGAGTTTGGGTACAAAACTACCAAAACAATAAGGATTGGTATAAATTGAGAACGAACTACAATACAGTAGATCTGTTGCAGCTCTCTGCAGAGTATATCCAGCAAAATACTGGTGAAAAACAGCCAAATCCGATTAGTAGTGTTGCCGCTTCTCTCATCTATGGTAGGGGAGTAAACTTTAAGGATTTTGTGATATTCCCAGAGGGCTATGAAAACAATGTAACGTATCAGGTTAATGATGGAACTGCAAATTATTCAGATTATTTCCATCCAGATGCTCCAGGTACATACACAATCACGGTCACTCAACAGGCCAACGATAAGTATGAATCTGGTACAACTAAGTTCACGCTTATGGTACACCAAGCTTATACATTAACAGTTGATGGAAAGATTCTTGGTTATGATAGTGGTGCACTTAAATTGGTTAATTATACAAACAATAACACACGTTGGGTACTTGAACCTACTGGAGATGGAACAGGTTCTTTCTATATGTACAACGTCGGTGCTAAGAAGTATCTCACGATTCATAATGGATATACACAAAATGTAGGTTCTTTCTATGCTGAATGGGCTGATTCGCCAAAGGGAATTCAGATGGCACGATTCTGGGAAGTTGATGGTAAGATCCAGAGGTATGGTGGAGATAGATACTTAGGTGCTAATCCAATTGCCGATTGGTCGGTAGTGGATGCAAATGCCGGAGCGTCAGGTGGTTCTACAGCGATTACGTGGACAAAGACTGCAGTATCAGTAGACTAATTCTGCAAGTATTGTACAAACAAGATATATTTATCTTTTTAGAGCAGTTTATGAATGTAAAGGGGTGGTTTACAATGACCACCCCTCTTCTTGTGTAACAACAGTTTTGCGTGTCCACCTCAAAACAATCCCATTGTTTCGGTCTTTCTACGCAGTTGTTTCATCAAGAAACAGTGCTGTTTTTGTCGTTCCTTTTGAGGGGAATATCTTTCTGTTGCCCAACTGGAAGAATGTTTCTTCTTACCTAGGAAAAAAAGCATGTTCTAATTGGATAATTTTGTGAAGGTCATTTTCGATGTATTTTTGATATACCCACATTTCTGAATGGGGAAGATCGACATTTTTCGTATTTATCTTTAATTTTTGCGTTTATTGTGCTTTCAATGTGATGAAATTCGTGTTTTTTCATCTTTTTTGTCATTTTCTTTGATTTTTTCTTGCAAAAGTCGTAAGAACTTCCTATATTTGTACATTATGTATACGCCTCTATACATGTAACCTTGAATAAAGAAGAGTAATAACCTATTAACCATAAACAATATGAAAACTAAAAAAACATTTTCTATTTTGATGTCACTTGCAGTGGCAACAATTATCCTTGTGGGATGTAGCGATTATGACAATGGATTTACCGAAAAGGAAATCATTTTCAATGCGGATTTCAACAAGAAGTTCGGTTCGTTTGACGAGACACAGGACTGGAATTTGGCAGAACGTGCCAACGTGACAGTGACGACTTCGTTGCGGAAGGATATGAACGTCTATACTGAGAAGGACGGCATTTATTTGCAAGTGGGCGCGTTCAAGAACGTTTCAGGTACAAAGAAGCTAGAGTTCGACGTGATTGAGGGTATGCAGAACCTTGTGGTGAGCGATGGCGATGTGGCATTGCGTGCTGTAGTGGGTGGAACGGTGAATTTCGATGACATGAGTTCTGTGGCTGGTCAGGTGATAGAGACTCGTGGTGGCGAGTACGTGGATCGCAATCTTTGGTCAAGGGATTATGTAGTGCCAGCAAATATCACTGAGCCTGAGAGTTTGGCAGTTGTGGCAGAGTTCAGCAAGCAACATTATGGTGCTTATAATGAGGTGTTGGTTCCTTGGACCGAACTATTTGTGCAGCAGGTGCATAAGGGAACAGCTCGGTATTATGATGCTTTCAATCAAGCGACAGGAACGGCGAGTGACAAGATGAATCACTTGCTGATTTATGACAATTCGGCAGGCGAAGGTGCATTTAATGGAAGTTATATCCATATCAATGATTTCAACAATGGCAACCAGACAACGGTCGCTTACGATGACAACGACACGAATCACGAGTATCCGATCAAAGGTCTGACTTTGATGCGTGGCATTGATCCTGCTGGTTGTCCGACAGAGGATTTTAACTTCCAAGGTGTGGATAAGCATTGGGTGAAGCAATTTTGCTATCACAATGCCCAAAGTGATGAATATCAGCCTACTTACATCATGAAACGCGTGACTTGGTTGGAAGATGGCATTACAAAATCTGGTCTCTATCTCGGTTTTGACTTTTATGCTCAGAAACGTCTTGACCAACCTGCTGACAAGAACATGGACGTGGAACGTGACTGGATATTCAATGACTGGATCATCAAGATGTCGCAGGGACTTGATGTGAATGTTCCTGTGAGTGAATTGGAAAATGCAGAACCTGCAGCATGGATTCTGGCAGGCGAAGACCTTGGCGGTGGGTTTGACATTGATTATAATGATGTGGTTGTAAAGGTGGTGCGTCTGGCAGGTGAGGACAAAGTTAAGGTTACTCCATTGGCGGCAGGTGGTACATTGGCTTCCTACCTCTTCTTTGGAGAGAATTGCATTGGCGAAATTCACCAGCTGCTCGATGCCAGTCCGGCTCGAAGTGGCAGTTATCAGCCTATAAACCTTGGTGACGATTTGAAGGTGGCTACTCAGCACGTGGAGGTGAATGTGACAAAAGATTGGGGGTTGAGCGAGGATGTCAGCAAGGCGAACAACATGGGCGATTTCACCATCCGTGTACTACCTGCAGGTACAGAACCTAAAGCTAAGGTGTTGAATTATGATGACAAGGCCTTTGACAAGGCGACGGATGTGAAAGCTCCTGTGGAAGGTGTGGCTCCATATATTTTGTGCGTGCCATTCGCTTACACACTTACCAATTATCCTGAGCCTGGAGAAAAAATGGCGAATGTATGGTCGTGGCCAAACGAACTGACACACATTAATGAGCCTTATCCGGAGTTTGAGGAGTGGGTGAGGAATAAAGAAAGTCACAAAGATTGGTTCTCGAAGCCAGGTAAGAAGGGCTTTGTTTCCACTAAGGCGTTTACCCAAAAGGTATTGGGTGTTCAACCAAAGCCGATGACGGCTCATGAACTTGAGGTATCGGGCAATCCTAATGTAGACGTGACGTTCTACAATTCGATTCTTCCATCTGTATATCCAGAACTGGCTGCACCAGAGGCAACGCTTAGGTTGAAAGAGGGACAGACGAGTGACATCTACGTGATGAATGGTGAAGAGATAAATGTATTGAATTACGTTGATGTGACCGAAGCATATAAAGAAAAGGTGTTCTGTGTGTCGGGAAGTACGGGTGCAATGGCACCAGTCGAGGGTTCTTTCACGAAATTGAGGTGCATAGAGACGAATCCTGGTTCGACTACCATGAGCATTAGGCTTGCTATGCCAGGTGGTGTGTTGAAAGTGGATATGACTGTGCACTATAATGATAGCGGCTCGGGTAGTGGTGACACCGATAATAGGGAAACCAACACAATCTCCATCAGTGAAAACGGTAATCTAATCTATAATTTTGACGGTGTGACAGTGGGGGCAATAAAGACTTATATTATCAATACTAATGGTAGCGGTACCTTGTCTGTTTCTACTCAGAACGGTGGTAAGTTTAATGCTTCTCTCAGTGGCAACACGCTTACAATTACAGGTGTGAGTGAGGGTGGCGACAACCTCATTATCAACAAGGACGGCGACGGCACTTACAAACCTGCTTCTATTAGCTCCTGGGTTAATGTGGGAGCAGCAGAGGGTGACCCTGATGAAGATGCTGGAGATGATGAAACTTCTGGTGGAGGTTCATATTCAGTAGTTGGTAAGCAAACATCATGTGAGTTTGTTATAGAAGAAGCATCGGGTGGTAAATATAATGTGAAATACAAAAATGAAGTTGTTTTTGCTAACGTTTCCACGCTGACATTTAACTGGAGTGGTAATTTTCAACCAGCAGAATGGGGAGGGAATCCTGGAGGCATAAAGGTCAACAGTCCGTGGAGTACAGTATTGTATCAACCGTCAAGTGTAGCACAAGGCTCTTATATTGTGAATTTGAACTCTGCGTTTAGTAATGGGGAGGGAAAAACTATTACGTTCAGTAATAACAACTCTGGTTCTTCCTTCTATTTAGAGGTTGTGGGTAATTAATATGGATGAAAAAAAGAGAGGCGGTCTAATCAAGATAGCCTCCTTTTTCTTTCTCAAAAACTTGCATAGAAGCTATAAAGTGCGTAACTTTGCAAGCGGTTTACGAAGATTGTTCATGTTACTCAACATCTTATACATCCTTTTGGGGTTCTTCCTTCTGGTGAAGGGAGGCGACTTCTTGATTGATGGTGCCGTGACGATAGCTCAGCGGGCGAAGCTCAGTGCGATGGTTATTGGCATTACCGTGATTGGATTCGGTACTTCGATGCCAGAGCTGCTTGTGTCCACACAGGCGGCGTGGGTTGGCTCGTCGGGATTGGCTATTGGAAATGTGGCAGGATCGAACATCGCTAATATCGCCTTGATTCTGGGTGTGACTTCGTTGGTCTGTCCCTTGCCATCGAAGCGTACGATGATGCGGGTAGACATTCCTTTCATGCTGTTGGCGATGGTGCTATTCATTGTGGTAGCATATACGGGGGATACCATCCAGCGTTGGCAGGGTTTGTGTATGGTGGCATTGTTGGTGGCATTCATCTCATGGGAGGTGTATCGTTCGCGCAAGAAGATGAAAAAGGAGGCAGAAGTGTTGATTCCTTCGATGCCGTTGTGGCGTGCCATCTTGTATGTGTTGGTGAGTTTGGTGGCGATGGTGTGGGGTGCAGACCGTTTGATTGAGGGGTCGAGTGCCATTGCGATGGAGTTGGGCGAGTATTTCGGTGTGGCGAAGGAAGAGATGGAGCGCATCATCGGACTGACGGTTGTGGCTGTGGGCACGTCGTTACCAGAACTGTTTGCATCAGTGATGGCGGCACGGAAGGGAGAAACGGATATGGCAGTGGGTAACATCATAGGGTCTGTCTCGTTCAACATCCTTTCGGTGGTGGGTGTGGCAAGTGCCATCACGCCGATACAGAACGCGTGGACGCCGTTTGCCATTGACTATGCCGTGATGATAGGGCTAGGGGTACTGCTGTGGATCTTCCTGAAAACACATCGAAGGATTGTGCGTTATGAGGGAGCCATTTTGCTAATTATCTATTGCCTGTACATCGCGAAGACGTTGATGGTGTGAAGTGACTATTTACTTACCTATAATATAGAAAGATATGGAAAAAATGGGATTTATAGTGATGGTGGTCGTGCTTGCCATCATTGCAATCGGAGTGTATGGCTACATCAAGACGCAGCGTGCGCTGGTTGATATGGATGAGAAGTGCAAAAATGCGCTGAGTCAGATTCAGGTGCAACTCAATTCGCGATGGGATGCATTGTTAGCATTGGCAAAAGCTGCCACTACTTATGCACAGCATGAGGGTGAAACTTTGGCAGCCACTATTGCAGCACGTCGTGGGGTTGAGATTCGTACGGCAGCCGATGTAAACGAGCAACAGGATGCTTTCTCCGAAGTGCTGAGTCGCTTGATGGTAGTAAACGAATCATACCCTGAATTGAAGGCTTCCGGACTGTATGAGAAGACAATGAGTGGCATCAAGGAATACGAAGAGAATGTGCGTATGGCTCGTATGATCTATAACGATACTACAACGCGCTTCAATCGTTATGTGCGTCAGTGGCCTTCGAGCATGGT
>Ga0310786_10003894_pt1 | contig 21208 bp, 30 predicted proteins | sample AusTroGonzalo_MG_FD_203881 | JGI IMG/M metagenome (GOLD analysis project Ga0310786, IMG submission 203881) | Bovine rumen microbial communities from tropical cattle in Woodstock, Queensland, Australia - Gonzalo_03 (v2) (version 2) | ecosystem: Host-associated > Mammals > Digestive system >... | reverse complement strand
GCCCCTTTGCCGACAAGCTCATGGCCCTGGCCATCGCACGCACCACGCTGAAGCTCTACTGGATTCCTTCGCTGAACACCGAGAGCTCCAACACGGTGACGCACGAGCCTTCGCTGACGGTCGACGGCAACACCTACAAGTATTATGTGGGCGACGCCTGGATCAACAACATCAGCGCATCGGCTGCCAACAACGAAGCCTCGAACTATTCGGCCAGCTTCACGGGCACCGGCGCACTGACGGCATCGAACTCGCTGCCGGAGGTTGGCATCGGCACCAACGTCGACGTGCTGCATCTCGTACAGGATGGTAGCGCACCCGTTGTTGTCAGCAACTTCACCGGCACGCTGAGCGCGACGACCAGCAACGCAAAGATCACTTGCACCATCGCCAACGGCGTGGCCACGATCAAGGCGGCATCCGACGCACCAGCCGGAGCCTATTATGTGACCATCTCCGACTCAGGCACATCCACTTCGACCTACGTGTATGTCACCGTCACGGCAGCGTGACGCGGTAGGGTATGCACACCGGGGCGGTGGACTTCAAGCCGCCGCCCCTTTTTCATAAAACCGAAAACAAAATCATTGCAATGAAAACGAATATTACAGGACTTATCAAAAGCGAAGGCGCGGTGTTAGGCCCCATCGCCGCCACCACGCGCCACATGATCGTCCAGATCACCGGCGAAGCCGGAACGATCACCGGCTCGAAATCTGTCGACGGCGAGACCTTCACCGACGTCGACACCTACGACTTCACTGGTCCGACCGAGACCTTCGACATCGACGTCAACACGCCAGGCACCATCATCCAACTTTCAACCACAGGCACTATCACGGAGGCCTGGCTAATCACGGAGGGATAAGCCATGGGAGCGAAAGGACTTGATCTAAGAAACGGCCTTGTGATCGGAGGCAACGAGGGAAGCGGCGGTGGTGGTGGAAACCAAAACGCCAATGAATGGTATGGAATCATGTACGACGAAACATTGGCTTCGCCAGCAAAGCTGCGTGTCGGAAACGACACACTGCACAAGACGCTGCCTGTCCATAACGGCATGCGCCGCTGCCTGTTGAACAACGAAGGCACGGTCAACTACTATCTTGATCCGAACGACTCGACGAAAAAAGCCGACGGTACGGCGGCAGACCTTTCAGGTGCCGACGGCATGGTGATGGTAGAGGTGCCAGAGCATTGGCGTCTCGTGACGAAGAACCAAGACACCATCACCGCGGCTGTATCAGCGAAAATGCAGCCCGGCTGGTTACATGTCAAGAAATATTATGTGTCTGCTTACCAAGCAACGGTTGACAACACTAACACTTCGAAGAAGCTGCTTTCTTCCGTTGTGAACAACACTGCCGCATTCCGTGGCGGCGATGGATCGAATAGTGCGGACGATAACACGTATAAGACAATGCTTGGCATGCCAGCATCAAACTTAACAATGGCTAATTTCAGAAGCTATGCACGCAACCGTGGAACTTCAGGTCAATACAAGTGGAATATCATGATTTATGACCTCTACATTGACCTTTATTGGCTCTACGTGATCGAGTATGCCAACACGAATTGCCAGGCTGCATTCAATTCGGCACTTACCGCAGAGGGATACAAGCAGGGCGGCCTTGGTCCTGGAGTGACCAATTTGGTCGGTGAGACTTGGACCGCTTTCAACGACAGATACCCATTTGTGCGCTGCGGATCTACCAACAGCCTCGGCGACGCCACCGGTGTGGTGAACTACACCATGCCTTTTGAGTATGACTCAGTGTCGCCTGCAAACTATGCCGGAGAATATGATGCTGAAGTTGAATGTGTGGCAGACAAGTATTACTCGAGCGGGGAACTTCTGTACAAGTGCATAGTTACCAACACTGGAGAAAGTCTCGATGACACAAACTATTACACGCCCGTGACGCGCACGGTTGTGGAGATTCCGTCATGGCACGGCATCGAAAACCCATTCGGTCACATCTGGACATTCCAGGATGGCATCAAGATCTACAAACATGGTGTCTACCGTTGTTTCGACCCATCGAAATACAGTTCTTCTGCCAATGTTACCAATTACAGTCTGATAGGAACGGAGGCGTCGTCGAACAATTATGTGACGAGAATGCTCATCACTCCAGATGGCGACATAATGGCTTCACAAGTAGGCGGTGGAGATACACAGTATTACTGCGACTACCATTATGTGACCACATCTGCCTCGCAGTATTCCATCTGCCTCGCTGGCGGGGTTGCGAGCAGCGGTACGTATGCCGGTCTCGCTTACCTGCACACGAATAACGCGGTCACGGACTCGCATACGTATGTCGGCTCACGGCTTTGCTTTTATAATCCGTAACACATAAAGGCACGGCACGCCAGCAAAAAAAATGGAGAAAGATAAAATGACCGACGACGGGAGCCTCGCGTTTCTTAACCTGCCACGGCAGGAGAATAAGCAATTCCACTGCGACAAAATCACACAACAGGAGCTTGTAAACCGCTCTTTTTGGGTGATTGACTTTCAGGATGGAGTGAAGACGAAGTTTGGTGAAGACAAATTCGTTGTGTTCATCAAGTTCGACATCGATGACGACATTACGGAAGCAAAGAAATTCTTCACCGGATCGTCGGAAATCAAATTCGTGCTTGACCAAGTGAGACAACGAAACGCCTTCCCCAGGCGGGTAACGATGAAGATGAACAAACAGCAGTTTTGGCTTGAATAACCAAGACAAATGTCGCCTTGCCTATGGGCTGCTGCCTCGCTGGCGGGAATGCGAACAACGGTACGAATGCCGGTCTCGCTTACCTGAACACGAATAACGCGGTCACGAACTCGAATACGAATGTCGGCTCACGAAATTGCTGAGGTGATTACACCTCGATCCTGGCAAGGGATATCGCCACTTGGCGGAAAACAAGAAAACAATCAGGGCTTCGGTAGGACACCCGAAAAAGACCTGTAAAAGCAAAGCTATGAACAGACACGGCGACCTATATGAACGTATGATGGCGATCGACAACCTGAAGCTGGCTGACGAGATCGCACGCAAGGGTAAGACGGCAAAATACGGCGTCAGAGTGCATGACGCCCATCGTGATGACAACATTGCAAGGCTTCACGAACAACTTGAGCGTGGCGACTTCAAGACTTCGAAATACAGGCTTTTCACCGTATTTGAGCCAAAAATGCGCGTCATACACAAATTGCCGTATTATCCCGACCGGATTCTTCAACACGCCATCATGAACGTGCTGGAGCCGATCTTCGTCCCAACATTCACAGCCGACACCTATGCTTGCATCAAAGGCAGAGGGCTGCACAAATGCGCCGATAAGCTCCGTCATGTCCTTTACATTGACCCAGATGGTACGAAATATTGCCTGAAGCTCGACGTGAAACAATACTATCCAAGCATCGACCATGAAATCCTGAAACAACAGGTTAGGCGAAAGATCAAGGACACAAGGATGCTCGCGCTTCTCGATGAAATCATCGACTCTGGAGAAGGGCTGCCAATCGGTAATTACCTATCGCAATATTTCGCAAACGTCTACCTCTGCGGCATGGACCACAGGCTGAAGGAAAACTACGGCGTGAAATACTATTTCCGTTATGTCGACGACATGGTGTTTCTTGCCGGAACAAAGGAAGAGCTCCGCCGAATCCTCGACCTGGTTCGTTTAGATCTTTGCAATTTGAAGCTACAACTTAAAGACAACTGGCAGATCTTCCCGGTAGACGCCCGAGGCATAGATTTCCTCGGGTATAAGTTCTTCCACGGCTACACGCTGCTGCGCAAGTCGGTGAAGAAAAACATTTTCAGGAAGGTTTCGACCTTTAACCATGATAAGATGAGCAAGGCAAAGCTCGACAAGTCGCTCGCCTCATACCAAGGTTGGCTGAAGTGGTGCGACTCGCAGCACCTTGCCGAAAAGATACAGAAATCAATCAAACCAACACAAAACACAAGCAATCATGAAAGCACACACAGCAAACATGCCAAATGCCATTGAAAGCATCGGACTGGGCAAGTATTACGTCAACATGAACATCACCGAGATCGAGGTTACCATCGAAGGCAAGAAGGTACATCAATTCGAGATGGACCAGGTGGAAATCTCTGGTTATCCAACCTACCCAGCCGTAGTCGAGGCACTGATCCGTGAGCGTTATTCCGTCAGCGACGAGATCGCACTGCTTAGGCAGCATACGGCCAAGGCTGAGGAGTTCGACAATTACAACACCTTCTGTGAAGCCTGCAAGGCAATGGCCAGGACGGTTTTCGAATAGAGGAGGAAAGTCATGGCGTGGATCGAAACCATACAACCGATAATGGACTATGTTCTTGGTGGCACCAGCGTTGCCGGTGCGATCGCGGCCATATATTACCGGAAAGCAAACAAACGCATCAAGGACAGCGAGGCAAAACAGGCCGATGTCAACGCAAAGTCAGCCGAGATCGACTATGCAAACAAGTATTTCAACGATATGCTTGTCATGCTTGAGAAAGTCAAAGAAGCCACAGACAAGGGTAGTGGAAATCAGGAGGAGATGATGCGAATGTTGCAAGAGCAAGGAAAGGCCATTGATGACCATGGGCGGCTACTTGAGGACATTGTAACATTCCTTGATGGAGACTTTAACGATTATCTCAAAAAGAAAAACACAAAACCAAAACACAAACAAAAAAAAGAAGCCGCAATTCCATGAAGCTCGAAACTACACTAATACGAAGATACCGTTGCTCAGCTTATACAATCGGCGTGATGTATGCCGGAAACGACCGCGTGTGCGATATGCTCGAGGATTGTGACCGAGGATTGACAGACGAAATGACCGAGACGCAGATCCTTAAAAAGAAGGTGTATGGAAGGACTGCGATCCCCACGGGGCGTTACAGAATCAAAATGACAGTCTCTCCGAAATTCAAAAGCAAGTCCTGGGCAAAGAAATACGGCGGTATGGTCCCAGAGATTATCGGCGTGAAAGGATTCGTCGGGGCACGGATACATCCCGGAAACCGACCAGAGGATACATACGGATGTCCGCATACCGGCGAAAACAAGGTGAAAGGCCAGGTGATAAACTCTGTTGCATGTTATTACAAGCTGATGGATAAATACCTTTGGCCGGCGTATCTTCGTGGAGAAGAGATGTGGATTACGGTGAAATAAATGTCAGCAATGGAAAGCGTTACAAAAAGAAACGCATTTATCATTGTCATTTCGGCTTTAATGGTTTTCGCGTCGTTCGCCGCCGGATGGTCGCTGAGGGGGGTAAAAAACCGCACTCAAAATGTGAACGACACGGTGATCATGACGAAAACAGACACGGTGACGCTGGTAGGGCCGAGAGACACGTTGGTTCGTTTTGCCTGGAAGCCCTATCCCGTCGCCATCCATGACACGGTGCGTGTGGGCGAGACCATATCCGTCATGCTTCCATACGAGCACCGGCATCTTTCGAGGCCCGACACGCTGGATGTGTGGTACAGCGGCGTAGATCCGCGCATCGACTCGGCGACAGTCTATTTCCACCACACCACCGCCATAGTCCGACAGCCATACGATGTGCCGAAAATGCCACGTGTGACGCTTGGCGTGGGCGTGGGCGGCATCTATCGTGAAAAACGGGTGGATGCCTATCTTTTCGGAGAGCTGCGCTACAACGCCCAGAAAACGACCTTCTCGGCCTACGGCGCCATCGACCAGGCTGGCCGATGGGGAGCGGGTGCCGGTGTTGTGCGACGATTCGACATCATCAGATAGACCTTTTTTATCTTCATAGTATTTTTTCCCTCCGTCGGCAGCTGCTGGCGGAGGTTTTTGGCGTTGAAACGCAAATGAAACGCAAATAAGCAAACATCTGAAAATCAATCGTGTTACATGGTTTTCTATTTATATATGGAGAACATAATCAAATAAACCATGGAAAAACAAAACATCATCAAGATCAACGGTGAGGAATACACCGTGAAGCCCGGCATGAAGGCCATGCTCGTCTTCGAAAGCCTGGCCGACAAGCCTTTCGGCATCGCCAACACCACCGACGTGGTGACCTACCTCTACGCTTCCATCATCGCAGGCACGCCAGGCACGCGCCTGGGCTTCGACGAGTTCGTCGACGCGCTCGACGATCCTGAAGTGATGAAGGAGTTGTCGGACATGGTGCTTCCGCGCAACGCAGCCGAGAGGCTTGTTGCTGCTCAAAATGAGGGGGGAACCGAGCCAAAAAAAGACTGAGATTCACCGACCTGTTCACCCTGCTGGTGATCAGGCACAAGGTGATGACGATGACCGAGTTCTACGACGCCGACGCCTTCGACATCATGCTGATGTGTACCCACCTGGAAGAGGTGGAGCGCGACGCCGCAGAGCGCATGCGCATGATCGTTTGGGCCGTGCTTGCGCCCAACTCGAAGCGCAAGATCCAGCCGAACGACGTGGTGCAGTTCTCATGGGAGAAGCCGGGCCACAATGAGCCCGTTGAGGTAACCACGAAGGAAATGTTCGAAAACGCATTCAAACAATTCAAAAAACAGCAAAAATGAGCCAAAAAGACTTAGTGGTCAAAATGACCATCAATTCACAGGACTTCGACAACGGGCTGAAGAACGCGAAGAGCTCGATGAATAAGTTCAAGACCGAAACGCTGTCGGTTTCCAGCATATTCAAGTCCGCCGTCGGCGGCATGGCCAAGGCTTTCACCGGGCTGGGCTTGGCCGTCGGTGCCACCGAGATCTTCAAGTCGTTCATGAAGTCGACACAGACCATGGGCGACCAATGGAACAACGCCATGGTGGCCGCAAAGACGTCTTTCCAAGTGTTCGAGCAGGCCGTCGTATTGGGCAACGGCACCATCCTGTCCAACTTCAAGCAATCCATCGCGGCTGCGCGTGAGTTTGCCCAGGCGATGGATGCCTTCGGCAGCGCGCAGATCTCGAACAAATACGCACGGATGGAGTTCGTCACGCCATTCCAGGAAGCCATGACGAAATATCGGGAAATGAAGTCAGCCGGGAACGCCACCGGAATGGCTTTTGCGGCTGGTGACATGCAGCGCTACCTGAATGCCTATTCCGACAATGCCGTCAACCTGATGAGGACGTCAATGGAGGCCGTCACGGCAAAGTTGTCTTCATACACCGGTGGTTTTGTCAATAGTGGCAATGTAAACAAATACCTCGACCAGCTCTATCTCGAAATCGTCAACGGCGTTTTTCCGCCCATCCTTCAGGACTTCAAGAATCTTGAAAACGAGCGGAGGAGAGGCGACTATTTCTTCAATCAAGCCAAAGACGAAATGGCCGACAAATACGGCCCCGGATGGCGCAGGGAAGCCGAAGCGATGAATGCCTTGGCCGAGATCAACGACGACACACTCAAGGAAATGCTGGGTGTGCTTCAAACCTACGACCAGGTGCTCAATGAGATCAACTCGATGCGCCGCCAGATGAACCGCGTCGTCAAAGGTGAGGGGGGCGGTGGCGGCACCGTCACCATGCCCAATCTGACAGGTGGCGGAGCATCGGCACCCACCATGACGCCAGAGCAGATCGCGCAATACTGGTTCAACGACAAGACGCCCGGGCCACTGATTGACATCCCGCTTCTCGATGAAGACATCGTTGAGCCAGAAACCGATGCGCTTTTGGCCAAAGTGGCCGAACACATGGCGCTGGTGGCTGACCGCACGCAATACGCCATGGTGGCCTTCCAGGGCTTCGGAAACGTGATGGCTGGTGTGGCAGATCTTGCAGGCGACAACCCCTTCGGCAACATCGCCAAAGGGCTGAGCGGAGCGGTTAATGCGGCAGCTTCGGCAGCTTCGGCCTTGATGACGCTGGCAGGCGTCGAAACGCTCGAAGGTGTGGCAGAGGTGTTCTCCACGGCACCGCCGTTCCTCAAGCTGGCCATGGCAGCCACGGCGCTGACGGGCATCATGAGCATGATCGGAGCCGTCAAAGGATCGTTTGCCGGATCGTTTGCCAACGGCGGCGTGGTGCCCGGTAGCAGCTACACGGGCGACCAGCTATGGGCAAGGGTCAACAGCGGCGAGCTCATCGTACCCTACAACGATTGGAGAAACGCATCGTCGGGCAACAATGTACACTTCATAATTGAGGGATCGCAGCTGCGTGGCGTGCTCGACAACTACGACAAGACCGTTTCACTCTAAAAACCCACCGACATGTACTACATTATCATAAATTTCCCTTTCTCATCGGTCAACGATGAGCAATACAACCTGGTGCTGTGCCTCAACAGCGTTGGCGATCCAACCGCCGTCAACGACATCCTTCTGGCCGACGACGAGCTCTTCACACCCGGACTGACCAGCACCAGCGGCAATGACACCATCTATAATTGGACGGGAACGCTCACCGGATCGGTGCGTGCCGTCGACGAGGAGCGCGAAGACATGTGGACGCCATTGGTGTGCTCGAAGCTGAGCTTCAACATGGCCGTCAGCGACTTCCCCGTGTGGCTCATGGACTACTGCAACAACAACCGAGCGAAGGTGATCGTCTACAAGACAGCGGGCGGCACAAAGCACGAGATGTGGCGTGGATATCTCATCGCCCAGACGCTTAACATGACGGTGGTCAGAAATCTGCTTTCGTGTCCGCTTGTGGCCGTCGATGAGGTGGACATGGCCAAATACATGAACTTTAAAGAAACGCTCACATACGTCACCAGCGACCACTGGTGTACGGTTTACGGCCTGATGGAGCATTACCACACGCTGCATCACACACGCGGCCTGTCGTCGGCCAGCCCGGGCTTCGAGAAACTCTATCAGATCATCGGCCTCAGCCATACCGACCGCATGCTGTGGCATCGTGACATGAAGATCGTCGATGACGACGGCGATCCAATCAACAACTTGCCCGATGCGCTGGTCGTCAACCTCGACCGCTGGATGCAGCCCGACGACGACGGCAAGACCGAGACCACATGGGAAACCGTTTTCAACGACTTGCTGCCATACCTGGGCGTGACCTTCGCCGTCGGATCATACGGCCTGATGACGGTCAACGATTGCTATCTGCTGACGTGTCCGACCGACAATGCCGGCATCCAGCAATTTGTCTACACCTTCACGGGCCACAGCGTAACGTCGCACAGCACCGACCAATACGCCACGCTCAACAACCCGACGAAAGTTGGTGCCAACCTTCAGATCTCGGCCATGCCCGACAAATATGCCAAGGTAAAGCTCACGTCGAAGCCCGAACGATGGGATGGCCACGAATATCTTACCGACAAACACTACAAGCCTGTTGGAACGGGTGAGGTGCGGTTTGAGTGGGGTGAGAAAGACAATTCGGCTGCAAACTTCAAAAACCTCGACTGGCACAAGCTGAAATACACCGACTTTGACGCCGAAGAGGCCGATTATGTGGACATACCGGCATGCGCCGATGGGGAAGGCTTAGTCATGGCCCGTGCTGGCATCCTTCCCTACGTTGATCTCGACAGCTGCACAGGAAAGACAAAGCCAGACGCATCCATCGACGACACGCTCGACTTCATCACCTTCAAGGAAGGGTGCTGCTGCATCAAGCTCGGACATGGAAATTTGGACGGCATCGACGAAGACAAGCTGCTCAAGAACTTTTTCCTGATCATGAATCACAACTGGGATAACATGTACGGGCGCAACGCATACACCATGCAGAACCTTCACCTGGCCGACACGGTTTGGCTGACTTTGTGGCCGCTGGGAAATATTGCGCCTGTCCATCCATCCGAGTCGCATTATCTGACCGCAAAGCTGGAAGTGATGTTCATCCGCGAGAACATGCCGTCGGTGGTTTCAGGAATAAACCAACCCTATTTGTTTCTGAAGGCGCCGAATGCCCAGACGCCGACCGAACGTGTTTTTTGGGATACGACACCAGCGATCATCATGCCGTCCGAAACTTCGGAACATGACTTTGCAGAAGGATCGCCAGCCCCATATAATGCGTCGCTGGCGTTATGGTACGACCTTTATTTCCAGGCCTACATCCACATCGGCGATTTCTACTACAACGGCACCGCTTGGGTGCATGTCGGATCGGGAGAGACGCCGCCAAAATGCAACGTCACACTGTGGAACGACACCAACGAAATCACATCAATCACCGACGTCGGACAGCGCGTCATCGCCACGAAAAACTATTATTACACCATTTCAAACCCTTACCGCGGGTCTAATATCGTCGACCGCTACACCAACCAAACCAAGCTGCTTTCCGACATTGGCGGTGTCAGCATCCACAACCAGCCGCTTCACGGCAAGATCGAGATGCAGATCCTCGGCCAGATCCGACTCCAAACCGGCTCGTTCGACGTTCAAAACAACTCAATCCCATTCGTGCTGATCAACGGCATCGAAATCAACTACACCGACAACGCGGAGCTGATGGACGCCGACATCGACAACAAGGTGGAGATCACGATGGACGCATCTTCGACAACCAAGGAAACGATGGAAACGGAGCTGAAGATGTTCACACCATCGGTGAACGGCTTTTTCAGCAACGCCCTGCTCTTCGACGGCGGCAAGGCCTGGCACAACCTGATGACGGCCTATTATCAGACCTATTCCTATCAGATCACGCCAGAGACCATGATCGCCAGGCGCCTGTCGAACCAATACGGCAAGGGCCAGCTCTACGTCGAGCTCGAGACACCTGTCACCTATGACGACAATGTTCACAATGTGTGCTTCCGGGTGCAAAATCTCACCGAGGCATCGGGGCGTTTTCTCCCGATCCGACGCGAGTTTGACTTCACCAAGGAAACGATGCGCGTGAAGCTGATGCGGATCAACACGGAACTGGAGGACTGAAAAAAAAAGAAAAGCCGGCACAAACATGAAAAGGCCGACTTTTCCCAGACGGTCCGAGGCCGTCTCTAACCGCTTGCAAAAATAGGCAAATTCTTGCAAAGCTGTCAAGTTTTTGCTAAACAGCGGAAGAGATGGGCACTTTCGCCGACTGGGCTGCATTCGTCACCTCGGCCATCACCGCCTCCTGGGCCTCCCAGATGGCGGTGTAGTCGCGGGCGATGTAGATGTCACCAATGCGGTCGGAGCCACGATGCACGTGGTTCAGTCCGGCATTCACGGTGTCGAAGTCAATACGGCAGACGTTTCGTGCGATGGTGGCCCAGCTGTGGCGATAGTAGTATGTGGTAAGGCTCTCGGCAATTCCGACCTTTTTGGCAACCACCTTCAAGCCAAGATCGCATGCGCGGCAGAAACCTTTTGAGTCGCAATACCTTTCCGAAAACATCATCAGCCTTTCGCCGTCGGTGGCTGCATACTTCTCGATCATGGCCTTTGCGATTGGCAGCACCTTCAGGGTAATGCGTGCATGGTCTTGCCGGGATTTCTCTGTCTTCGAGCGGTTAAACGTCAATAGATCACCGTTGAGGCTGCTGTGTTTCATCTTATAGATGTCGACAGTGTTGGTGCCTGCAAGAGCAAAGCTGAGCATGAAAACGTCTCGAGCCATCTCTGCCCGGCTGCCCGGCTTCAGCTCCACATCCATGATCTTGCGGATTTGTGCAATAGTCAACACGCGATGGTCGGTGAGCGGCTGGCGCGGGATAATGTTTTTGTCTGCAAAAGGCTGGCGCGGGATGACGATGGCGCCATTATCGTCGTCATTGTAGATCATGCGCGCCTGGTTATGTAGATGACGGATGCAACCAAGGTAGTAGCTAACAGCCCTGCTTCCACGACTTTTCTTTTTGTACATCATGCCGTTGCCTTGCACGGCCGGCTCTGTTTCAAGAAAATCTCGAAACTGACGCACCCATGCCTTTGTGATTTCGTTTATGTCGAGCCGGTCTTTTCTGATAAATCGTTTCACCGCGTTGAGCGAAGTCTGATATCCTTCAGCGGTCTTCGGCTCCATTGTCACCATCTGTGCTTCAGCAAAATCAAACAGGTCGAGCCTGAACGCCTTCGGTTGAACCAGTTTTCCGCTGATAGCGTCTACAAGCTGATCGATTGTGAAGAACTCGGCATATTGCACATTGAGGAATGCTTGCTTCAGATCCATCACCCTTGCATTGACGGCATCCTCCACGGCAACATCTTTGATATGCGCGCCATCACGTGCGATTTGCGCGCGCGATACATATATTGATGTGGGCAGATATCTCGATTTCCGGTTGTGTGTGATACGTATGACGACTGGAAATGTGCCGTCTTTTTTCGGTTTGCTTTTTATAAAATAGGAGATCGTGGTGGCCATGTTTGTGAGCGGTTAGGATTTTTGTAAAACATTTGTAAAACAAAATCGGTGCAAATTAACGCATTTTTTGTTTATTTTGCCCATTGCAAAAGCAAAGTTTTTTCTGACAAAAAAATAAAAGCACTGATTTTCAGTGCTTTTTGTTTGTACTCCCGCAGGGGGTCGAACCCTGGACACCCTGATTAAGAGGCAGGGGCGACCTGCACCGAAAAACACTGTGTTTCAATCGTTTGGGATTTGCAAACGCAAAGCGCGGAAAACATGCGGAAAACATCACCGCCATTTCGAGGACATGCACGGAATGGTCATGTCAAGATCCGGTGATGCGTATCTTGGCAGAATGATCCTGACGGCGCCATCCCGGTGCTTCAGGTAGTCGATCATCCGTGTCGTCTGGTGGTTGTCCGGGTGTTTGGCATTGAACATCCTCATGGTGTAGTCCTTCATGACAACGCTGGCGGGGTCTTTCTGGCTTCCGTAGGCGTAGAACTTCAGCTTCTCAACCAAGGCTCCTGTCGTGTCATAAAGGCCGATGGTCGCCATGGCGTGGTTGTCCATGCCGACGATGTTGAAGATGCCTTCGTTTGTCGTCACCAGCACAGCCTCGTTGGCTTGCGACACAAAAACACTCCCGTTATCGTGGTGATAAACAAACATAGTGTCGGCCATGGTGCCGCGCAGCTCATCACCGGCTACCGCTCGGATTTCCCACTCTTGCGCCCTCATGGGCACAGCCGCCGCCATGATGAGCACGGCAACGGCGATTTTGATGATGTTTCTCATATCGTTTTCATTTTGAGGATTATGCACTCTTTGTTTTTTTCGATGCCGTTCCCGTGAGGGCCGCGACTTGCGCCTGGAGGAAGGCCTTGTCTTCCTTCAGCTCGGCGATGCGGGCGTAGAGCTGCTGCACCTCGCCCGATGGCTGTCGCCCCATATTATAAGGTATCGTCTCAGCTGCCATCCACTCCGTGCCTCCCGTCGCGCCCTCCCCAAAGAACTCCGCGATGCTGATCTGCAAGATGTCGCACAGGTCACGGAGGGTCTTTATGCTCATCGTTTCACCCTCGATGGACCGCTTTAAGCCATTCGAGGTAAGCCCAATTTCTTCTGCAAGCCTTTTGATGGTAAAATTTTTCGATTCTGCCACTCTTTTTAATTCGTTGTAGTTCATAGATTTATATTATTTATCGAAAATTTTTTCATTTTTTTATCGAAGAAATTGTTATCGTATCGAAAATTAGTTTATCTTTGCACTTGCAAATCACAAGCAAAGATAATTAAAATTGAAGTCTAACCAACAAAATCGAAAAATCATGCAAGAGTACATCGGAAAGAAAGTCCTCATCAGGGCAAAGGGAGCGGGTGTCTATTTCGGCACGCTCGAAAGAATGGAAGGCGACCAGGTGAAGGTGGCCAACGTGAGAAACATCTGGCGCTGGACGGGCGCGTCCTGCCTGTCGCAGATCGCCAACGAAGGCGTCACGGGCAACAAGATAGGCCCCGTGGTCAGCAGCATGGTCATCACCAACGTGCTGCAAGTCATCCCGCTGACCGACAATGCCATCACCAACCTTGAAAACCAGCCGGAATGGAAAGCCTAACAGACAAGATCGAGAAGTTTCTCGCAATAAGCTCCGGCGACGGCTCCGGCGACGGCTACGGCGACGGCTACGGCGACGGCTACGGCGACGGCTCCGGCGACGGCTCCGGCTCCGGCTACGGCTCCGGCGACGGCTACGGCTACGGCTACGGCTACGGCGACGGCTCCGGCGACGGCTACGGCGACGGCTACGGCGACGGCTCCGGCGACGGCTACGGCGACGGCTCCGGCTACGGCTACGGCTACGGCTCCGGCGACGGCTCCGGCTCCGGCTACGGCTCCGGCGACGGCTACGGCGACGGCTACGGTATCGAAGAATTTGACGGGAACAAGCTCCACAACATCGACGGCGTGCAGACCGCCATCACCGCCGTCCACGGCAACTACGCGCAAGGCTTCACAATCAAGAACAACTCCATCAAGGTGCCGTGCTACATCGCCCGAGTGGATAACATCTTCGCCCATGGCGAGACCCTTCGCCAAGCGCTCGAAGACGCCACCGCCAAGGCCTTGCAGGCCAAGCCGCTGGAGGAGCGCATAGCCGACACGGTGAAGACGCACCCCGACCCCAACGAGATCATTCCCAACGCCGAACTTTTCAAGCTGCACAACGTCCTGACGGGCAGCTGCGAGTTCGGGCGAAAGCAGTTCTGCGAGCAGCACGGCATCAGCCTCGACGAAGCGATGACCATGCGCCGATTCATGGAGCTGACCGCCGACGCCTACGGCGGAGAGGCCATCCGCCAACTCGCCGACGCCTACGGATTAACCCTAAAAACGACAAGAAAATGACCCCATTCCAACAATTCATTCAAGACCTACCGCACGGGCAATATTCCACATTTCGCAACCTGGTCAAGCTCGAAATGCTGAAGGCCGACATCTCCATGAGCGACCAGACCTTCCGCAACTGGGAAAACGGCACCTATGAACCTGATGAGCAGAAACGCGCCATCATCAACCAGTGCGCCGAAGCCATCGCCGGAAAACATATCTACTAACCAATAAAAACATCACAAACATGAAAACTTTAAACAAAATCTTCGCGTGGCTTTTCATTGCACTCGCCGTCGCAAGCGCATGCGGAATCCTATTTAAAGGCGCATGGTGGCACATCGGAACATTGGCCATCGCTGCAACCATGGCCAAGGCAATTCGTACTGAAACAAAACAACAGGAGGAGGTTGAGCCATGAGTAGAAGCGGATCGTCCGGTGTTTCCATTGTGGGCGTGCTCACAATCGTCTTTATTATCCTCAAACTCACAAAACTCATATCATGGAGTTGGATGTGGGTGCTTGCACCGATTTGGATATCGGCAGGCATTGCTCTATTCGTCGTTTTATTTTGCATTCATCTCAAGGTCATGGACGATAAAACACATAAATTAAAGAATAAAAACGTCACAAAACCATGAACGGAGTCGAACAGAAATACTTCAAGGAGCTGGAGGGCGAGCTTCGCAAGCTGATCGAGGCGCTCGTGGTCAGCACCGTGGCCCAAACCATGGCGCAGATCCAACGCACCCATGGCGACGCCATCAGCCAACGCCAGGCCGAACGCGAGTTTGGCCGCGCCTGGCTCCATGCCCACATCGCCACCGAGGGCCGCAAGATCTACACGCAAGGACCGTCCAACATCAAGACCGGAGCGAAAAACCGCAAGCGTACTTTCAGCCGTGCGCAACTGGCCGAGATCCGCGCCCTCGAACAGGATGACATCCAATACGCCCGCTATATCGTCAAGTTCCACGCCATGCACGAAGGTTATGACAATTACGATTGTCTCCCGGTCGGCTTGCGCGAGCTCTATCTCGACGACAAGCAGCGCCGCCTCGACCGTCAGCGCCGCCAGCTCGAGCTGGAGAAGGCTGCTGGAGGTCGCATCCGCCCAAGCCGGGCAGAGAAGCGCGCCATCAAGGAACAGCAGATGAAAGGAGGTGACCAATGACTCCTACCAAATTCTCAACCCTCACCAATCAGGAGGTGATTGACAAATTGGCTCAAATAGTCGTCGAACGAAAAGCCAACTCCACCGTTCTCGTTGTTGAACCAGACGACGCTTCAGATATTCTTCTTGAAGCGAGGAACCGCATCGAAGCCTATGATCACGTAAAGGATTTATTCCAAAGGCCTGCATACGCACAAATGAGTCTTGACCTTTCGGCAGACTACAAATTAGAACTCAATCTGAAAGTCCAAAACTGAAAGGAGGTGCGGCATGAAGATATTATCTCTAATCGCTATAATCCTATCATCATTTTCTTTGGGATTTTCAATGAGTCAAATTCTTGACGAAATTAAACACGATAGCCATGACCATCCAACGCAAAAACTTTGACCGGGCCTATAAGCTGCACGCAGCATGCGAGATCAGGGAGATGCAGCCCGAGCTGGCATACATCACATTTCGCAAGGGCTACGCCTATGCAGCCGACGGACACATGGCAGCCAGGGCCAAGATCGACACGATCTCAAACTTCCACCCCGATGAGCTGAAGCTGCTCGAAGGCAAGACGATCCACATGGACAACTTTCGCCGTTTGCTCAACTATGCCGTGGCCAACGTAACCGAAGCCGGCTTCGAGGTCAACGACAAAGGTCGTCGTCTGCTGATCTACTTTGCCGAACAGCAGACGATCATGTTCGACCGTGAGATGACCGATATCTTCGACACGTGCCAGATGGTCAACTCCATGAGCGTTTTCAAGATCGGTTTCAGCTCACGGCAGCTGAGCAAGGCGGCGAAGGTGCTCGGCACCGACAAAATGCGCACTTCATTCTTCATCAATGATGACCAGAAGCGCATCTATCTCCACCTCACCGCCCTTCCCATTACGGCTGATGTACACATCGTTATCTATGACCAAATAATGGACTGGAGATGATACGACTTCTTTACATCGACCTCTTCTGTGGCGCAGGTGGCACCACCACGGGCGTGGAAGCTGCCCGCATCGGCGGCAAGAAATGCGCCAAGGTGATTGGGTTTCCCATCGGACTATGTTCTCATCGGCACCCAGAGCGAACAAAAGAAATTCATCGGCAATGCCGTCGAGGTCAATATGGCCAGGCAACTGTGTGAAACGCTTGCAAAATGTGTATGATTATTATGTATGTATCGCTGAAAAAGTTATAACGATGCCTAAGCAAAAAAAGTCTTTTGTCTTCAATTTGGAATGGGCTGAGGTGCTTTCGGCCTACCCAGCGGAGGTCAGATATGAGGTGTACGATGCGATAATTCGGTATGCGCAATCGGGGACACTTTCGGAAATGAAACCGTTGGCAGGGATGGCATTCTCATTCATCCGCAAGGAAATGGACTTTAATACGGCACGCTACGAAGAGATTTCGGAAATCAGGCGAAATGCTGGAAGGCTTGGAGGTGCCCCCGCTGGCAACGAAAATGCCAGAAACAAGCAAAACAAGCAAAACAAGCAAAACACCATTAATGATAATGATAATGATAATGATAATGATAATAACCCACCTATAATCCCCCCGCCCGTCGGTTTTGAGATTTTCGGAAGTTTTGGAAATGTCATGCTGAAGGCTGCGGAATATAGGAAGCTGCAAATGGACTACGGCGCGGAGCGGGCCGACAAAGCCATCGAAGACCTGAGTTGTAAGCTGGCCGACGGCACACAACAGTCGACAAACCATTACGCAACGCTGACCTATTGGCTTTCGTTCCGTCAGAAAGGCGACCAAAAAGGAAAACTCGAGCAGGCGACGGACACGATGCGGGAAACGGAAAAATTACTTGGACTATGAGAATTACAAACACACCATCGGAGAAACTCCGAAAGATCATTCTTGACGCGGTTGTGAAGGCTTACAAGATTGCCGGATACAACGTGCCTTCGCAACTCGACCTTGCTGAAATCGTGATTATGACCGAGGAAAACCTTCGGAAATATTTCCGCAACAACGACACACAGGATATTGCCACGGCATTCGAGAAAGGTGCCCTTGGCGACTTTGGCGAGAACAACGGCCTCAGCGTGGCCCGATTCCATCAATGGATGAGGACCTACAACGGCAATGCCACCAACCAGCAGCCCGCTGACGAGGAGCCGAAAAAAACAGAACCGCCACGCGACCGCATTCGAGACGGCCACAACATGGTCAACAGTGCATATCTGGAATGGCTCCGAAGAGGATACAACCTTATTCCGGCATCGATCATCCTATCTTGGCTCATCGGCGACCAAAAGATTCCCGAGCTACGAAAGAAGACCGAGAAAGCGCGTGAACAAGCCACCGCCACGCTCAACGCCAAATACATGCAGCGAAGAGAACGATACCAGAAGATTGCAGATTTCATCAAGCAGAACCAGGAAACCGAATCCGATGCAATCGTGCTCAACATGTTTTTCGAGGAATGCAAAGCGGCTGGCGTTGAAAAAATCTACGGAGATGAATAAACGCAACCACGAGGTGTGGGTAACTTGCCCACATTGCCATCAGGACTTCGACGCCCGCAAGGACTGGCTCACATGCCCCCATTGCGGCAAAACGATAGAACCAGGAACACACATCACACAACCTAAAACACAAAAGCCATGAAACTGCCATTCAAGACACGAAAGCAACTGAAGCTCGAGATCGAGCACCTCACCGAGCAGCTCAGCATCCAAGGCGACGAGCGCAAAAAGGACAACGCCAGGTACAATCAGCAGATCAAAGACCTCGAAGAGACAAACTGCGAATTGCTCACCAAACAGGACTGTGACGAACACAACATTGCCGGACTTCTAAGGGAAATTGATCGCATCAAACCACTTGATGAAGAAAACAAGCGGCTCCAAAACGAGCTGATGGAGCAGAAGGACATCAATGCCGGTCTGATCTCCACCGTCAACGAGCTCAAGGAAAAGATCAAGAAGCACCTGGCGCGCATCAAGGCCCTCGAAGCAAAGCAGCCCGAGAAGAAGACGCCTAAACCGAAGAAGCAAGCAGGCAACGAACAAACAGCATGAGCCGTCACAACAGACATATCGCCATTGATCCGTCGGAGTCGGCGTCGCAGCTGGCCGTGTTGCGTGCCGTTGGTCGAGAATTTGACCGCGTGAACAACAACCTGATGGAGCGCACCGCCGAGGTGGTGCTGCTCCTGTCCGGTTATCTGCTCTATCGCATCGAGAACATGACCGAACGGCTCGACAGCAACACGCCATTCTCGATGCGCCTGCGCAACCGATCCAACACCATCATCCGTGCTTGCGACGAGTTTGTCAGCGCTTTCGAGCCCTACATCGAAGGCGTGAGGAAGCGTCACGATTACATCGCAATGTCCGACGTCATCTTCGGCAACCTCGACAGTCTCTTCGACGACATGCACCGCGACGAGCCCGAGGCCACCATGCAGATCCGCCGCCGTGCCAAGCTGCGCTACCATGATCCCTACCCCGAACACGTCAAGGAATGCACCGAAGCCTTCGAAGACGGCTACACCAAGGGCTACACCGACGCCATGACAGACTTCATCAAGGAAGTCGCCAAGGCCAGTGGCGACGACGACAATCAGCTCAGCGTCGGCATCGTCGACGGCAAGATCACCATCAAAACCCTCGACCAATGAAAACACCGATCCCTGTTTCCGCCTTCGATCTCGACACGCTCGAACGCAAAGACTTCCCATCGATGGCCCGTGCGGCTGTCTATTGCGGCATCGACAAGTCAATGCTCCAGAAATACCTCTACAACGACCAGCAGCACAACGGCTGGTATTGGTGCATGACCGATCAGGTCGAACAGAAGGCCGAACGTGTGCAATACCTCAGCCGCCGATGGAAGGCTGAAGGCAAGCCGCGATCGCGCAAGCGCACCGCACAAAAGATCCTTGTGCCGCTCCGCCTCGATGCCAACACTGTCCTCTACGTCACGCCCGACAAGGCCAACCCCGACTTCGCGGCAAAATACCGCGAGAAACTCGCAAGGAAACCAAAGTATTAACAACCTAAAACACAACAAACATGGAAAACAACAACGAACAGATGAGGAGAAACCTCAAGGTCAACAGCAATCAGCACGCCTTCATGGTCGAGCGCCAGCTGGCCAAGCAAGAATACCAAAACCGCTGCCGCGAGATCCGTGAGCACGCTGCCGAACAGATCGACATCTATAAGCACGTCTACACCAACGAGTGCAACAAGGTGAACGCCGTCGCCGACGAAGCCTGTGCCAAGGCGCAAAAGGAATACTTCGAGAAGCTGGCCGACATCGCCGAGCGCGAAGACGACTTCAAGCACGAAGTCGCCGAATATGTCGCCACCCTCCAACCAAAAACCGAACAAATCGTGTAACAAACCACAAAAACAAAAGCAATGAACACAATCGAACTGATCAAACAGCTTGCGGTGGCCATCCCGATCATCATGGTGGCCTCGCAGACGCTCACCGCCGCCATTCACGGCATCTTCAACATCAACAACCAAAACGTCAACCATGCCGTGTCGTGGATCGTGGCCATCATTTGCGGCATTGGCTTCGTCGCCTTCAACGGCCTCACCTTCGGCCTTCCGCAAGTGTGGCAAAACTACCTCTGCGGAGGCTTGTGCGGCGTCTGTGTCGGCGGCATGGCCAACGGCTGGTACGACTGGCCGGCCATCAAGGCCATCTTCGACGCCATCACCAACCTCTTCTCGAAGAAACGCGAAAAGTAAGAAACAGCGGGAAGTCCGCTGAAAGAAAGGAAAAAGCTCATTTCACTATTTGATTCATTTGTATTCTTCCGACGCCGCCACCTGTGAAGGCCGCGTGCGTCACCCGGTCGGAAATCGGAGACACTCGTAAGGCCGCGAAAGCGGAAAGAGGAAGACAGGAGGCGGTTCGACTCCGCCACCGACCACATGGATAAACATCGTAACATACCCGATGAAGACTACCGCCCCGCCGACAGCCTTGCCGGATGCCTCGTTGCAGCCCTGGTGTGCGCCGTCGTGATGGTGGTGCTTTGTCTTGTGCTGATATTCGTGTGATATGAAGATAGGACTGATTGATGCGGACTTAATGTGGCGTCCAAAGGCAAACGGTCGGAGATACGGCCATCAGAAGGCCGACATCTTCCCCAACCTTGCCCTGATGAAGCTGTCGGCGGCATGGAAGAATAACCATGCCGATGTGGAATGGTACAACCCGTTCAGCGGCACCTACGATTATGTCTACATCGCCAAGGTCTTCGCCGACACACCAATCTGCCAGGAGTACATCAACGCCAAAGAAATCTATTTCGGCGGCAGCGGATTCTCCATCTTCAAGCACGGCAACAAAGAGCTGTGGCGCGAGCCTGATGCCTACAACTACATGTCGCAGCTATCCGATTTCGTCGAGCATTCCTATCCCGAT
>Ga0310786_10003893_pt1 | contig 21210 bp, 15 predicted proteins | sample AusTroGonzalo_MG_FD_203881 | JGI IMG/M metagenome (GOLD analysis project Ga0310786, IMG submission 203881) | Bovine rumen microbial communities from tropical cattle in Woodstock, Queensland, Australia - Gonzalo_03 (v2) (version 2) | ecosystem: Host-associated > Mammals > Digestive system >... | reverse complement strand
ACGTCGCCTCGTCCGAGGCCGCCTCCCGCGCTTTCCCCAGCAGCCACGGGTTCGCCGCCGAGACGAAGTCCCAGCGTCCGAGCCACCCGCCGACCCGCTCGTTCGCCCGCTTGCTCTCCGCTGCGGACGAATCCCGCCGCAACGGCCGGGCCAGGTCCGTCACGAGCGTGGACTTTTCCGCGACGATTCCCCCGAACAGCGTCTCCAGCACCCCGCGTGCGCACTTGCCCAGCTCCGGAAAGATTCCGGCCAGGTATTCTTTGCAGATGCAATCCATCTGCGTTTTCAGTAGATTCGTTTTCGCGGCGGCTCCTTTCGGTTTGTCCACTGCCATTATGGCAGAATCCCCGGATGCCGCCGCTCTTTTTCTCTCCCTGTCCAGCCCTTGTGCCCCGAAAACCTCAAGCCCCGTCAAAAATCGGGATAAGCGTGTTCAGCCGTTTCGCCACCCCCGCATCCCCCCTCGGCGGTCTTTGCCCGACGGACTGATTTGCCAACAAAACCGAAAACAGGCGTTCCCTGTCCGAAAAATCAGGGTTCGCCGTTTCCGATGGGATCAACGGCGTTTTCGTCGCACACCACGACCAGATGCGTCCGCGTTCCCGCGCCCCACGGGGGAAACGGCAGGACGCCGTGCAAGCGGAATTCGTCCAACAGCACCTGGGCCGGATACAGCGCCGTCGCACGCACTCCCTCCACGGAAAGGAATCCGTCCAGCGCCTCCCGCAACGGGAAGAATCGCGTTTCGTCTGCGGAGACGCGGTGCGCGAAATGGGTCGCGGTTCCACCGGAATCCGGGCGGAAGGGCGCCATCGCGCCGAACACCCAATCCCCGTCCCGGCCGATTGCCGAAACATCCCGCACGATGACGGTGGCGTTCCGGCAAAGGTCGATGGTCGAGGCGATTTTGCACAGATCAACGGGCCGCGCAACCGGCGCGCGCTCGTAGTCCCGGCCTCCGCCCACGGCCCAGAACGCCTCTTCGTCCGCGTACGTGTCTTCCAACGATCCCGGATGGTGGCGGCGGAAACGCCATCGCGCGTATTCTTCCTCTTCCGTCCGCCTGGCGTCATCGAGAACGCCGTCGATGCGTCTTTTGGTTTCGGCGACCTCGCCGACCGCCTTGCGGGCAATCCGCCCGGACGCGGCGATTCTTTCCTTCACCCATCCCGAAATGCCGGGGTTCTCCTCCGTCCGTTCCTTTTCCGCCCCGCCGCATCCCGCCAGCACCGCGGCGAGAAGAAGCGCCGCCAATGCCGCGCCGGCGGACGCGCCGTCCGCGAACGCCCGATCCTTTTCGTTGTGGCAACCCGGCTTTCCCATGGCACCCACGCCTGCCTACAAATCCCCGAACGGCACCGAGAAGGTGTCGCCGGCGGAAAGATTGCCCGTGGTCAGGCCCTTTTTGAACCACTTCATCCGCGAGGCGCTTTTCCCGTGGGTGAATTTTTCCGGCTGGACGTAGCCGCGCGCCTTGCGTTGCAGGTAGTCGTCGCCGATGACCTCGGCGCAGCGGATGGCTTCCTCGATGTCGCCGTCCTCCAAGCTTCCGAACCGGGCGTTGTCGTGGTGCGCCCACACGCCCGCCAGGAAGTCCGCCTGCAGCTCCAGCCGCACGCTTACTTGGTTGGCCGATTCCTTGTCCATGCGGGCCATCTGCTTGTGGGCCTTGTCCAAAGTGCCGAGCAGGTGCTGGACGTGGTGTCCCACTTCGTGGCCGATGACGTACGCATACGCGAAATCCCCGTCCGCGCCCAGCTCCCGGCGCATGTTGGAGAAAAACGACAGGTCGATGTAGAGGCACCGGTCCGCCGAGCAGTAGAACGGCCCCGTCTGCTTGTCCGCCCCGCCGCAGCCGCTCTGCACCGCGTCGGTGAACAGCACCAGGGTCGGCGGCTCGTACGTGCGACCCATCCCGGCGAAAATCTCGCTCCACACGTCCTCCGTTCCCGCGAGCACCTGCGTCGAGAACGTGGCGAGCTCCTGCTCCTCCGCGGTCGGCTCGTACGGCGCGCCGTCCCCGCCACCGCCCGAAACGGCAATCCCGCCCCCGCCGTCCGTCACGGCGGTCAACACCGCGTTCAGGGGATTGCCCCCCGTCATGTACGCGAAAAGCGCCACCAGCACCAGCCCGCCGAGGCCCAGCCCCCCGGCCATCTTCGCGCCGCCGCGGCCGCGGATGTCCCGCACGTGCGAGCTTTCCCGTCTTCCCTGCATTCTCATCTCGTGGACTCCTTCCCGGTTTCGCACCGGATCGTGCAACGCGGCGACTTCCGCCCCGTTTCCCGCTACCATCCCCCCTCCCCGCCCCTCCCGTCCAGCCCAAATTTTCCCTGCCCCGCCACCCGCCGCCGCCCCTCATTTGCCGTTTGTCATGCCGCCGCCCCCGGCGCTACACTCCCCCCATGCCCTATCCCATCGAAAACAAGCTCGTCGTCGCCGTTTCCTCCACCGTCCTCTTCGACCTCTCGCTCGAACATGACATCTACCGGAACGAAGGCCTCGACGCATTCCGCGCCTACCAGAAGGCCCACCGCCACGATCTCCCCCGCCCCGGCGCCGGGTTCCCCTTCGTCAAGCGCCTCCTCCGCCTCAACTCCCTCGCCGCCGAGAACGAGCATCCCGTCGAAGTCGTCATCCTCTCGCGCTACCACGCCGACGACGGTCTCCGCGTCATGGACGCCGTCCGCGAGTACGGCCTCGACATCTCCCGCGCCTTCTTCATGGCCGGCGGCAATCCGTATCCCTACATGACTTCCGTCAACGCCGCCCTCTACCTGAGCACCTCCGACGCGCAGGTCCGCGAAGCCGTCGCCGCGGGCTACCCCGCCGGACACGTCCTCCCCCTCGCCCCCGGCGCCGCGGAAGCCGAAAGCGCCGGCGACGACGAGCTGCGCCTCGCCTTCGACTTCGACGGCGTCCTCGCCGGCGACGAAGCCGAACGCGTCTACAAGGCCCACAACGACCTCGCCGAATTCCAGAAATACGAGCGCGAAAACCGGATGAAACCGCTCTCCGCGGGCCCCCTCGCCCCGCTCCTCCACCGCTTTTCCCACCTCCAGCAGCTCGACGCGGATCGCGCCGCCTCCGGCGCGGGCAAGCGGATGTTGCGCGTCGCCATCGTCACCGCCCGGAGCGCCCCCGCGCACGACCGGCTGGTCACGACCCTTTCGGCCCTCGGGCTCGAAGCGGACGAAGTCTTTTTGCTCGGCGGCATCGAAAAGAAGCGCGTACTCGACATCCTGAAACCCCACATCTTCTTCGACGACCAGCTCTCCCACCTCGCCCCCGTCGCGGGCACCACCCCCTGCGCCCACATTCCCTTCGGCATCGCCAACCCGCCGCCACCCGCAAACGCGAAAAACTGACCGCACGCCCCAAAATCCGTGGGGTTGCGGGAGTAAGTTGCGTTTTGCCAATGTTTGGCAAATTCGCCCCGTTTTTGCCAAGCATTGGCAAAACGGGGAAACCGCCTGCGGAACGGAGCGCGTCCCCAGACGGGCGGCGGCGGTCAGTCGGGGATGGAGGCGGCGAGGTCCGCGAGGAGGTCGCGGAGGGTGTCGACGTAGGCGGAAACGGTGGGCGCGTCGGGTGTGCGGGTGAAACGGGCGACCCAGTGCCGTTCGGACTGGCCGGGGCGGGTCAGGGTGCAATCGGCGACCAGGTGCACCGACCCGGCGACGCGGCCTTCGGCGAAAGCGCCCTCGGCGTGGAGGAGGACGACGCGGAGGGTGGCGGCATCCGCCGGCGGGGTGCGGGTGGGAACGGGGCGGACGCGGTAGGCGGTGCGTTCGCGTTCGATGGCGACCCACAGTTCGTGCGCGGCTTCGTCTTTGAGTGAGGACGCCCAGCGGTCCAACGGAAGCGGAACGAGAATGCCTTCGTCGCCGGGAGAAACGACGACGATCTGGGAGCGGTCGAGCTGCGGGGCGACGGAAACGGGATGGAGGAAGAGGTCGACGGCGTCCGCGTCGCGTTCCGGGACGGGTTCGGCCTGGAAGCGCGACATGGTGTGGAGGGTCGAGGAGGGCGTCGGCGCGCCGAGGCAGCCGGCGAGGCACGAAACGGCGGCGAGGGCGGCGGCGGTGCGGAGAATGGTTTTCATGGGTCGTTCCTTAATCGGTGTTTCTCCCGCGCAGGAGGGCGTCGGGGTGTTCTTCGAGGAAATCGAGGAGTTGGCGAAGCGAATGGGCGGTATCCTGTATCTCGGCGAGGGTGTCGGCGAGCTGCGCGGACTGCGGCGAGGAGGGCGACAGGGTGCCCGCGAGCGAGTCGGCGGCGGTGCCGGCGGAAGTCGCGGCGCCGGTGGCGGCGTCAAGCAGCCCGGGCAGGCGCTTCTTGACGGTCGCGAGGGTTGCGGAAAGGCGCTCCATCGCGACTTTGGCCTCGGCGAGGGTCTCGTTGGCATGCTCGAGCGATTCGGCAATCTGCGGCGAATTGACGATTTTCGAGACTCCGGCCAGCGACGAACGGATGTCCGCGAGGATTTCCGCCAACGGCAGGTCCGCGAGTTTCTGGGCCGCGTTGCGGAGGGGCGTGGGAATGGTCGGGATTTCGTAGCAGTCGTTGTCGTCGTTGCGCTCGACAAGCCGGATTTCCGAATCCGGGTCGTGGGCGAGGGTGATTTTTTGCTTCCCGGTCAGGAGCGACTGGCTGGTGAGCTGGGCGCGGAGGCCGTGGGTGCGCACGAGGAGGTCGAGGGCGGCCGTCGGAGAACCGGAAATCGCGTTGGTGCCGGTGTAGCGCACGCGCCGGTCCGAAAGCTGGAAGCGCACGGGCCGGAAAAACTGGCGCGTGTCGGTGTTGCATTCGAGGTGGATGTCGGTGACGGTGCCGATTTTCACGCCCTGGTATTCCACGGGCGCGCCCACGTCGAGACCGGAGATGTTCTCGTCGAAGTAGGCGATGCACGGGACTTTGCGCTCGAACAGGGCCGCGCCGCCCACGGCGAACGCCGCGGCCAGCAGCAGCGCGATCGCGCCGAGGACAAATGCGCCAAGCAATGCGGGATGTTTCATGTTTCGCGTTCCGGGATTCGGGTTTCGGATTTCGGTGGCGGCGGGGGCAGGCCGCGCCGCAAAAAGCGTTGGACGGCGGGATTCGGGCAGTGTTCCAGCAGCTCGCGCGGGGAGCCGGTGGCGATTTGGGTCCGTGCGCCGGCATCGAGGAAGACGGCGTTGGTGCCGATGGCGAAGATGGAGGCGAGTTCGTGGGTGACGACGACGATTGTCGCGCCCAGCGAATCGCGCAGTTGCAGGATGAGGTCGTCGAGCAGCTTGGCGGAAACGGGGTCGAGGCCCGCCGAGGGTTCGTCGAAAAAGAGAATTTCCGGATCCAGCGCCATGGCGCGCGCCAGCCCGGCGCGCTTGCGCATCCCGCCGGAAAGTTCCGCGGGGTAGAACGACTCGAACCCCGCGAGGCCGACCAGCGCCAGCTTCAGCGAAACCAGTCGCGCGATTTCGTCCTTGGGGAGCGAGGTGTAGTTTTCGAGCGGCAGCGCCACGTTTTCGGCGAGGGTCATCGACGACCACAGCGCCCCGCTCTGGTAGAGGATGCCCGTCCGCCGCAGCATCGCCGCGCGCTCCGGCTCCGCCGCCGCCCAGAAGTCTCGCCCGTCGAGCCACACGCGGCCCGCCGCCGGACGCGCGAGGCCCGTCAGGTGGCGGAGCAGCGTCGATTTGCCGCACCCGGAACCGCCCATGACGATGAAAATGTCCCCGCGGCGCACCTCGAAATCCAGGTTCCGCTGGATGACGCGCCCGCCGTAGGCCATGGTCAGGTTTTCGACCCGGATTGCCGTTTCAGAAGAGGACATACATCACCGAAATCAGGGAATCCGCCACGACCAGCCCCACCAGCGACTGCACCACCGCGCGGGTCGTCGCCGTGCCCACCGCCTCCGCCGAACGCCCGCACATCAGCCCCTGGCGGCAACCGCACACCGCGATCACGAACGCGAACGCCACCACTTTGATCAAGCCGTTGCGGATGCCGACCAGCGTGAGCGACGAGAGGGTCTGGTGGACGTACTGCGCCGGCGCGATGCCCAGCAACCCCACCCCCACCACCCCGCCGCCGAGGATGCCCATGGCCATCGCGTAAACGGCCAGGAGCGGCATCATCGCCACCAACGCCAGCGTCCGCGGCAGTGCGAGGAAATCCATCGGCTGGAACCCCAGCGTCCGCAGGGCGTCGATTTCCTCGTTGACCTGCATCGTGCCCAGGCGCGCCGCGAAGGACGCCGCCGTGCGACCCGCCATCAGGATGCCCGTGATCAGCCCCGCCATCTCGTGGGTCATGCCGATGGCCACCGCGTTCGCCACGAACAGCTCCGCCCCGAACAGCTTCAGCTGCACCGACCCCAGGAACGACAAGATCACCCCGATCAGGAACGCCAGCAGCGAGAGAATCGGCAGCGCCCCCGGCCCGCATTCGTGCAGCAGCACGAAGAAATCCGCCCGGCGGAACCGCGCCCGGCCCGTGAAGAAACGCGCCAGCGAGCGCACCAAGTCGTCGCCGAAACGCAGGCTTGCCCCCAGCTGCTCCGCCGCGTTGGCCGCACCGTAGCCAATCCGCGCCAGCCATCCCGGCGGCGGAGACGGCGGCTCCGGCGTCCCCGAGGAAGACGGCGCGGAAGCCAGTTCCAGCAACGTCTGCACCCCCGGCGGCAAACCCGACAGGTCGAGTTCCGTCCCCGCCGATGCGGTCTTTTCCCCCACTTCGCGCAAAAACACCAGCAACGTGGAATCCCATCGCCCCAGCCCTTCCGCTTCCACCCGCAGTTTTCCCCCGGACGCCCCCGCCCCCCGAAGGACTTCCTCCACCCCTTCCCGCGGCACTTCCGTCAACCAGTCCCCCGACAACGACAACACGCCCCGCGCGCCGTCCAAGACGGCCCGGGCCGTTGCGGCGCTCCCGCCGGATGCTGTCGGTTCCGTTGCCATTTCGGCCAATATGGCGCAACCTCCTTCCCCGTGCAAACCAAAAGCCCCCTGCCCCGCCAAGCGGAATCAAGCCAAGGCGGCGAGGTGGGCCATGAACGCCCGTTTGTTTTCGAGGGCGGTGGTCGTGGGCCGTCCCAGGTCGGCACGGGCCCCGATGCTGGATTTGACTTCGATGAAGGAGAGAGCTTTCCGGGATTTCGCTTCGGCCAGCGCGGCGTCGAGCGCCTCGAACGTGTCCACGGAGACCGCGTGGGGATAACCGCAGGCGCGCGCCACCGCCGGCAGGTCGACGGCCGAAGCAACCGTGGGCATCCCGCCGACCGTCTCGTGCGCGCCATTGTTGACGACGACGTGCACGAAGTTTTCCGGGCGGTTGGCGCCGATGACGGCCATCGCCCCCATGTGCATGAGGACGGCGCCGTCGCCGTCGATGCACCAGACCCGGCGGTCCGGCTTGTGGAAGGCGATGCCGAGGGCGATGGAGGAACTGTGCCCCATGGAGCCGACCGTCAGGAAGTCGCACCCGTGCCCCTGGCCGTTGGCCTCGCGGATTTCGAACAGTTCGCGCGAGGCTTTTCCAGTCGTGGATACGATGGGGTCGTCCCCCGTCGCGGCCACGATGTGCCGGATGGTTTCTTCCCGCCCCATGGAATGGCCGTTCCCGTATTCCACCTTTTCCGCGCATTCCAGCGCGCCCTTCCGGATGACGAACGCCACGTCCTTCCCCTCCGCAAGCAGGGGGCGGAAGGAATCCATGGCCGCGCGGACTTCCTCCGGCGTGCTTTCTTTCGAAACGACGAACGCCGGAATCCCCATGTCCTCCAGCAGCTTCAGCGTGATTTCGCCCTGCCAGACATGCTGGGGCTCGTCGTGGACTCCGGGCTCGCCCCGCCACCCGACGACGAAAATGGCGGGGATGGCGTAGACCTTTTCGTGGAGCAGGGACGCGACGGGATTGACGATGTTGCCCTCGCCCGAATTCTGCATGTACACCACGGGCACCTTTCCGGTGGCGAGGTGGTAGCCCGCGGCCAGCGCCACGCAGTTGCCTTCGTTGGCGGCGATGACGTGGTGGCGTGGGTCGATGCCGTATTTGTGCATCAGGTGGTTGCAGAGGGCCTTCAGCTGGGAATCGGGCACTCCCGCGTAGAAATCGGCTCCGAGGATTTCGGCAAACAGTTCGGCTTTCACGGCAAACTCCTTTCGGGTTCAGGCTTCGGCGGCGCGCAGGATGCGCCGGTAGAGGAAATCGATGTCGCCCGCGGAAAGGGCGACGGGATGGTTCTTGAGGCGGACCGGATTGACGTTGGCGCAAAGGTCCGCGAATTGCGCTTCCGTGGCGGCGGGCACGGAAAACTCCAGCCGCCGGAAAATGGCGTCGAGACCGGCGGCGGCTTCCGCCGGCGTGGCGCGGCCCATCGCTTCCGCGATTCCCCGGAAAGCGGCGTCGAGTCGGGCGGGGCCGCGCGGATCGATGCATTGGTCCGCGTGGTCGAGCATCCACGGGAACAGGACGCGGTCGCACAGGATGGCGGCATGGCCGTGCGCGATGCCGAACAGGCTGGTCAGCTTGTAGCACATCGCGTGCCCGGCGGTGGTCTGGGTGACGTTGATGGCCTTTCCGGCAAGATGCGCGGCCTCCATCATCCCGGCGTTTCCCGCCGGATCGTTCGCCAGGCACCCTTCCATGTGCGCCAGCACGAGGCGGATGGCATCGCGGCTGTGTGCCCGGCTTTCGGGCGTGCTGTTGACCGACCAGAACGACTCGACGGCATGGCAAAGCGCGTCCATCATCGTGGATTTCTTCTGGTAGGGCGGAAGCGTTTCGAGGCAGGACGGATCCAAGAGGACTGCTGAGGGAATGCAACTGTCGTCGGCGATGGACTGCTTGGCGCCGTCGCGGTAGACGACCGCGTAGCGGGTGGCCTCGGAGCCGGTTCCGGCGGTGGTTGGCATGGCGAGGAACGGGATTCCGTTCGGGACGACGGGCTGGAGGAGGTAGTCGCTGCCCGGCGGCATGTTGGAATAGAGCTTGATGCACTTGGCCACGTCCATGGCGGAACCGCCTCCCACCGCCACGATTGCGTCCGCGCCCGACGCCCGGAAAGCCTCCACCCCGCGCACCACCGATTCGTAGAGGGGATTCGGCTGGAAATCCGAAAACCGCACGATGCGAAAACGCTTTCTCAGCGCGGCGAGCTTGCGGTTGAAGCGGTCCAGGAACGCCAGCGAAGGGTCGCAGACCAGAAAAATGCCCCGGACCTCAGCTGTATCCAGCCATTCGTCGAACCCGCGGTAGTCGTCGTCGGGCGAGATGTACGTCTGCCGCACGGCTCACTCCGCCGGAATGAGGTTGATGATGTCCTTGATGGACATGCACTTCGCGTCGCACTCCTGCGCGCGGTGGTGTTCGAGAATCGTGCGCGCCGCGTCCTGCATCGCGGGAAATCCCGTCCGGGTGAGCTGGTTGGCGTAAATCACGATGTTCGCCCCGAGCGCCTTCCATTCCTCTTCGCAGACGGAGTTGAAGGACGTGGGCACGAGCACGATGGGCGTGGTGGCGTCCTTCTCCCGGAACCGCCGGATGAAATCCTTGATTTCCGAGGGATCCTTCTTCCGGCTGTGGATCATGATGGCGTCGGCCCCGGCTGCGGTGAATGCGAAGGCGCGCTCCAGCGCGTCGTCCATGCCGCGCTCGAGGATGAGCGATTCGATGCGCGCGCAAATCATGAAATCCTTCGTTTTCTGCGCCTGTTTCCCGGCGCGGATCTTGGCCGAGAAGTTCTCGATGCTGTCCTGCGTCTGGGCGACTTCCGTGCCGAAAAGGGAATTCTTCTTGAGGCCGGTCTTGTCCTCGATGATGACCATCGAAACGCCCATGCGTTCGAGTGAGCGGACCGTGTAGACGAAGTGCTCCGTCAGCCCGCCCGTGTCGCCGTCGAAGATGATCGGCTTGGTCGTCACTTCCATGATGTCGTCGATCGTGCGGAACCGGCTGGTCATGTCGACCAGTTCGATGTCCGGCTTCCCCTTCGCCGTGGAATCGCAGAGGGAACTGATCCACATCGCGTCGAACTCGTGCGTACCGCCGTCTTGGTGGACCTTGGTGTTTTCGACAATCAGCCCCGTGATGCCGCTGTGCGCTTCCAGCGCCGTGGCGAAGCCCTTCATTTCAAGCGTCTTCTTCAGGCGGGCGCGGCGCACGTCCGGCAGCGAAAGTTCCGCCCGAGCCCGGTCTTCCATCGCCTTGTATTCGGGATCTTCGGCGTACGGGAACTCCACGAGCTTCCCTCCGTACGCCGCGAGGAGGGAAACGACCTCGTCCCGGACCGGTTTCTGGAACCCGGTCGTCCAATCGTCGCCGTGGACCACGATGTCGGGATGGTATTTCTCGATGTTTTCCCGGTAGGAAAGCGTCCGCTGGTCGACCACGCGCCACACGCCGGCGATGGCGGAAAACAGCTTCTTCCGCTCCTTGGCCGGAACGAGCGGAAAGCGCTTGTAGGCGGAAACCGCCTCGTCGGAAAGGATGCCCACGACGAGCCGCCCCAACCGGGCCGCCTTGCGGATGATGGCCACGTGCCCCCCGTGCAGGATATCCGTGGAAAAGCTCATGTAGACGGTGCGCGACTCGATTTCCGCCAGTTTGGCGGAAACGCGGACGAGGTCCTCCGGGTTGTCGATTTCGGCGCACAGGAGGTCCTTGACGTCCAATGCGCGGATGTTCGCCGCCCCGTCGAGCTCGTTGAGTGCGTTTTCGGCATACACCTGCGTGTTCCCCGCCTCGCAGAACGCGGCGATCTTGTCCAGCCAATGCCGCCAGTCGGCGCGCTCGAGCTTGTAAAACGCCTGGGCCGCCACGGCCCCGTCGAAGAACCCCGTGCCGACCTTCTGCACGAATCCGTCGCGGAGCACCGCCTTGAAATCCTTTTCCGGCAGCGGCAGCGTGGAGGAAACCGCCATCGCGGAGCCCCGGGAGGCGAGCAGCATGTCGAGGACTTCGTTCTCGAAAACGAGATCGCCGTGCATGAGCAGGATGTCGTCGTCGAGCAGGAATTCCCGCGCGCAGTGGATGCTGTAGATGTAGTTCGTCTTGTCGTAAACCGGGTTCTTGACGAATTCGATGCGGAGCGGCAGACCGAGGCTCCGGCAGTACGTCTCGAGAATGCCGTCGAACAGGCCCGTGGTCATGACCACGTCCGTGATGCCGGCTTCGGCCAATTGCCGGAGCTGGCGCCCGAGGATGGTCTCGCGCGGCGAAATCTCGGTCATGCACTTGGGATGCTCCGAAGTGAGCACCCCCATGCGGCTGCCGATGCCGGAATTCAAAATCAACGCTTTCATGCCGTTTGCCTTTCCGTGGATGACACAACCAGCCTTGTCCCTTTTTCCGAAAAAAGGGACGCGCCCGCGCGCCAAGTCCGGACCAGTATCGCACACCCTCCCCCCTCGGACAAACATTTTCTTCCTTGGACATCTGCCGCAAGACGCACGGATGATGCCAACAACGGAAAGTTGTCTTTTCGCGCGCGAAAAACGCAAGCCGAGAAAAAAAGCGTGACAAATTTCCGCCGCCGTGGATACTGATTCGAAAATTGTTCGATGCCTCGTCTGGAAACACGCCGTTCCCGGGCGGTGCGTCTGCGCAACGGAAAGGTCCCCCACCATGAAAAAACTGATGCTCCTCGCCCTCGTGGCACTCATTGGCTTCGCCTTCTCGGCCCAAGCCGCCGATCAACTCGTCCAATTCAAGGCCGGCGACATCGCGATGACCGTCCTCGACAGCGATGGCGTGAGCCCGCTGGCCGATGCGTCCATCAAGATGCTCTCCCCCGAAGACAACGCCGTCCTCGCGGAAGCGGTTTCCGACCGCTTCGGCAAGGCCATCCTCGCCCTCGACGAAGGCCGTTACCTCCTCAACATCTCCGACAAGACCTTGGCGGTCATGGATGTCGCCGCCGACGCGGACATCATCTCTTGCCGCGTGGTCGTTCCTGCCGCCTCCATGCTGGTTGCGGGCCAGGAAGCCAAGGATGGCGGCAAGGAAAGCGCTTCCGGCGCGGCCGTCGCAGGCGGTGCAACCGCCGGCGGTACGGGTTCTTCTTGGATTGTCCCTGCTGGCATCGTCGCCGGCGCGGCGATTCTCATCGGTGGCGCTTGGGCGATCATCGACCACCAGCAGCCGAGCAAGACCATCGGTCGCCACGAGGAGACTCCGGTGGAGCCGCAACAGCCCAAGCACCACAAGAAGTCGAATCCGGAACCCAACCCTTCCGCGGTCTGACAATCGGCAACTTCCTTCTTGGCAGTTGCGCGAAGCGCTTCCGGTTTCCGGAAGCGCTTTTTCATGTCTTGGCAAATTCCCCGCACCCGCTATAATGCAAGAATATCCGTTTTGCAGGAGTCCGTGACCATGAAACGAATTGCATTCCTCTCCCTTCTTCCCCTGATGCTGGCCATTGCCGGATGCACCACGGCGGGTCCCAACGTCCTCAACGCCCGTGTGCTGGGCGAAACCGGCGACGAACCGGCCTCCTTCAGCGACGAGGCCAGCCTCTCCCAGGTCCTCGCCACCAAGGAACTCCTCCGCCTCCAGAAGGAAGAATACAAGGTCGGCCCGGACGATGTGCTCGAAATCAGCGTTTTCGAGTGGGAAGCCAACGACCAGACCAAACTCCTCCAGCTCCGGGTTTCCGAGACCGGCGTCATCGCCCTTCCCTCCGTCGGCGCCCTCCACGTCGAAGGCAAATCCGTCCAGGAAATCCAGCGCGCCATCGAAAAGGCCCTCGTCAAGCAGGGCGTCCTCCAGGAACCCCGCGTCGGCGTGTGGGTCAACGAATTCCGCAGCCGCCAGATTTCCGTCATCGGCGCCGTCCACCAGCCCGGCTCCTACGCCATCCACCAGAACGTCTCGACCCTTCTGGACATCGTGGCCCTCGCAGGCGGTCCCCTCGACAGCGCGGGCGACGTCGCCTACGTCACCCACAGCGGCGGCGGAGACAAGGCTCCGGCCCGCATCCAAATCGACCTGGACGAGTTGCTCCGCAAGGGCGACCCGAACCTCAACCCCGTCTTGGGCGCTGGCGACGTCGTCTTCATCCCGAAGGCGCCCTTGGTCTACATCTACGGAGCGGTCCGCCAGGCCGGCGGCTTCACTTTCCGCAAAAAACTCCGCGTTCTCGAATCCCTCGCTCTCGCCGGCGGCCTGACCGACCTCGCCTCCAAGTCCGACGCCACCCTCATCCGCCGTTCGGAAACCGGCGGCGACCGCGTCTATCTCGTGGATATCGCCCGCATCGAGGCCGGAAAGGATCCCAACATCTTCCTGCGGGACGGCGACGTCCTGCGCATCCAGGAATCCGCGCCCAAACGCTTCTTCTCCGACTTCTTCACCTTCGTGCGCGGCATCTTCAGCTTCTCCTACCGTTTGAACAACGACTAGCCGCCGTCCCCCCGGCCCGGCGTCCCGGCAACGCCGGGCCGCCATCCCCCCGGCCCGCCCGAAAGGATTTCCCATGAACCAGCAACCTTCCGTCCCCACCGCCCCACCGCCCGGCGCCGTCTCCGACGAAGCCGCGAACGGACTGCACCTGCTCGACTACCTCGCGGTCGTCCTCCAGCGCTGGCCCGTCGCCCTGGGCATCTTCCTGTTCGTCAGCATCCTTTCCGTCCTCTTCATCTGGACCCGCACCCCCCGCTACACCGCCACCAGCCGGCTCCTCGTCGAGCGGCAGGCCGTCAACCTCACGTCCATGCAGGACGTCTTCGATTCGGGCCGCGTCAACATCGCCCAGGCCGACATCATGCAGACGCAGATCCAGCTGATTCTCTCGGCCCCCGTCATGGAAGCGGTCCTGCAAACCCCGCTCCTCGCCGGCAATCCCGAATTCATCGACGCAAAAAACCCCGTCAAGAAACTGACGAAGCTCGTGAAGGCCGCCCCCGCGCGGGCCGGCTACGTCCTCGACGTCAGCGTCGAACACGAAAACCCCGTTCTCGCCGCCGGCATCGTCAACGCCGTCGTGGACGCCTACCTGGAAAACAACCGCGCCCGCCGCCTCGGCGTCGCGGACGGCGGCATCGCCGAACTCCGCCGCAAAGCCGCGGAACTGCGCCAGCGCCTCGACGCCGAAACCGCCGCCCTCCAGAGCTTCATGGCCTCCAACCGCATGGTCTCCTTCGAAGACGCCCAGAACATCGTCGTGGACCGCCTCAAGGGCCTCAACAAGAACCTCATGGCCGCGGAACCCCTGCGGATGCAGGCCGAATCCCGCTACACGACCGCCAGGGCCATCCTCGAAAGCGGCGTCGCCGTCGAAACCATCCCCGGCGTCATGGAGAACCCCCGCGTCATCTCTTTGAAAGCCGAACTTTCGAAAATTGAACAGCAATACTCCGACCAGAAAGACCGCTTCGGCCCCGAGCACCAGAAAATCAAGAGCCTCGTCTCGCAGATGGACACCCTCCGCACGCAACTGGCCATGGAAGCCGCCAACATCGTCGCCGGGCTCAGGGGCAAATACGAACAGGCCCTCAACGAGGAAAACATGCTCCGCGAAGAACTGGCGAAGCAGGAAGAGGAAGTGCTCCGTTTCAACGAGCTTTCCGCCCGCTACGACATGCTGCGCCGCAGCCGCGACTCCCTCCAGGAAGCCTACGACACCATCATCCACCGCATCGACGAACTCGACGTCAGCCAGCTGAGCGGCAACGGCGACAACGTCTTCGTCATTTCCCGCGCCGAAGTGCCGCAGGAAAAATCCTGGCCCGTCCGCAGCAAGATGCTCCTCATCGGCTTCTTCTTCGGCGCCCTCCTCGCCGTGGCCTTCTGCTTCTTCCTCGACTACATGGACACGTCCATCAAGAACGACGCCGACGTCCACGCCTACATCGGCCGCAACGTCATCGGCGGCATCCCCGCCATCGCCGACGAAGCGGAGGACGGCGACGGCAAGACCGACGACCTCTTCGCAACCTCGCACCCGCGCAGCCAGTTCGCCGAAGCCTTCCGCACCATCCGCACCGCCCTGGCCTTCACGTCCGCCGACGCCCCCCTCACCGCCCTCACCGTCACCAGCGTATTCCCTTCCGAAGGCAAATCCCTCGTCGCCATCAACCTCGCCATCGCCTACGCCAACATCGGCAAGCGCACCCTCCTTGTCGACACCGACCTGCGCAAACCCCGCCTCCAGCACGTGTTTTCCGCTCCTTCCCGGGCGGGCATTTCCGACCTCCTCGCCGCAGGCGCTTCCCTCCGCCTGAAGGACGCCATCGTCCGGACGCCGGTCGACAACCTGTCCTTCCTCCCCGCCGGCACACTTCCGCCCAACCCCGTCGAACTCCTCGATTCCGTCCGCTTCCAACAGCTTCTGGGCGAATTGCGGCAGTCCTTCGACATGATTATCTTCGACGCCCCGCCCGCCCTCAACATGGTCGACGCCATCGTCATGGCCAAGCAGACGGACGGCTTGGTGCTGGTGGCGAAGGCCTTCTCCACCAACAAGTTCGCCGCCCGCCAGCTTGCCCAGCAGCTGGACGCCGCCAACATCCCGATTTTGGGCGTCCTGCTGAACAATGTCGAAGCGCCGACCGAGGGCTACCACAGCTATTATTACTCCTCCTACGGTTACCACCGCTACTACCAGTACGAAACGCCCGCCGCACCGGCGGCCCCCTCCCGTCCGGCCCCCGCCGCCCAACCGCAGCAGGCGACCTCCTTCTGGGACCGCATCCTGCACCGCGGCGGCAAGCACCGCGCCCGCAAATCCCAATCCTCCTCCAAAGCATGATTGACATCCACGCCCACGTCATCCCCGGCCTCGACGACGGGTCTCCCGACATGGCGACCTCCCTCGAAATGTGCCGCATGGCCGCCGCCGACGGCATCACGGACGTGGTCGCCACCCCCCACTACCAGAACGGCGTCGGCGTTTCCTCCGTTTCCGTCATCCCGCCCGCGCTGGACGCGCTCCGCGACGCCCTGAAGCAGGCCGGCATCCCCCTCCGCCTCCACATGGCCCTCGAAATGCCCCTGCGCGAAGATTATCTCCCCCTCTACCGCGACGGGACGTGGCTGGCCTACGACGCCACCCGCAAGTACATCCTCCTCGAATGCCCCGCCTTCCCCATGCAGGGCGTGGCCATCCTTTCCCGCGCCGTCGAGCGCCTCGTGCAGGCCGGGGCCGTCCCCGTCCTCGCCCATCCCGAACGCCTCCCCTTCCTCGACAATCCCGCCGATGCAGGTGCCATCCGCCGCCTCGGCGCCCCCTTCCAGATCACCGCCCAGGCGCTGGACTCCCCATCCCCTTCCGGCCACCGCGCCCGCGCCTGGCTCGAACGCGGCTGGGTCGACTTCATCGCCACCGACGCGCACGGCATCCACCGCCGTCCGCCGTGCCTCTCCCGCGCCCGCGATTTCGTCGCCGGGCGTTTCGGCGAACGCGCCGCGGAAACGCTCACCACCCGGAATCCGCAGAAAATACTGGCGGGAGAACCGCTTTGAAACGCAGCCTCCGCTTCTCCTTCCGTTCCCGCCGCCCGCGCCATTCCTCCTCCGGCGGCGGCTCTTCGCGCCACCATCCGCACCTCTTCGTCTGGCTCTGCGTGGCGTTGCTCGCCTGGTCCCTGATTCCCCTCGCCAGCGTCGGCTTTTTCGAAACCCGCATCCTGACCCTCGCGCTCTGGTTTTCCGCCGCCCTCGCCGCATTCTTCCCCCCCTCGCCCGCACCCGGCCGCAGCCTTGTCCCCCGGGCCATCGCGCTCCTGCTGCTCGGCTGGTGCGCCTTGCAGCTCGTCCCCCTTTCCGCCGACCGCGCCGAAGCCATCTGGTGGGGAGACCCGTCCCTCCTCCCGCGCATCCTGGAGTACGCGGGCGGCCGCCTTTCCATCGCCGTTCGGCCCTTCCATTCCTTCCACGTCCTGCTCTGGTGGACCGCATTGGCTGCCTTCGCCGCCGTCGCCGTCCGCCACCTCCGCTCGCCGAAAGCCCGCCGCTATCTCCTCACCGGCATCGTCCTCGTCGCCGTCGCCGAAGCCGTCTACGGGATTTTCGCCCTCGAACCCGGCACGTTCCGCGTCCGCGCCACGTTCGCCAATTCGGACGCTTTCGCCGGTCTGCTCGCCATCGCCCTTCCCCTATCCGTCGGGATGCTCCTCGACGTGCTGGACCGCGCCGTCGCCGACAACGCCCGCCGTCTCCGCCACCTGTCCCCGAAACAAGCCGTCATCCTCCTTCTCTGGCTCCTCGTTTCCGCCCTGCTGGCCGTAGTCCTCGTGTTCACCGGCTCGCGCGGCGGCGCGATTGCCGCGTTTTCCGCCGTCATGCTCCTCCTGTTCCTCCACGCCGGCAGTTCCCCCCGCCGCTGGCGCGTGGCCCTTGTCCTGCTCCTCCTGCTGGCTGCCCTGTTCGCCGCCTTCCACGTGCAGGCGCTCCACCAGAACCTCTGGGAACGCGCGTCCGGAGATGCGGATACCTTGCAGAGCAACGTCGCCTCCCGCACCGAAATCTGGAAAGCCGCCGTCTCCCTCGCCCGCCGTTTTCCTCTCGGCACCGGCGCGGGCGGCACGGCCATGGCCCTTCCGATGGGCCAAAACGCCACCTACGGCGCCATGCGCCTCGACTACGCCCACAACGACACCCTCCAGTTCCTCTGCGACCTCGGTGTTCCCGGCTTCATCCTGTTCTCCCTGCTGATCGCCTGGCTCTGCGCCCGCGCGTGGCGGGCCGTCCGCCGCGCGGCGGATTCCCGCCGCCACCGCTGGCTCGGCACCGCCGCCGCCTTCGCCTTTTTCGCCGCCCTCGCCCACGCGCAGGTAGAATTCAACCTTTCGGCCCGCCCGCCCCTGCAACTGGTGTTCGTGTTGCTCGCCGCCGTGCTGGTCTCGGCTTCGGCCCCCCGCCGCCGCGGCCCGCCCCGCACCGTCGGCCCCTTCGCCCGCACCCTTTCCGCCTGTTTCCTCTCCCTGCTGGCCGTCGCCGCCGCCTGCCCCACCGTCAAGGCAGCCGCCGCGTACCGCCTCCTCCGTTCCGCCGCCATCGCCATCGGCCAGCCCGCAGCCGCCACCGATTCCGCCCTCTTCCTGCCGCCCCCCGCGCCGCCAGCCGGCATCCCCGCGCGACTGGAAACCGCCCGCCACCTCGCGCCTGCCTGCCCGTGGGCCGCCGAACTCTCCGCCGAAGCCCTCCTCCACGCCCACCGCACCTTGGTAGAACAAACCGCCACGGCCACCGCCCGCGCCCGTGCCGCCGCGGAGCCGGATGCCGACCCCGCCGACGGCTTGCAGGACATCGTCCCTTCGCCCGCCATCCTGGCCTTGGCCGAATTCTCCCTCCGCCCCGAAGAAGCCGGAAGCCTCCGGGAAGCCCTGCCCCACGCGGAAACCGCCCTCCGCCTGTCCCCCTGGCAGAGCGAAACCATCATCCTCCGCGCCAAGATTCTCCTCCGCGGCGCCGCCCTGCACGCATTCCCCCCCGACCGCGCGGATGAAGCCCTCGCCGACCTCCGTCTCGCCGCATCGCTTTATCCCTTTCGTGCCTCCACCTTCGCCGCCATCTGCACCGCCATCGCCGCCGGCGACGGCTCCGAAGCCAACCACGACGCCCTCCTCGCCTACGCCGCCCAAGCCTTCTCCCTCGACCCCTCCACCGCCGCCGACGGCATCGACGAGTGGTGGCACGTCGGCATCCCCCTGTCTTCCTGGCTCGCCCTCCCCGGCGTTCCCCTCTCCGTCATCCGCCGTTGCTACGCCCGCATCGCCCCCGAAGACCCCATCGAAGCCTTCCGCCTCCTCGACATCGCCGACATCCGCACCGCTCCCGACGTTCCCCTCCCCCCCACCGCGGCCCGCTGGACTCCCGCCGCGCAAATGGCTTGGCGCCTACGCCTGCGCCGCGGCGCCCACTGGGCCGCCACCGAACGCTTCCGCCTCCAGCTCCGCCTTGGCGATTGGCCTTCCATCGCCGCTTCCGCCCCCGCCCGCGCCGCCATCCGCCGCGACCGCATCCTCCTTTCCCTCGACGAACTCGCGAACGCCGTCCCCCGCCTCCGCCTCCTCCGCCTGCGCCAGTGGGACGCGGAAAAACGCCTGCCCCCCGACTGGCGCGCCGAATGGGCCCTGCGCGAACTCGAAAACGGCGGCGCCCCCGACCGCTGGTGGCCCGTCCTCGAAGCCGCCGCCCGCCTCGCCCCCCTCGCCCCCGCCCAGCTCGACCGCCTCCGCCCCTGGACCGACCGCCCACTCCCCGCCCCCGACGCCCCCGCCCCCGTCCCCGACGGCTCCCTCGCCATCTCCTACCTCGGCGAACGCCTCTTCCTCGACGGCATCTCCCTTGATCCCTCCGCCTCAAAAAACAACTCCTACCGCCTCAATCTCCGTTTCCGCGCCGACGTCCCAGGCGAATTGCCCCGTGCCCTCAAGGCCTCGGTCTCCCTCCGCGACTCCGACAACCGCAACCTCCTTTCCCGCAGCGCCCCCTTGGAACCCGACGGCACCGATCCCCGCATCCTCTCCGCCACCTTCGCATTCCCCCCTCTCGCTTCCTACGCCGACACCCTCCTCCTCACACTCAAATCCGACGCCAAACCCCTCCGTTCCGACGATGACCCCAACCCCCTCCGCCTTTCTTTCCGCAACCTCCCGGCCCCGTCAGAATAAAATTGAACAAACCTCCCGCATTTTGAGAAACTCCCGCCCGTCATGATGAAAAAGTTCCAATTTTCCGCGTTTTTCTGTCTCCTCGCCGCTTCGCTCGCCGGCGCGCCCTCCCGCCTTCCCGCCGCATCCGCCCCCGCCGCCGCGGAGGACGCCCCGCCGCCCCCCGTCGGCGTCATCCTCACCCCCGGCGAAGGCCCCGCCCAAGCCCTCAAATTCGCCGACGGCACCATCACCCTCGCCACCGACTTCGGCGACGTGGACTACCGCCCCTGCGAAATCAAGTCCATCCTTTACGGCGAATACCCCGTTTGCACCCTTGTCACCCGCGCCGGCGACGTCCTCTCCGGCACCTGCCGCACCAAACAGTTCCGCCGCTTGCTCGCCGGTGATGACCTCGAAAACCTCGACGACCTCCTCGACGCCCCCCGCAAGCTCGTCTTCCGCGTCCCCGGCAAGACCCCGCGCCCTCCAAAAAACGTCTGGACCCTCTCCTGCAAAGACGCCTCCTTCCTCCGCATCATCCCTGACTTCGACTCCCTCACCTTCGCCACCCCCGCCGCCAAACTCGACATCCCCGCCGCGATGATCGACTTCCTCTCCTTCGACATCCCCGAAGGCGCATCCCCCATCCTCCATTTCCGCGGCACCGGCTATTCCATCGAAGGCCGCCCCGCCGACCGCCGCTTCCGCGCCACCGACGCCGCCGGACGCCCCCTCACCATCCCCTGGAACGCCGTCTCCCTCCTCTGCCAATCCGAAAAGAACCTCGATTCCCGGAAACTCAAATTCAAAACCGCCGTTCCCGCCGTCTTCGCCGATGCCGCGGGCGGAACCGCCGCCGTCCCGGTTCCCGTCACCTTCCTCGACGTCAAAACCCCGCAGCTTTCCGCCACCATCCCCGTCACCCGCATCCTCCGCATCTGCCGCAACCCCGACCGCACCCATACCCTCTTCACCACCACGGGCGACATCCTCACCGGCACCGTCACCCTCGACCGCCTCCTCCCCGCCCCCTCAGGCGATTTCGACCCCGCCGACTGCCCCAAACCCGCCGACTGCGCCTCCATCGACTTCCCCACCGCCAAGCCCTTCCCCGTCTCCCTCGCCGACTCCCCCGCGCCCCTCTCCTGGCGCCTCGCCAACGGCGACATCCTCGTCGCCGCCCTCCGCCTGCCCGCCGAACCTCCCGCCGACCCCGCCCGGACGCCTCCCCCGAAAAACGCCAGCCGCCTACCCGCCGCCGCGCCTGTTTCCGCTGCCGCTCCCGCCGTCTCCGAAATCCCCCACCGCGACGCCTCCGGCAAATGGCCCTGCAAATCCTTCGATCTGGCCCCCCTCGCCGCCGTCGCCCCCCTGACCCTCCCCGCCGCCGCCGTCGAAACCGTCCGCCACCTTCTCCCCGCCAAGCTCCCGCCCGCCTGCGCCCCCACCGCCCAAGGTGCCTTCCACTCCGACTTCATCCGTCTCCCCGGCGGCGAATTCACCCTCGGCCGCACCGTCGGCACCGGCCCCTCCGACGAAGTTCCCCCCGGCCCCCAACGCCGCGCCCCCGTCGCCCCCGCCTCCCCCCCCCGCCCCGGTGCCCCGGTCCAGGCCGGCGGCGACGACCCCC
>Ga0310786_10003892_pt1 | contig 21212 bp, 19 predicted proteins | sample AusTroGonzalo_MG_FD_203881 | JGI IMG/M metagenome (GOLD analysis project Ga0310786, IMG submission 203881) | Bovine rumen microbial communities from tropical cattle in Woodstock, Queensland, Australia - Gonzalo_03 (v2) (version 2) | ecosystem: Host-associated > Mammals > Digestive system >... | reverse complement strand
CACGGCAATGGCCAACCATAGACAACGCAACATACGGTCGAACTTCTCGGCTCCGTAGTTATAGCCTACGATGGGCTGCATGCCCTGGGTAACGCCCATGACGAACATGAAGAACACCATCGCCATCGAGTTGGCTATCGAGTAGGCACCCACGGCCATGTCACCACCGTAGCGCACAAACTGGTTGTTCATGAAGATGACGATGACGCACGAGGTGGTCTGCATCAGGAAGGGCGACACGCCTATCGCCATGATATTGCGCACCAGATTAGCCTTTAAACGGTAGATGCCGCGCTTCAGGTGCAGCAGTTCACGCTTGTCCGAGAATATCCGCATCTGCCAGCATAGGGCCATCGACTGCGAGGTGATGGTAGCCAATGCTGCACCACGGATGCCCCACTGGAACCACCAGACGAAGGCCACGACCAGCAGGATGTTCATGCCCACGGTGAACAGCGTGGCATACATGGCATGACGCGGCTTGCCTGCTGCCCGTAGCACCGCATTCATTCCGAAGTACATGTGCGTGATGATGTTACCCGCTAAGATAATCTCCATAAACTGGCGGGCATAAGGCAGCGTGGCATCACTGGCACCAAAGAAACGCAGAATGGGGTTTAGAAAGATAAAGCAGACGACCATGAACAGGAAACCGACAATCAGGTTCAGCGTCACGGTGTTACCCAACAGGTTCTCGGCTGTCTTATAGTCCTTCTGTCCCAACTTCACGCTGATGCATGTCGAGGAGCCCACACCGACGGCAGCACCAAAGGCCGCACTCAAGTTCATAAACGGGAACGTGATACCCAGACCGGCAATAGCCTCAGGGCCCACCACCTGACCAATCATGGCACGGTCGATGATGTTATAAAGGCTCGAAGCGGTCATTGCCACAATAGCCGGCAGGGCATATTGCCACAGCAAACGGCCGACAGGCTTCTGTCCCAGTTCGAGTGTTGCTTGCATATTATCCATATCAACGTGCAAAATTACATTTTTTTCTTGATACTGCCAAAAGAAATTTGGTTTTTCGCTCACTTATTCGTACCTTTGCACCCATGAGACACGTCTTTACCTTACTGATACCCCTGATAATGACCCTCAGCGGCCATGCTGCCACCAAGATAAACTACCCTGGCGGTAAGCATTATATGTATCGGTTGACGCTCACCGACAAGCATGATTCGCCCTACCAACTGGATCACCCTACCCGATGGCTCTCGCCAAAATCCATAGAGCGTCGCCAACGGCAGGGATTGAAGCTTGACTCCACAGATTTACCTGTATCGCCTAAATATCTGAGAGTTATACGACTGCAGAGAGGTATTGATATCATAGGAAAGAGCCGATGGAACAACACCGTCCTCATCGTGACCAAAGACACGACGGAAGTGAATGTCATCAAGCAGCTACCCTTCATCAGCAAGGCTGAACTGGTGTGGCTCTCGCCCGACTCCATCGACAAAAGGCCACGCCTTGAGAAGTTCCACGACGACTTCAACTCATGGGACAGCGTCGAACAGGAACGATACGGACTGGGGAAAGAGCAGATCGAGATGCTCAACGGCCACCGTCTGCACGAACTCCGTCTGACAGGAAAGGGCATGACTATTGCCGTACTCGACGGAGGCTTTATGAACGTGAACCGCATCCCGACTTTCGCCCATATCAAGATTGACGGCATACGCGACTTTGTATGGCATAACCCGCAGATGCCACATCCGGGAAAGGGCGACGAAAGGCTGTTCTATGAGACAGACCACGGAACCCGCGTACTGTCAGCGATGGCAGCCAACACGCCTGAGGTCCTGACGGGTACAGCCCCCGATGCACATTACTGGTTGATACGCTGTGAAGACCAAATGACGGAACAACCCGTCGAACAGGACTACTGGGCGATGGCCGCAGAACTGGCTGACTCGGCTGGAGTCGACGTCATCAACAGCAGTTTAGGCTATCACGCCTTCGACCAGCCCCACCATAGCCTGGAATACAAGGAGCTTGACGGACAAACGACACTCATCAGCCGGACGGCATCGATGTTGGCACGAAAAGGCATCGTACTGGTCAACTCGGCAGGAAATACCGGCATGGGGCCGTGGAAGAAAATCTGCGTACCTGCCGACGCTCATGAGATACTGACCGTTGGAGCCATCAATCCTGAAGGACAAAACGCTCCATTCTCGTCTATAGGCCCCACCCAGGACGGACGTGTCAAACCCGACCTTATGGCCATCGGTTCGCCAGCCACCCTCATCTCGGGTCGCGGCACTATTGTACGCGACATGGGCACCTCGTTCTCCACACCCGTGGTTTGCGGTCTGGTGGCCTGCCTATGGCAGTCGTTCCCCCACATGAGCGCTACTGACATTATCAGCCTAATACGCAAGACATCAGATAATTACCAGACTCCCAACAACATCTATGGCTACGGAAGACCTGACTTCTGGCGAGCATATATGATGGGAAAACTGGAGAGTGAGGAAGTGAGAAGTGAGAAGTGAGGAGTGAGGAAGTGAAAAGTGAAGAGTGAGGAAGTGAAAAGTGAAGAGTGAGAAGTGATGAAGTGATGAGTGAGAAGAGACTTTCATTATTGGAACTCAACGGGCTCGTCCGTGAGCTCATTGAGGTGGAGATGCCCAATGAATATTGGGTGGAAGCCGAACTCTCCGAGTGTCGTGAGAGTCGGGGGCATTGCTATATGGAACTGATTGAGCGTGACGACCACACCGCTACACCCGTAGCCCGTGCCTCTGCCAAGTGCTGGGCATCGAAGTGGGCGCTTGTCAAGCCCTACTTTGAGCGTACCACCGGACAACAGTTGCGCGCAGGCTTGAAAGTACTGTTGAAGGTCTACCCGCAGTTCCACGAGGCTTATGGCTTCTCATGGATAGTGACCGACATCGACCCTAACTTCACCCTTGGCGACCAGGCCCGCCGCCGTCAGGAGATTATCCGCCAGCTGAAGGAAGAAGGTGTGTTCGACTTGCAACGCGAACTCCGTCTGCCCCTCTTTTGTCTCAATATCGCCGTCATCAGCAGTCAGACGGCTGCGGGCTATGGTGATTTCTGCAACCAACTGGCCGACTCGCCCTTCACGTTCCGCCCCCAGCTTTTTCCGGCCACGATGCAGGGGGAAGGTGTGGAGCAGAGCATCATTGCGGCGCTGGAGGCTGTCTATGAGGCCAATATGGCCAATATGGCCCATGAGTCCCATGAGACCTATAAGCCTAACCCCTTCGACTGCGTCGTCATCATTCGCGGTGGCGGTGCAACGAGCGATATGTCGGGCTTCGACACCTTGGCATTGGCCGAGAACGTGGCGAACTTCCCGCTACCCATCATTACCGGCATCGGCCACGACCGTGACGAGAGCATCCTCGACATGGTGAGCCACCAACGGGTAAAAACGCCGACAGCGGCAGCTGCTTTTCTCATTGACCACGCTCAGGCCGTCTTTGAAGCGCTCAACGACGCCCAGCAGCGAATCACCCGCTACGCCCAACTGCGCTTCCAGACACAGGAAGCCCAACTGTCGACACTCAACACCCAGCTGTCGACACTCGTTGAACGTAAGTTGACGAACGAAGTCCATCGACTGGAACTCTTCGAGGAAAAGCTGAAGGCACTCGACCCTACCCTATTGCTCCGTCGAGGCTATAGTATCACACTAAAGGACGGACATACCGTCCGTGATCCCAAGACGTTACTGCCTGGCGACAAGATAGAGACCCGCCTGGAAAAAGGAACCATCAAATCATCCGTTATATGAACGAAGAATTGAAGTACGAAGCCGCCTTTGCGGAACTACAAACCATCGTCCGTCGCATGGAAAACGACGAACTCGACATCGACCAGATATCCGAGCAACTGAAGCGCGCCCAGCAACTCATTAAGTTCTGCAAGAATAAGCTCACCCAGACCGAAGAGGATATCAAGAAGATACTCGCCGAGGGAAAGGAATAAGACGCATCAAACGTCCTATGGCTTGATGAGCTTTGTGCCTGTACGGTTAATCAGCTCACGACGGAAGCCTTCAGGCATACCCGGACGCTGAACAGTAGCACCAAGACCATACTTGCCACGCTTGAAATTGCCCTTCTCGTCGACGGGACGGACAGCCATATCGTTATGGCGCACGATGAGGAACGTGGCCAGCTGACGCCAACGGGCAATCATCTCGTCACCTTTCTTACAGGTATAGTCGTTCAGGTATTTCTGACGAGCAGCACCCTCCAACTGTGAAGCCTTGTCCTCAACAGCCTTCTGTTGAGCGAAGTATGAATTCTCCAGCGAGTCGCGCACTTGCTTCAGGTCGGGGAACAGTACCGAATAGCGGGGATAGACCATGTTCGACACCCAGTTCTCCACCCAGAAGGCGTTGTCCATCGAGAAGGTGATGTCGTCGGCATCCTTACCGCTGTAGCAGTCGGGCTGATGCGTAGTGCAGCAATAGACGGGCGTATAGGCCACCATGTTAGGGTCGTCGTTGCCGAACCAGAAGCAACCGCCAATCTCGCGCGGCAGCCACGAGCGCATCTGCGACACAAAGGTCCAAGCCGTCTGCTGCGTCGAGGTGGGACGCTCGTTGAAGCACTTCTTGCCGTCAATCTCGAAATAAAGCGGCGTCACGCGGTAAGGCATCTGCCAGATACCGCCGCCAATGTCATTCTTGTCTTTCGACTGGTCAGAGACGTCGAAGGGAGTACCCTCGAAGTGGTCGCGCATGGCGGCCTGAACATCCTGAACTGAGAGCAGACAGTTGGGCTTCACCCACAGGGGCATCACCTCAGCATCGGCATCACGGCCCTCAGCCCAAGGAATGTACTTATCCATTCCGTCGGCATAGCGGTTGAAGAACTGCCACACGCGGGCGTCACAGATACGACGGCCTGAGAAGTCGGGCTTGGCGTAGGCGGCATTGTAGGAGAAGTCTTGGTCCTTGCCCGTGTACCAGCCCATCAGGCGGGCATACGAAACGACGTTCTTCGACCACAGCACGGTCTCCTGTCCCTTCTTTTCTTTCTTGGCAGGCATGAACGTGGTGATGCGGCTCTGGTTGGCATGACCGCAAATCATGTCATCGGGCACCCGCATAGCCACCCATACCGTACGTCCCAACTGCTTCTTGGCAGCAGGCTTCAGCGTAGCCTTCAGCGAGTCTGTCACCCAGGCGCCCATCATCTCCATGATCCAGGCCTCGTTGGGGTCGCAGATAGTAAACGTCTCACCCTCAGAGCAATAGCCATACTGCTCCACGAGTGAAGTCATCACGCTAATAGCCTCGCGGGCCGTCTTCGAGCGCTGCAGGGCGATGTAGATGAGTGAACCGTAGTCGATGACACCCGTCGTGTCAACCATCTCCTCACGACCGCCGAAGGTCGTCTCGCCGATGGTCACCTGCCATTCGTTGATGTTACCGATGACGTTATACGTCTCCTGCGCCTCGGGTATCTCCCCCAGGTACTTGTTCGTATCCCACTCATAGATCTTGCGCATCTCGCCTGGCTGGTGCTTGGCGGCAGGATAGTGGTAAAGCCACATGAAGGCACCATAGCTGTCGGCATTATAACTGCAAATCACGGAGCCGTCTGCCGACGCCTTCTTACCTACGATGAAATTGGTGCAGGCCTCCGATTGCTGCACGTTTTGTGCTGCACACAGCATGGCTGCCAGCACAAAGAGGAAATGTCTTTTCATACCTTTATATGTCATTGATTCATTATCAGTTTGAATTGATAGCTTTCGGCTGCAAAGATACAAAAAAACATAGACTAAAAAAAATAAAATGATTGAAACCTTTGGTGTTAACGAAAATTTAGCTACCTTTGCGCCCAAATATAAAGTATTCAACATGAGTCTTTCCCAAAAAATGATGAAAAAGCATCTATTTATAGTCATCGCCCTGCTGTGCGCAGTTGTGCAGGGGGCATGGGCTGACGGCGTCAGCGAAAACATAGCTCCCACCAACCTCACCGCCACCTGCACCACTGCCAACACCGCCACCATCAGCTGGACGGGCTATGGCGACAGCTACAACCTGCGCTACGTCAAGGTGGGACAAGCCAAGCTGACGCTCTCAGTCTCCAACAATGTTGGGGGAGACGGTTCGGGCTATCAGATGCTCCTCGATGCCGACCATAACACCTACGGCACCGTCATCCCCGAAACGGATGGACAGACCAACTATGTAGATGCGTCGACCGAGACGTATGCCAACTTCGAGTATAAGATACCTGAGTATGCCGACGGTGACCTGAACAACGTGGTTAACGTCAACAATAGCGTCACCATCATCATCCCCGCCGGCACCTATGACTGGTGCATCACCAACCCCACGCCCAATGGCCGCGTACGGATAGTCTCAGGAAATGGCAATATTAGTGGCCGACAGAACGACTTCGTCTTCAAGGGCGGCAAGCACTACACGTTTGCCGTTACCTCAGGTGGCGAAGACTACGTGGACATGACCGTCGAAGATGACTCTTCCCTCGAACAGAGTGACACGACAAACGTCACAGGCATCACCAGCACGTCCTTTAACCTAAGCGGCCTCACCGCCTTGACCGACTATGTCGTCGACGTGCAGTCGGTGAAGGACAACAAGACCTCAGAATGGAGCAGCGTCAACTTCACCACGCTCAATGAAGGTAGTCTGGACCTATACGACAACCAGGACAATAGCACCATCATCGCCAACAATAAAAATAAGAGCTTCTACGTGACGCTACAAGGCCGCACCCTCTACAAGGACGACTCGTGGAACACCCTATGCCTGCCGTTCAACGTAACCGACGGTAACACGGGCGACGGGCTGACCTTCAGCGGCACACCGTTCCAAGGCGCCACCGTCATGGAACTTGACATCGAAAACACCTACGACAACCACCAGACGGGCTTCGATACTGAGAACGGCATCCTCTACCTCTATTTCAAGACGACTGAGACCATCGTGGCCGGCAAACCCTACCTCATCAAGTGGACGACCAGCGACAATGCCTTCGTCAACCCCGTGTTCAACAGCCTGTCCAGCGTGACCATCAGCAGCACAGAACCTACGACAGTCAACTTCACCGGCGGCACCTTTAGCGGCAGCTACGCCCCCGTGACGCTCACGGGCAACGATGCGAGCAACCTCTATCTGGGTGCGGACAACAACCTCTACTACCCCAGTGCCGACGTAACCATCAACTCCTTCCGTGCCTACTTCCACGTGGATCTGAGCGATGGTAACGGAAGCCAAGCCACCGTCCGCGCCTTCGTGCTCAACTTCGGTGATGAGGAAACCACAGGAGTACCCCCCCTCACCATCTCCCCCGAGGGGGAGAAATCGGAAGCCTTCCCTCGGGAAGGTTTGGATGGGGTCTTCTACACCCTCGACGGCCGCCGTCTCAACGGTAAACCCATTGCAAAGGGAGTGTATATTAATAATGGTAAGAAAATAGTAGTGAAGTAATATGAAAAAGAAATATTCAAACCCCACCATACGCGTGGTGAAGTTACAGCAGCAGTCGTGCATCCTGCAGGATAGTGTGACCGGCGTACAGAGCAACGTCGTAAACTACGGCGGTCGTGGCAAAAGCGACGATATCGTCCGCTCCCGCAGCTTCGATTGGGATGACGACTGAGACGAAGAGTAGTACACACTCGCCTGACGATGTAAAATAATTTCACATCGTACAAAGACTACGAAAACCACCTCAAAACGCCCATTTTCCGGGCGTTTTAGTTTGGTCGGACCAAAGTCGGAGTTTGGTCGGAGTAAACCCGAGGTTTGGTCGGACTAAAGTCCCGGTTTGATCGGACTAAAGTCGGGGATGTTCTGGGAGTATCATGATTTGTAAAGAAAATACCAATCTTCAGATGACTGTCAAAAGTCATCAATCTTGCAATCTTGCATCCTTGCAACCTTGCATAAGGCCTGTTTCATGTTTTTACAGGTGGTAGTAATAATAGTAATATAAGTATTATATTAATATAATTATATATTATTATACATATATTAACATATATTACGTAGGCGTACCCCTTTCTGCACATTAAAACGACCTTAATGCAAGATGCAAGAATGCAAGGTTGCAAGGTTCTGGCACTAAGTAATCTCCACTCACCCTTCACCCTTCACTAAAAGAGAAATCGCCGCTTCCCGCATAATGGCTGGGGGCGGCGTTCTCGCGTACATACGCGTGCTTGAAGGGATTCGCTCGACTAAAGGGAATAGAAAAACACGGAAATAATTTGTAGGTTCGGAATTATTTGTGTAACTTTGCACTCGCATAAACGAGTATAGTCAAATGGCAAAAGAAAATATAAGGATAAAGGACATCGCCGAAAGGGCGGGCGTATCGGTGGGAACGGTCGACCGCGTACTGCATAATCGCCCTAACGTGTCGCAAAAGGCACTGGAGAAGGTGAACAAGGCACTGGAGGAGATGGACTACCGACCCAATATGTATGCCTCGGCACTGGCTTATAATAAGACGTACACGTTCTATTGTGTATTGCCGAAACACGAGCAGGAGGCTTACTGGGACGAGATTGAAGAGGGTGCGCAGGCTTGTACCGACTTCCGTCGCGACTTCGGCATCACGCTGAAGTTCATCTACTACGAAAGGTTCAACCCACAGGCGTTTACGCGGATGGTGCGCGAGTTCTTCACAGCCAAGATTGACGGCGTCATCATCGTGCCCACCACGCTGGAACAGACGGCGCGGTTCACGGAGAAGCTGACGGAGCGGCAGATCCCCTACGTGTTGCTCGACTCGTACATGCCTGACCTGAAACCGCTGGCTTTCTTTGGCCAGGACTCGTTTGCCAGCGGATATTTCGCCGCCCGCATGCTGATGCTGCTGGCCTCGAAGGAGAAGGAGATAGCCCTGGTGAAGCAGACGCGCGACGGCAAGGTGGGCTCGAAGCAGCAGGCTAACCGCGAAACAGGCTTCCGCCACTACATGGTGGACCACTTCCCCGACATCAAGATTACGGAGGTCGACCTGCCACTGGACGGTGAAAGGTCGGACTACGACAACATACTGGAGAAGTTCTTCAAGGAGCATCCGCTGGTACACCATTGCATCACGTTCAACTCGAAGGCACACATCGTGGGCGAGTTCCTGCAGAAGAGCAACCGCCGCAACATACAGATCATGGGCTACGACATGGTGCCGAAGAACCAGGAGTGCGTCCGGCAGGGCAGCATCTCGTTCCTCATCGCCCAGCATGCCTACCAACAGGGTTATGCCTCGGTGGACGCGCTGTTCCACGCCATCGTCCTGAAACGTGAGGTGAACCCCGTGAACTACATGCCCATTGAGATACTGACCAAGGAGAACGTGGAGTTCTACCGTCGTAAAGCTATCTGACAAAAACAACATACTAATTATGCAAACTACATTTCTGAAAATCAATCCCGCAGACTCCGTAGTAGTCTGTTTAGTGGAGAAAAAGAAGGGCGACGTCATTGAGGCCGGTGGCGAACGCGCCGTACTGACCGAGGACGTACCCGCAGGCCACAAGGTGCTGCTGCGTGACGTCAAAGAGGGTGAGAACATCATCAAATACGGCTACCCCATCGGTCACGCCCGTCGCGACCTGAAGGCCGGTGACTGGGTGAACGAGAACAACCTGAAGACCAATCTGAGCGGCACACTGGAATATACATACCAGCCTGTTGGTGAAGAGCTTAGCATACCGAAAGAGAACCGAACCTTTAAGGGATACGTACGCAAGAACGGAGACGTAGGCGTACGTAACGAGATATGGGTAGTACCCACGGTTGGCTGCGTCAACGGCATTGCCGAGCGATTGGTACACAAGCTGATACAGGAGACAGGCTGTAAGGACATCGACGCCATACATGCCTGGCACCACAACTACGGCTGTTCGCAGCTGTCGGAAGACCACGAGAACACCCGCAAGGTGCTGCGCGACATCTGCCTGCACCCCAATGCCGGAGCCGTGCTGGTGCTGAGCTTAGGCTGCGAGAACAACCAGCCCGAGGACTTCATGGCAATGCTGGGCGACTACGACAAGGAGCGCATCAAGCTGCTGGTGACCCAGCGCGTAGAGGGCGACGAGGTGGAGGCCGGCATGAAGATGCTGCGCGAACTCTACGAGACTGCCCGTCAGGACAAGCGTGAGAGCGTCCCCGTGTCGAAGCTGCGCGTCGGACTGAAATGCGGCGGCAGCGACGGTTTCAGCGGCATCACCGCCAACCCCCTGGTGGGTGAGTTCAGCGACTGGCTGGTGGCACAGGGCGGTACGAGCGTACTGACCGAGGTGCCCGAGATGTTCGGGGCCGAGACCATCCTGATGAACCGCTGCCGCACGGAGGAGCTGTTCCAGCAGACGGTCTCGATGATCAACAACTTCAAGAACTACTTCCTCTCGCACGGCGAACCCGTCGGCGAGAACCCCAGCCCGGGCAACAAGGCAGGCGGCATATCGACACTCGAGGACAAGGCTTTGGGCTGTACGCAGAAGTGCGGAAAGGCTCCGGTCAGCGGCGTCATGGAATACGGCGACCGTCTGTCGGCAACGGGCCTGAACCTGCTGTCGGCTCCCGGCAACGACCTGGTAGCCGCTACGGCGCTGGCCTCCTGCGGCTGTCATCTGGTGCTGTTCACCACAGGACGCGGTACGCCCTTCGGCACCTTCGTCCCGACGATGAAGATAGCCACCAACCCGACGCTGGCCAAGAACAAGCCCCAGTGGGTGGACTTCTCGGCAGGCCAGCTGGTGGAAGGACGTACGATGGAGGAACTGGTGCCTGAGTTCATTGACAAAGTGCTCAGCGTGGCCAGCGGCGAACGTGCCCGCAACGAGGAGAACGGATACAGCGAGATATCCATCTTCAAGAACGGTGTAACTCTGTAACAACAAGCAATAATAATGAACGACAAACGACTACAGGCCCACGGCGCCATTCTGCTGGCCAACGTCATCTTCGGACTGGGTGTGCCCATCACGAAGATGCTGCTCACCGACTGGGTGTCGCCCATGACCTACATGGCTGTCCGCTGTCTCGGAGCGGCGGTGGTTTTCTGGATTATCAGCTGCTTCATGAAGCAGGAGAAGGTGGAACGCCACGACCTGATGGTCATCCTGGTGGGCGGACTGATGGGCGTTGTTGTGTCGCAGACGCTGACGGCATGGGCACTCGACTATACCAGCCCCGTCTACTTCTCGCTCATTGCGACGCTGACCCCGGTGGCCGTCATGCTGATGGCTGCCCTGTTCATCGGCGAACGCATCACGGGCATGAAGTTCCTCGGCGTCCTTTTAGGTATCGGTGGTGCCATCCTCATGGTCATCATGGGACAGACGTCGGGCTCGGGGTCGAACGACCTGCTGGGCATCATCCTGGCCATCCTAAGCGTACTGACGTGGGCCGTCTATATGATTATCACCCGCAAGGTGGCACAAAAGTATACCCCCGTGACGCAGATGAAGTACGTGTTCCTCATCTCTGCCGTCGTCACCGTTCCTCTGGCCTGGCCTGAACTGTCGCAGCAGCCGTTGTTCTCGGCCGAGACCTTCGGATGGGACGGTGCCCTCGAGATGGCGTTCATCGTACTGCTGGCAACGGTACTGGGCTACTTCCTCATCCCCTTCGCCATGAAGAGCCTCAGCGCCACGACCGTCAGCATCTATACCAACCTGCAACCTATGGTGGCCTCGTTCGTGGCTATTATGATAGGTCAGGACCGACTGACGTGGGACAAGCCGGTAGCCGCCATCCTGGTGCTGCTCAGCGCCTACATCGTCACCGTAGTAACGGCTAAAAACGAAAAAGCAACAGAAGCATGAAACTGATTATCATGACAAAGTCCACGTTCTTCGTGGAAGAGGACAAGATTCTGACCACGCTTTTTGAGGCGGGACTCGACAACCTGCACCTCTATAAACCGGGCTCGGAACCCGTCTACTCAGAACGCCTGCTGACACTTCTGCCTGAGGACTACTACAAGCGTATAACCGTTCACGACCACTTCTACCTGAAAGAGGAATTCGGTCTGAAGGGCATTCATATCAATAACTGCCAGACGGAACCCCCACAGGGATACCGAGGCAATATCAGCCGCACGTGTCATGCCATCAGCGAGTTGAAGGAGGCCAAGAAGCAGTCGAACTACGTCTTCCTGAAGACACTCTTCGACAGCCAGAGCAACCCCAACGACAAAGCATCCCTGAGCTACGACGAGCTGAAGGATGCCTCGCGACGCGGACTGATTGACAAGCGGGTCTACGCAATGGGTGGCATGAACCTCGACAACATCAGCCTGGCCAAGGGGCTCGGCTTTGGCGGAGTGGTCATCTGCGGCGACCTGTGGAACCGCTTCGACATTACCGGCGGACTGGACTACAAGAGTCTTATCAGCCACTTCGAGAAACTGAGGAAAGCAGTAGGATAAAGAAAACACTAAATACAGATACAGTATGGAAAACAGTTACATGGTCTTCTCGGGAACAGCCACGAGATACCTCGCAGAACGAATCTGCCAGAGCCTGGGATGCCCCCTGGGACAACTCCAAATCACTAAGTTCTCTGACGGTGAGTTTGCCGTCAGCTACGAAGAATCTATCCGCGGACGCGATATCTTCCTCGTACAAAGCACCTTCCCCAACAGCGACAACCTCATGGAGCTGCTGCTGATGATTGATGCTGCCAAGCGCGCCTCGGCACGTACCATCAACGCCGTCATCCCCTACTTCGGATGGGCACGTCAGGACCGCAAGGACAAGCCACGCGTCTCCATCGGTGCGAAACTCGTGGCCGACCTGCTCTCGGTGGCTGGCGTCAACCGTGTCATTACGATGGACCTGCATGCCGACCAGATTCAGGGATTCTTCGATGTACCCGTTGACCATCTCTATGCCTCGGGCGTTATCATGCCTTATCTGAAGAGTCTGAAACTCAAGGATATGGTCATTGCCTCGCCCGACGTAGGCGGCTCCAAGCGCGCCAACACCTATGCCAAGTTCTTCGGCTGTCCGTTAGTACTGTGTAACAAGACCCGCGCCCGTGCCAATGTGGTGGCTACGATGCAGATAATCGGTGAGGTGGAGGGCAAGAACGTGGTCATCATCGACGATATGGTCGACACCGCCGGCACCATCACTAAGGCTGCCGACCTGATGAAGCAGGCTGGAGCCAAGACCGTACGCGCCTGTGCCAGCCACTGCGTCATGAGCGGCCCCGCCAGCGATCGTGTGCAGGAGTCAGCCCTCGAGGAGATTGTCTTCACAGACTCTATTCCCTACACCCAGCGCTGCGCCAAGGTTAAGCAGCTGTCCGTGGCTGATATGTTTGCCGAGGCCATCCGCCGCGTCATCGACAACAAGAGCATCAGCGACCTGTACATTGTGTAAAAAAAGTGCGTGGTGAAGAGTAAGTTATTCTTCATGCTGTCGACAGTTGCCTTTGCATTGGCTGCCTGTCAGCCAGACAGCTGTAGGATAAAGGGCGAGGCTAAGGAGTTCGAAGACAGTACCCTACTCTACCTGTCAACCGACCTCCGCGACGGTCATCCCTTCGACTCCATCCGCGTCGATGACGGACGGTTCTACTATCGACTGGAGACCGACTCCACATGCCTCTGCCTGCTCTATCCGGCAACGAAGCACCCGATGGAGGGCGTCACCTTCTTCACAGAACGTGGCAATGTCTACATCGAACTGTCGCCGGAGACTGCTGCTTCAAGGGTGTCGGGAACGGTCATCAATAATGAATGGCAGGCACTCAACGACCGCGTATCCCATTGCGACCAGCAATTGCGGGAGACCATGCAAGAGGCAAAGGACAGCGTCATCATCAGGCGTCTATATGCCGACGTCGACAGTCTCTATGAAGGTGTGAACCAGGCTATCCGAGAGACGGCCCTCCGCAACCGCGACAACGCCTTAGGGCGATTCATCAACCGTCACTACAACAACCTATGATTACATTCCCCATCGCCAAGATCAACCTCGGACTGAACATCGTCGAGCGCCGCCCTGACGGTTACCACAATCTGGAAACCGTCTTCTATCCCGTCCAGATAAAGGATACATTGGAACTGACGATGATGAACACCAAGTTCCCATCCCCCGTAGACTGCGATATCAAGGTGTCGAACCTCAGCATCGAGGGTGACGAGCAGCACAATCTTGTCGTACGGGCCTACCAGCTGCTGAAGCAGGACTTCCCACAGATGCCCCGCGTTCATGCCCACCTTTGGAAAGGCATACCCACGCAGGCTGGTATGGGCGGCGGCTCCAGCGACTGCGGCTACACCATCCGCCTGCTCAACGAGATGTTCACCTTAGGTTTGTCTGACGAACAAATGATTCAGTATGCCGCCCGCCTCGGGGCCGACTGTGCCTTTTTCATCTTGAGCCGTCCCGCTTATGCAGAGGGCATCGGCGAACAACTCCAACCTATCAGCCTCGACCTCAGTACGTATTATATCGGTATCGTACGTCCGGATATTCCAGTGTCCACCCGTGAGGCTTTTTCACTCATCAAACCCGCCCGTCCGCAGAAGTGTTGCCGAGATGTCGTCATGCAGCCCATAGAGACGTGGCGCAACGACCTGACCAACGATTTCGAGCAGAGTGTCTTCACCCTACACCCCGAAATCGGAGCCATCAAGCAACGCCTCTACGAGCTCGGTGCTGTCTACGCAGCTATGTCGGGCAGTGGCTCCTCTGTCTTCGGCATCTTCCGCGAGCCTATAAAAATAGGTGAACACTTCCCGGAGGACATGTTCACCTATTGTGGTCGGATGAGTGTCTGACTACCTTAGCTTCAAAGCATCGCCGACGCGGATTTCGTAGTCAGGCTTCAGCTTGTTCATCTTGTAGAGCGACTTCAGGCGGATGCCGTAAGTTTGGGCAATGGAGTACATCGACTCGCCCTGACGGACGTAGTGCAGACGGTTCTTATACTCCTTCGGTGCCTTCTTCTGCTTCTTCTTCAGCCAGATGATCTCCCCCTCCTGCAGCTGGTCGTCACGGTCGCGCTCGTTGTACTGGGCGATTTTCTTATAGGAGATACCTATCTCGTCGCCTATTAGCTTAAAAGTATCGCCACGACGAGCATAGAGATAGTAGTTCTTGTTGTAGATCTTGATGGGATGCAGCTGCTGGCCGTTCGGAGCGTGGTCTTTGGAGTGCTGGGCCATGAACTTGTCGTAGTCCTTGGCATTGTCAAACTCATAGAGTTTGTAGAGTTGTATCAGTTCTATCAGCTTATTGGCATACTGAGGATTGGTGGCATAGCCGGCAGCCTTCAGTCCACGTGCCCAGCCCTTGTAGTCTGTGGTCTTCAAAGAGAAGAGACTGCGGTAGCGCTGACCTGTGGCCAGGAACCGGGAGTGGTCCTCGAAGGAGTCGAAGGCTGTGTCGTAGGCTCGGAAACATTCGTTCTGGGCGTCATCATCCTTATAGACCTTGCGTCCCGTCCAGCCGTGACACTTGATGCCGAAGTGGTTGTTGGAGCGGCGCGTCAGTTCACTCTGCCCTGCACCACTCTCGAAAATACCCTGAGCCAGCGTGATGGAGGCGGGAATCCTCCAACGCTTCATCTGCTCAATGGCAATGTCCTTGTACTGGTCGATATACTGCTGGTAACGCTCGTTCCACTTCATCTGGGCGGAAGAAGCGACTGCCGTCAGCAGGAAAACGAAGAGTAATATTCTGCGCATAACTGATAACTTATTCAAATGACAACTTCTGAAGCCGTTGCCGCAACTGTTCTGCCTCCGACTTGCGGATGCTGAGCTTGATTTCACAAGTGTTGTCGTAAGTCTGACTGACGATACGGGGCGACATATCCTTGACGATGCGCATCACGTCGTTCATCATGGGGTATGCAAACTGATAACAGACAATCTCCTCCACCTGACGCGTCTCCACCTCGCAATGGGCAATGGCATCGGCAGCGGCCTCGCGGTAGGCTACAATCAGGCCGCTGGTGCCAAGGTTCACGCCGCCATAATACCGCACAACGACAATCAGGATGTCCGTCAACTCATTGGAGTTGATCTGTCCGAGGATGGGCTTGCCTGCCGTCGACGACGGTTCCCCGTCATCATTGGCGCGGAACTCCTGTCGCTCAGGGCCGAGCATATAGGCATAGCAGACGTGGCGGGCATCGTAGTACTTCTTACGATAACCCTCCAACAATGTCTTCACCTCGTCGACAGTCTCAACGTGGTGGGCAAAGGCGAGGAACTTACTACGCTTCTCGGTGTAGTAGCCCTCACCTGTATTTGCTATGGTCTTAAATTCGTCGGTCACGACAACTTGTGAATGACCAGTCCCGAGCGAAGCTTCGGCTCAAACCACGTAGCCTTCGGCGGCATGATCTTGCCGCTGTCGGCAATATCCATAATCTGCTGCATCGACACGGGATAGAGGGCCAGGGCGGCACGCATCTCACCACTGTCCACACGGCGCTTCAGCTCGCCCAAACCGCGCAGACCACCAACGAAGTCGATGCGCTGCGAAGAGCGCAGGTCGCCGATGTTCAGTATCTGGTCGAGGATGAGGCGGCTGGAGATATCGACGTCGAGTACACCGATGGGGTCGCTGTTGTCGTAGGTTCCCTCCTTAGCCACAAGGCTATACCAATGCTGGTCAAGATAGAGCGAGAACTCATGCAGACGGGCGGGCTTGTAGATGTCCATACCCTTGTCCTCCACCTCAAAGTTCTGCTTCAGCTTTTCTATGAACTGCTCTGATGTTAAGCCGTTTAAGTCTTTCACCACGCGGTTGTAGTCAAGGATGGTCAGCTGTGAAGCCTGGAAGCAGACGGCCATGAAGTAGTTGTACTCCTCGTCGCCACGATGGTTGGGATTCTGCTGCTGTTTCTCAGCACCCACCAATGCGGCGGCAGCCGAACGGTGATGACCGTCGGCGATATACATCGTCGGTATTTGGGCAAACTCAGCGGTGATAGCGTTGATATCCTGCTCATCGCTAATCACCCAGAACTGATGGCGGAAACCGTCAATCGGAGCAATGAAGTCGTATTCGGGCTCCGTCTTGGCATAGCGCATAATCAGCGCGTCGAGCGCAGCATTGTCGGGATAGGCGAAGAACACCGGTTCGATGTTGGCATTGTTCACGCGGACGTGCTTCATGCGGTCCTCCTCCTTGTCGCGACGCGTCAGTTCGTGCTTCTTGATGTTGCCCTTCATGTAGTCGTCGACGTATGCACCAACCACCAGTCCGTACTGCGTCTTGCCGTTCATCGTCTGGGCATAAATATAATAATGTTCGTGCGAATCCTGCACCAGCCAGCCCTTGTCCTGGAACTTCTGGAAGTTCTCGGCAGCCTTCTCATAGACGCGCGGATCGTACTCCGAAGTGCCCACGGGGAAGTCGATCTCGGGCTTGATGATGTGATACAGACTCTTTTCGTTGTCGCCGGCCTCTGCGCGGGCCTCCTCACTGTCGAGCACGTCGTAAGGACGGCTCTCAACCTGCTCCACCAGCTCCTTCGGCGGGCGGATGCCTTTAAATGGTTTTACGATTGCCATTGGTTTACTGTTTATTGCGTTATTACTTGATGACGATTAAAGATACTCCTTGATTTTCTCAATCATTGCCTGATACTCGGCATCCGTCAGATAGACCTTGCCGGGATTCATCTGGAACGTACCGCCGTAGTCAGGACCGTCGACGTACTTCGGAGCCAGGTGGAAGTGCAGGTGCGACAGCTTATCGCTATAGGCACCGTAGTTGATTTTCTCGGGATTAAAGGCCTTCTGCATGGCACGGGTAACGCGGACTACATCGGCCATAAAGGCATTACGGTCGTCGTCCGACAACTCATTCAGGTCGTTCACATGATCCTTGTATGCCACGAGGCAACGGCCGCGGTAGGTCTGCTCCCTAAACAGGAAGGCACGTGACACGGAAAGCTCGCAAATCTCGATCATCAGATCGTGAAGGGTCTGGTTGTTGGTGCAGTACAGGCACTGCTTGGGGTCACTATACATAGTCTAATCAGATAAAATGATGAATATTGGGTGCAAAAGTACTGAAAAGTTATGAATTATCAAAATAAATCCGTAACTTTGCACACAGAAACCAACAAGAAAAAACGACATGAAGAAACAACTGCTAACAATTGCCTGCACCTGCATACTGTGTGTAACAGCCAACGCACAGACTTTCGAGACTGCCACAGAGGCCGTCAGGAACATGAAAGTGGGTTGGAACTTGGGTAACACGCTCGACAGCAACTCCGGCGACATCAATAATATGTGGATTGAGGCATATACCAGCCGCACACCTTCCGACTACGAGAAAGCCTGGGGACAACCCGTGACGAATCCCGAACTCATCAAGATGTTCAAGGACGCAGGGTTCAATGCTATCCGCGTTCCCGTCACCTGGTATCCGCACATGGAGGCTAAGTTCCAGAACGGACAGACTAAATGGGACCCCGTGACCAACCCCATCGGCACCAAGATACAGGCAACGTGGATGAAGCGTGTGCATGAGATCGTCGATTACGTCATCAGTCAAGGCATGTACTGCATCGTGAATGTCCACCATGATACGGGTGCAGCCAACACCGCGTGGCTAATTGCCAGCGGAGAAGACTATGCCAAGCAGAAGGACCGCTTCGAGGCCGTCTGGACGCAGATTGCCGAGGAGTTCAAGGACTATGACGACCACCTGCTGTTCGAAGGCTACAACGAGATGCTCGACAAGTACGACTCCTGGTGCTTTGCCACCTTCGGACGCTCCTCAGGTTACAACGCCGCCGATGCCACCGATGCTTATAAAGCCATCAACAACTATGCCCAGAGCTTTGTCAATGCAGTTCGAGCCACAGGCGGCAACAACGCCCAACGCAACCTCATTGTCAACACCTACGGTTCCTGTAGCGGCGGCGGCAACTGGAATACCCATTTGAAAGACCCGCTGAGGGAGATGAAATACCCCGCGGATGCCGCAGGTACCGGACACATCATCTTTCAGGTACACACCTATCCCTCGCTGGTTGAGAACAACAAGAACCGTTCGCTTACCAGCATCAAGAACGAAATAGACGACATGATCAGCGCCTGGAAAACCCACCTCGTCAGCAAGGGAGCCCCCGTCATCGTCGGCGAATGGGGCACCAGCAATGTTGACGAGAGCGTGACCGACTATGATGCCCGCCGTCCGCTCATGCTCCAGTTTGCCGAGTACTTCGTCAAGCGATGCAAGGAAAACGACATCACCACCTTCTACTGGATGGGCCTCTCTGACGGCAACAACCGCTCCGTCCCCAAATTCCATCAGCCCGACCTCAAGGATGCCATCATCAATGGCTACTACGGCGAAGGCGGCTACACAAATGTGAAAGCCATCAACATCGAGCATCAGTCAACCCCCTTCTACGACCTGCAGGGCCATCGCACAGCCAGTCCCCGCAAGGGTCTTTACATCAAAGACGGGAAGAAAATACTGAGATAGTGGTTCAACTACAAATAGCAATATGAACTACCTGAGATAGCAAACAATAATATTGTTTCTATTCATGTTAGCGGTTCTTATGCTTCAGGAACCAACTATGGGTATAGTAGTTGTACATCAGGAGGGCAACTATGGTCAGGCCCATGGCGGTCAAGAGTAGTCCCTGGTCGTCATTCATGAAGAAGGCGTAGCCGATGCCAATGCCGATAGCAATACCCGATTCCCAACCCAGAAAATACATGCTCTGGGACGTTCCACGCTTGCAATGGCGGCTCAGTTTGATGAAGAATAACAGGAAACGGGCACCGATAATGCCGATAGACATACCCAGAAGCAACGGAGCCAAATACCAAATAATCGGCAACGGACGCGTGTAAATCATCAGCAGGACGGCTATCATCAGTATCAGTCCCGTCACCACCTCACTCTTTAGCTCGGCATCGCGGAACACGAAGCGCTGGGCAAGCAGGGCACAGAAGAAGCCTGCCATAATGACCGCGTAGAAACGGTTGCTCAGTCCTAACGACATAATCATGCCAACGACCAGACTGATCAGCAGCAGATTCACATACAAGGGAATACCGCTGGTCAGGAAGAAACGGTCAAGGCTGAAGATATGGAGTGTGTCGCTGGGTGAACGGAAGGGGAAGTTCACCGTCAAGATCAATACAATAGCACAGGCGGCACAGATGACGGATGCCAGCAGAACGGTGTCGAAATCCTGATAGTAAAACATCACCAAGCCAACGATTGGTCCCAACGACATGGCAAAGCGCGAGAACCACGCTGCCGAATGGTTGGCCTCTGTCCGCTTGTCGGACTCACTGGTATCGATAATCAGCGTGCTCAAGAGTATCATCTGCGCCAATCCGAAGGTGGCGCCCAACAGCACACGCTGTAACAGTATCACCCAGAACTCCACAAATTCACTACGCAACCCCTGCACATAATAGAGTATGGATATGCTGCCTATCATCAATGCGATGGAGTAAATACATATCCTGTTGCGCCTGAACCGCTGCACCAGCCACGAGCACAAAGCACCGAAAATGTAGAGGCCAAAGGCAAAGGCACCCATAGCCATTCCCACCTCCAACTGCGAGAAACGTTCTGTTTCAAGCAGCCAGATAGGCATGGACGGCACTAATATGTATATCGACATAGCCAACAGCATATTGGCTATCGACATCAGCCAGAAGTCACGGTGCCACAGCCTAACGTGAATAGGAGTATTTTGTGAATTCATCTTTATTCCTTGAAATTTGGTGCAAAGATACACGAATTTAACCGAATAACAAAAGAAAAGCGAGTTTTTCTTATGCAATAAAGTAGAATTTCATCCGTTATTATCAAGAAATGGACAGATTATTCTACCGATATACATTCACCGTTTGCCTGTTGCTGATGGCTGCAGGCAGTCTTTTTGCCGACAACTTTACGCTGAAAGGCAAGGTTGCCGATGAAGATGGCAACGCCTTAGAGCTGGTTTCCGTCACTTGTCTTGAGCAGGGGAAACTGACAATGACAAACCTAAAGGGAGAATTCAGCATTACATTGCAATCTACTGATTCCGTACGTGTTAAGTTTTCAATGGTAGGATATCGTCCGCGCGTACGAACCTTTGTTCGGCCTCGTGGCAACCTGACTATCCAAATCGTCATGTACCCCCAAGAGGAGCTGCAAGGAGTGACCATCACTGAACGCCGTCGACAGACGACTGGAACCGAGCAATTGGATATCAAGGATATCAAGAA
>Ga0310786_10003891_pt1 | contig 21212 bp, 16 predicted proteins | sample AusTroGonzalo_MG_FD_203881 | JGI IMG/M metagenome (GOLD analysis project Ga0310786, IMG submission 203881) | Bovine rumen microbial communities from tropical cattle in Woodstock, Queensland, Australia - Gonzalo_03 (v2) (version 2) | ecosystem: Host-associated > Mammals > Digestive system >... | reverse complement strand
TTTCTCCTTGACGGATGGCTTCCATAATGTCCGGTTGTGACTGGATGTAGGCTGTTTCCTGCATCGCCTCATACTCTTCGAGTGACATGATGACGACGGCGGAATCGTTTCCTCGGTTTACGATGACGTTGTCCGAATCCTTGATCACGCGGTCGAGATATTTTTTTAAATTAGACCTGAGTTCGGTATATGTTGCAGCTATCATAATGAAAGAAGTACTTAAATACGTACCGCAAAGGTAAGTAAAAATTACAAATTCACAATATGTGAATCGTTTATTTATCGCCGGAAGGCAGAAACCCGGTTTCCAACCAGATTTTGCGGTTAGCCTTTATTTTCATATACTTTTCTCGTCTAGCCGTGAGGTATGACGAGAGAAAGGCTCCCATCCGGGGGCCTTTCATCATTATGTTATTTCGCGTCAGGGAAGGTCTCCGTTATCGGTTCGTATGGTGGTATCTCCTTTTCGTCAACGAAGCTAAACGAGTAGACGGAGTTCAGCGTTGTGAACGTCTTTCCTTCCCAGTCGATCTTCAGGATATTGGAGGTGCTGTACCACGTGTCCGGCCTGTCGAGGTGCAGGGGGAGCCCTTCAGCGAATATATAGGTCCACCCCTCGTTTTCCTTGTCCGGGGACGGCGACTGGCGTTGGATTCTCATGTAGCCTTCCTTGCAGTTATTCACTGCGTTGAAGATCATCTCTGCGAGTTCGTCGTCATTGAGCTGCTCCTTCATCTCCTCCAAGGGCATCTCCCGAAGCGTTTTCAGTTGTCTTTGGCGGGAAGTCCCTTTACAGTAGTCCAGTATGGTGGCATCTTCGAGGGGTTTGTCGAGGATGACAATTTTTTCTTCGTCTTTGTACATATTAGTCCTCCCACTTGTATTTTTTGATTTCCTTAGCCGCCCGGAGGGTCAGACTTCTAAGTTCCTTGTTGGAGGTTAGCATGATTTTGAGGTAGTCGAGTGCTTCCTGGGTGTAATAGAAGAAGACCACCCTGGTGGGCTTCTTGTTCTCCGTGTAGTCGGGGTAGTCGTCGACCAGGATGCCGACCCTGTCCAGATCCATGGACAGGCGGAGGAATTCCATTTTGGCGTCCGCATCTTCCGGTGTCGGCGCTTCAATCTTGGTTGCGTTGATGAGTGATTTCATGATGTATTTTATTGTTAAACGGTTATAGATGTGGGGGCCCTGAGGCCCCCGAGGATTTCGTTTCGATGCAGGTCTTCTGCGCCGCTTCTCTTCCCTTAGGGATGTTGCTTAGCTTTTGGCATTAGGCGCGAGGGAGATGTCGACGAGGAGCTGGTCGGGCTGGTCGGGCTCGTATTTTTTGTGGAGCATGTAGTAAGCGTCCTCGGCCTGGATCCTTTTGCTTAACTCCTGCTCTACCTCTTTTTGTAGGCGTTGGATCTGTAGTCCAAGGGAGATGACCTTTTCGTTCTGTTTACGAAGGGCCTCCATCTGGTAAAGCATTGCTTCATATTTTGTTTTGGATATGGTTACTTCCTTATTTTTCTGCTGTTCCTCAAGACGGGCGACGATGGCCCTGAGGACGGGATTACTGTTGATAGTGGCGCGGGATATTCCGTACCGTCCGAGGGTGCTCGGATTGATGTCGTATTTTGCCGCCTCCTTGAGGGCTTTCTCGCGGTCGATGTTCAGCTTGTCGACAGCTTCAAAGAGTTTGGTGAGGGCTGGGAGGCTTTTGCCTTTCAGCCCGCTAGCGTCTACGTTCAGCATGGCTGCGCGTCGGAGGGCGGCGTCGGTGACGCTGTAAAGCTCGTTTTCTTCCTGGATGTTCATAGTGGTTTCCGTTTTTGGTTATCGTTCGTGGTCGTTTGTGGGAAGGTCGTCTGTCATGTCCTCCCAGATGTCGTGTTCGTATTTCTTGATGCCGCTGTAGTAGCCGGCCTCGTCGTGTTCGCCGGGGTGATGCGACATCATCTTCTCTATGAAGAGGAAGGGCACGCCCTGGTCCGCCATGGCGGAGAACACCGTCGTGCGGTAGTTGTGGATGGACGGCACGGCGAAGGTCCGCCCGTCGCGGAAGCGGTGCGTCTTGATGCCGGGGATCTCGCCTTCGGCTTCGGGCATGTACTGCTTGACGAGGTAGGCGTAGCGCCTTCGCAGGACGTCCTGCCTGACGGGGTAGGACCTGGTTACGTCGTCGACGTACAGGTAGTCTTCGCCGGCGTGCGGGGAGCGCTTGCGGAGTTTGAGCAGGTACTTGATGGTCTCGAAGGCGAGGTCGGTGCCGACATGCTCGACCTCCACGGACTCGCGGTTGCTGCGGGCCGCCTTGCGGCTCCGGTAGACGACGTACGGCCGGGGGCCGTCCGGGGTCTCCCCGTAGTGGACGCAGTCCTTGGACAGGATGATGATCTCGCTGGCCCTGAGGCCGAGTTGTGTGTCCAGGAGCATGATCCCCGCCGTCATCCTCTGCTGCAGGGCCTTGGATTCGTCCCTCATGACATGGTGGAACATCGCCATGGCTTTGTTTAAGTACCATTCGGGGACGGCCTCGTAGTGCTTCCGTCTCTCGTGCTTAGCGATGGCGTAGATGCGATCGTAGTAGTTCTTCAGGACGTCCTTCCGGACCAGGCTCGGATGCCCGTATGCGGACATGGTGTTGAAGAGGTTGTAGAGGGCGCTCGCATAGGCGCATCGAGTCGTGTTGACGACGTCGAGGCCGGCGAGCATTTCGATGATATCCTGGTCGTTAATCATGGCGAGCGGCTTGCCTGTCTGCTCGCTGGTCAGCCTGAGCTTTCCGATGACGTTCCGGACGTTGCTGCACATCGAGATGACGTCGTTTCCGTTTTCCAAACACCAGAGCGCGTAGTCCTTCACGGCGTTCTTCATGTCGTGGGGGCAGTTTCGGAAGTCCACGATGTTCTTCTCGTTCTGGATGTACTTGAACATCGGGCGGAAGTCCCAGATGTCTTCGTTATAGTGTGCGGGTTTGTTGTCGGGGATGATCTCGGCGACGCGTCTGAGGTCTTGCGTGGATGCCTTCACGCCGGTGGCGTTCAGGTAGTCCGGCATGCCGGCTATCAGTGCGCTGGCTATGCCGTTGTTGAATGCTGTGCTTGTTCTTCTTCTGTTGGACATGAGGTGTTAGTGTTATTCGTGGATCGTACCTATCCTGAGCTTCGGTGTATTGCACAGGAGGTCCGTGATGGTGATGACGGCGTAGGAGCGTATGCTTTTGAGGCTGGCGTGGTGTGTCAGTGCGTGTTTTTTGTAATCGGGTATCTCTTCTTGGATCATGTGAAGGTTCAGCATTGTGAACATTGTGTCGCGGATCTGTCCGGAGTTGATGTTCGGTCTGCCTATCCTTATACCCACCTCCTTGAGGTCGATATCGAACCTTTGGAGGTTCATGGCGGAGAACGGCGAGTCCGCTTTGCCTTCTTTCCCTTCATAGATGAAGGCGTGGGAGCGAATGCTTTTGGATGGGCACCTCCGCCGGATGTCTTCGGTGAGTTCGACGGCTCGAAGGAGTTGGTCAGTGGATTTTTTCGTGAGGTAGTACGGAGTCTTGTCGACGCCTGAGGCCTTGGCCTTGATGAGGATTCTGGAAGTGCCGTTGTCGAAGACCGTGATGTCGTTTACGAGGAGTGTCATGATGGAGCCGGCTCGGATTTCGACGTCGAGCAAGAGCTGGCAGATGATACCTTCGAGGATGTACCTCGGGTCCTTGCGTCCCATGTCTTCGAAGGTCTCCAGCAGCGTGGTGATCTCCTCTCGAAGCAGCGGGGACGGCTCCGCCGTGTGGTTGGCGAAGAAGTAGCCGAAATCCGTGAGGGCGTCGGGGGCGACCTTTATGAACCGTCCGTCGGACAGCCATCGGATGATCTTTGTGATCTGGCTTATACCGGTGTTGCGGCTGTCTCCGTTTTCTCTCCTTTCCGCGATATGGAGCCGGTAGGCGTCCATGTCCGCCTTGGTAATGAGATCGGGATTTTCGCCTGTCGTGGCCTTCCTTTTCTCGAACCACTGTATAAAGCGCCGACATTCGATGATCTGGTTCCGGTCCTGTTCCAGGATGAAGTTCGCGAGGGCGTTCCAGTGGGATTCCACTTTGATCTTGCTGAGGTCGTAGCGTTTGATTTCGGTCTTCCTGTAGCTGGCGCTGATGAGGTCTGCGTCGTACATGATGAAGATGGTCCCGTGTCCTTGCAGGAACGGCTGCTTCTGCCCGTAGATGGCGATTTCGTATCCGTTGGCCAGATGGGCGGGCAGAAGCTTGTTTAAGATTAGTTCGCTGCAGTAGTAGTAGGAACCCTGGAAGAACTCATGCTCGGGATGTGCGAGGAGGAGTCTGCGGTAGAAGAAGAACAGAAACCTCATTGCATCCCTTCTGAGTCCCCCTTTGTAGACCCGCATGATGTGCCTGCGGGCGGTGTCGAGCATCCTCGCGTCGAACTGCTCCCAGGACTGTACTTCATCCGTTGTTCCTTCGAACCAGCCTTCTATCTCGGTGATGAGGTTTAGGCGACTTTCCCCATGGATGTACCATGCCGTCGGCCATTTCATAATTGCTTCGACGACCATTTCCCGAAGGTAGTGGTTGCGGTACGGCAGGATATAGAACCGCGTGCGGTTCCGCTGGCGCCCGTGGCGAAGGAAGAACATGTCATCACGTTTCTCGTACTCCCGGAACATGTACCTGTTGAAAGACTGCAATTCGAGCAACGAGTACGGCGAGTGGTTTCCTTCGATGAAGGACGGCGCGATCCGGCCTGTCTTCTGTAGGAACAGGTAGAAGAGAATCACGGAGCCCATGGCGTACGTGCGGTCGTTCGGGAACTCCCTCAAGACGGTGTCCGCGAGGTCGAAGAAGGTATCTGGACTACGTCCCAGGTCTTCGGGTGTGGTGTTCGCGGTGACGAAACCGCAGGCCTTGAAGACGTCGTACATGTAGGCCGTTCTCGTGGGCCCCAGGCGCCGCGAATTGGGATAGTTGATGAACGGCAGCATGAACGTGTAAAGGAGCGGGAATTCCTCCTCGAACGCCTTGCAGCGGCGCTTGATTTCCTGCTTGGCCTCCTTGTTCAGCTTGGTCTTGTTGGGTACTGTAAGGTCGACTGCCATGGCGTGCTAGAATTTGGTGTTTTTTAGTGCTGGAATAATCTCGTAGATTGAGTCGGTGAAGCGCTCTTTCATTTTGAGGGTTTCTTCGGGTGTGGGCGTGTAGTAGGCCTGGCCGGAGGACACGTAGCGGTGGCGCATAAGTATGCGGAGCTGTTCTACGTTGGCGGTCTCCTTGCCGTAGGTCGACAGGAACATCGCGAACGTGTGGCGGAGCCGGTGCGAGCAGCTCGTCTGCTTGATGCCGCGGTCCACGGGGATGCCCACCTGGTCGAAGTATTTCTTGAGATGGTTGTTGTATGTCTGCCCGGTGAGTCGGCGGCCGGTCTTATTGACGAATATGTAGTAGTTCTTCTTCCCGGCGAACGGGCCGTTGGGCTCCACGACGTCGGCTTCCGTTTCGAGTAGCATCCGCTTCCGGCGGTCTCCGGTGAACTTCTTCTGGATATTGTCGTGGAACGCCAGGAGACGGTTGTACAGGTCCTCGGGGATCTTGATATCCCATCTCTCGGCCTTGGTGTAGCTTTCCTTGCTGTATTCGTCCTTTGAGGAAGGCCAGCATAGTTCCTTGCAGTGCTGGTCGTCGGCGTCGGAGCAGCGGTTCCGCAGGATGATGTAATAGGCGTATTCTCCGGTGGTGCGGTTCCTACGTTTCTTGAAGTCTTCCAGGGTGATGCCGAGCGCCTCGCCGCGCCGGAGTCCGTGGGCGAGCTGCAGGCGCGAAAGGAGGAACGTTTCCTCGTCGCCGGCATCGATGACCGCCTTGACGAAGGCGTTGACCATGTCGGGCGTGAGGTGCTGGGGAGTCCTCTTTCTTTCCAGGGAATCCGTCTTCAGGCGGTTGGGGTCCCTGGTGCGGGGGGACTTGACCGTCACGTCGCCGACTGTCGTTTCGAGGATGTAGGGGATGCGGTATTCGAACGCCGAGGTGTTCCAGCTGTTCTTGTGGATGTACTCCTTGATGAACGAGTAGTAGGCGTTGACGGTTTTTGCTGTGCGGATGGTTCGCGTTCCGTCAGGAAGGGGTCGCACGGTTACACCCCAAAGAAAATTCATCATCTCGGAGACATCCGTAGGCGAGAGGTTCTCGGGCTTCCGGGCGGTGATGTCGCACCAGGTGTGGAGGAGGTTGAGTGCGATGGCGATCTGCCTCCGTGTGGAATCCTTGCGGAAGTTGATGGTTTCGTTCAGGTAGCGATAGGGGTCCCGACGGATGTTGCCGTCCTTGTCGGTGATGATATAGAGCGTCTTGCCGTTTTCCTTTTTCTTTGAGACGCGGCAGTCGTAGGGTTCGATGGCTGCAGGTATTCCTGCAGAATCCAGGGTCATGCGGGCGTAGACAGTGCGACGCCCGATCTTTAGTTCTGTGATAACTTCCATAATATCAGCTGATTTTTATGCGCCATGAAGACATGTTGGCAAGCAAACATCCGGCGCTGTTTGGCGTCGAATATGTAAGCTCAGTTAGGCGCACTACGTTAATTCCTAGCTGGCGTTACCGTCAGGATAAAAGCTGGTATTTTCGGAGAAAGTGCAAGAATTCTGGGACTCAATCTGAGGCCCGGTCGATGTGTGAGAAAAACAAGGTTTGTTCATAATCGTAAAATTTTTGTTAACGCCACAAAGGTACTAACTTTTATGATTATTGCAATATATTTTATTGCACTTGCATTTAATTATATGATTTTGGCAAGAAAAAGCCGCCCAGAAGGCCGCAGAAAAGTGATTTGTTTTGCTTACTGAGTCATAATTTCTCTTATCTTTAGAGACTGAAATCACATTTTTTATGGAAAAAGGTACCGTCGCTACACCGGAAGAGGTGTGTCGTGCTGTTGCCACCGATTTACGCAATCAGGGAATTACTCACGAAGAAGTAGGCAAGAGTATCGGCAAGAGCCGTTCTATCGTTTCGAATGTTTTGTCTTCAAAGAAACGGTTCAGCAAAGCCATGGCCAGTCTTTTCAACAGGGCTTACGGGTATAATATCAATTACCTTCTGTATGGCGAAGGCCCAATGAAGGGGGATCAGGTTATACATGACCTGGTCCAAGTACCTTCAGCCGGGTATTCTGGTTCAGATAGGGATAATATTTTGATCCTATCTTCCTTATTGGATTGCGCGGAGGGGATTTTAAGAGTGATTAACGATCCGGATGCGCTGTCCGCCTGGGATGCTTTGACTCATGGGGATTTCATGGAGTACACTGCCGCCATGAGTCGATTGTCAGAGAATCATGGGGGTCGAAGAGCAACGCCCATTCTCGCAAAGTTTGTTTGCGATCATGTTGCCGGTATTATGTTCGTGCCTGTAACCTCCGACATAAAGTAATTTCGTATAGTTTTGGCCATGAAGAAAATCCACCTCTATATCATCATCTTTGCTTTGATGATTATCCTCGCGGCTACCTGCTACGATTGGGGGCGGTATCTTTATCGCAGAGGGCGTACTCGCGGGCCTCGGTATGGCCGTTGGCGTAAAACTCGACAAGGAGCGTAACGCAAGGAAGGAACGCGAGAAGAAGGAGAAAGAGAAAAAGAGTGATTTCTTATAAGCTTTATTGGCGGAGAATCTTACATTCATTTCCGTTGTACAGAAAAACAGGGCCGGTCTCGCGACTGGCCCTGTTTAGGTGTTAACAAAAATTTCGTCGGTTGAACTTTCGACATCGACATGGCAAAGATAATGATAATTATAATTTTCGCAATAGTTTTTTTAAATAAAATAAAAGTTTTTTTTGCGATAATCATTTGTTTTGTTAGCATTTATGCCCGCCTGTTGGTTGCAAAATATTTAATAGAAGCGCTTAGAAGGCCGATTTTGGACGGAAAGTCTTGTTGACAAAATGCTAGTTTTGTCAAGTTGTAATTACTTGAGAATCTTTGCATTTTATTAATTATTTGCTATATTTGCTTGTCAAACAGTTTTGATTGGCAAGCAATGACAACAATTAGAGGTGGACATAAGGCGGCGGACGCGATGGACTGGGGCGAGGCTCTTCGTCTCATAGATCGTTTGTTCAAGGATGGCCGGTACCGTGATGCGCTGTTGTTCGCTGCAGGTTGCTACCTGGGCCTGCGGGTGTCCGACCTGCGGCAACTTCGCTGGTCCAACCTGTTCTCTGAGGAGTTTACTCTGAGGGAGAAGAAGACTGGAAAGGAGCGCTCGCTCCGTGTGAACGACGTCTTGAGGAATTTTTCGGAGGCCTGTTGGAAGAAACTGGGTCGGCCGGCGGAAGATGCCTATATCTTTGTTCCGAAGAACGGCACGGAGCCGATTTCCCGCCAGGCTGTCGATTTGATGATGAAGGCCGTCCGGGTCAAGTACCAGGTCAAGTCTGCGAAGGTCTTTTCTTCACACACCATGCGCAAGACCTTTGGGCGCCGCGTGTGGCTACAGGAGTGTGAGAAGGGGCGCGGCGACCAGGCCCTTATACTGCTTTGTGATGTGTTCAGGCATTCGTCTGTCGCCGTCACGAAGCGATACCTTGGCATCCGCCAGGATGAAATTTTATCTGTGTATGATTCTTTAACTGACTAATAATTAATAATATGACTAATAATCGCATCGAATCTGTTGGGTTGAACATCGCCGAGAAGGCGACGGTAATCTGGAACATCGCCGATATCCTCCGCGGTCCTTATAAGCCGCACGAGTACGGCACGGTGATCCTCCCCTTTACGGTCATCAAGCGCCTGCATGACTGCCTCCTTCCGTCCCACGACAAGGTGGTCGCGGAGTACGAGAAGGTCAAGCACCTGGCGAAGGTGGACACCTTCCTGACGCGCGCGTCGGGCTATCAGTTCTACAATACCAGCAAGTTCACGTTCGCTACGCTTCTCTCCGATCCCGATAACATCGAGACGAACTTCCGTGACTTTCTCGGCGGTTTCAGCGCCAATGTGCAGGACGTCCTCTCGAAGTTCGACATGGACGGCGTCATCAAGCGCCTGGTAGAAGCCAACTGTCTATACCTGGTCATCCGGGAGTTCAACTCCGACAAGGGCTACCTCGGGCCGGATAAGGTCGCAGCCGTGGATTGCGGCTATATCTTCGAGGACCTTGTGCGCCGGTTCTCCGAGTCCTTCGGCGAGGAGGCCGGAGCCCACTTCACCAGCCGCGATATCATCTACCTGATGACCGACATTCTGCTGGCGTTCGCTGACTTGACGGATCTCTCCCAAGTCTCCGTGTACGACATGACGATGGGCACCTCCCAGATGCTCTCCTGCATGGAGGAACGCATCAAGGACCTCAATGAGGACTGCGACGTCATTTGCTTCGGGCAGGAAATCAATCCGTCGACCTACGCCATCGCGAAGGCCGACATGCTCATCCGTGGCGGCAACCCCGACAACATGCGGTTCGGTGACACGCTCTCCGACGATCAATTCGCTGGATTCCACTTCGACTACGTGATTTCCAACCCGCCATTTGGAATTGACTGGAAGAAGGAGCAGAAGGCCGTCGAGGACGAGCACAAGCTTGGCGAAGCAGGCCGTTTTGCGCCGGGCCTGCCGAAGATCTCCGACGGGCAGCAGCTCTTCGTGCTGAACGGTCTGAGCAAGCTCACTGGCGGTGGTCGCATGGCCATCATCCAGAACGGCTCGCCGTTGTTCAGCGGAGACGCCGACAGCGGCCCGTCCCGTATCCGTCAGTATATCTTGGAGAAGGACTGGCTGGACGCCATCATCCAGCTTCCGATCGACGCCTTCATGAACACCGGCATCGCCACCTACGTTTGGGTCATCGATAAGGATAAGCCGGAGTACCGGAACGGCAAGGTCATCCTCATCGACGCTTCGCATTGCTTTGAGCCGCGGCGGAAGTCCATCGGCACCAAGCGCAACGACATCACCGACAAGTGCCGCGACCTGGTCGTGAAGGCCTACTGCGACTATCGTGACGGCGTCTATACCGCCGAGGACAACGAGGCCGTCTACTGCGAGACGCGCATCTTCGATACCGTGGAGTTTGGTTACAACAAGATCGTCGTGGAGAGCCCGCAACGGTATGCGGATGGAGAAATCGTTAGGGACAAGAAGGGCAAACCCGTTGCAGATGCTGATCTGCGGGACACCGAAAACGTGCCTCTCGGAGAGGACATCGATGCTTATTTCAAACGTGAGGTTCTGCCGTACAACTCGGATGCTTGGATTGATCGGAAGAAAACCAAGGTCGGCTACGAGATTCCGATGACGCGGTATTTCTACAAGTACCAGAAGCCGGAGCCTTCGGAGGACATCCAGAAGCGCCTGATTGGCATCGAGGAAGACCTAATGGTTTCGTTGAAGAATCTTTTTGGAAAGGAGGAGTAGTATGCGGGAGATGAAAAACAGTGGCGTCCCTTGGATTGGGGAGATTCCGAAAGGGTGGATGGTACGCAGGATAAAAACCCTATTCTCTGAAAGGACGGAGTTGTCGGAAACGGGGAATGAGACGTTGATGTCTGTTTCGGAGTATTATGGTGTAGATTCGCGTGCTTCCCATATTGAAGAAGATGAGCATCTGTTTCGCTCTGAGAGTCTTGTCGGGTATAAAAAGTGTTATCCTGGGGATATTGTATCGAACATAATGCTTGCATGGAAAGGAAGTCTTGGCGTTGCAAGGCAAGCCGGAATTGTTAGTCCAGCTTATTGTGTATACATGCGGGTGGCCAATGTTTTCCCCATGTATTATCATTATCTGTTCCGGACATCGCTTTATACCTGGCAGTTCAAGTGCTATTCAAAAGGAATCATCGATAGCCGGTTACGCCTATACTCTCCGTTTTTCTATGATATCCCTGCGCTTATTCCACCTGTCACAGAACAGCGCCGCATCGCCGATTTCCTTGACGCCAAATGCGCCGAGATTGATTCTGTTATGGAGCAGACCAGGGCGTCCATTGAGGAGTATAAGGCGTTGAAGCAGTCCGTCATTACCGAGGCTGTTACGAAAGGTATCCGTGGAAACCGGCCGATGAAGGATTCCGGTGTAGAATGGATTGGAGAGATTCCTGAAGATTGGAACATTGTTGCATTGAAGACGTTATGTAGAATGAAAGCAGGAAAGAACTTGACGTCGGAACAGATTAAAGATGAAGGAGCCTATCCTGTTTATGGGGGAAATGGTGAGCGAGGTTTTTATAATGAGTATTTGTTCGATGGTCTATTTCTCCTTGTAGGAAGACAGGGTGCGTTGTGCGGTAACGTTCATAAGGTTGAAGGTAGATTTTGGCCAACTGAACACGCTTTGGTAACTACACCATCAAACACTACTGACATTCAATATTTGTTCTATTTGCTTATTAGTGCGAATCTTAATCAGTACGCATCTGATTCTGCCGCACAACCTGGTCTATCTGTAGGTGCCATTCGCAATATTCGTGTCGTTCTTCCTCAGATTCAGGAGCAGCAGGAGATCGCTGCATACCTTAACGAGAAGTGCTCCACCATTGACTCTCTTATCGCCTCCAAGGAAGCCCTCATCACCGAGCTTGAGGCCTACAAGAAGAGTCTCATTTATGAATACGTAACCGGTAAAAAAGAAGTGCTATGAAAAAGTTGATTATTTGCATTGTTGCATTGTTTACTTTCTGTTCGATTTCCTTCGGGCAGGATGTGACGCGTGTTGATAAGCCCGTTGTGGAATCCCTGGTTGCGGAGAGTGACAGCTTACTGACCGATCTCTTTACAGAGGCTTTGGCAGATATGATGTCGTTGGTTGTGAAGCCGTCGTACAAGATGTATAAAACTTCGAACGCGTACAATCTGATTAAGCTTAATACCGCCACTGGCGCCCTTTGGCAGGTACAGATCCGTCTTAGCGGCGTAGAATCCATGACGGTGCCTATTGATTCCAGTTCTTTACTCTCTTATGATGAAACTCCGATTCCTGGCAGGTTTGAGTTGTACGAGACGAACAATGATTACAACTTCATTCTCCTTGATGGATTCACCGGCAAGACCTATCAGGTTCAATGGAACACCGAGCCGAGAAAACGTTTCAGGGAACGTATATATTGATTAGCCTATGCATAACATTGATACCACCGAGAAGCGCTTTGAAAGCGACATCGAGTCCTTCTTCCTTTCTGAGAACGGAGGCTTCACGAAAGGCACTGCTACCTACAGTCCCGACTTGGGCCTGTTCGACAGCGTCCTGACGGACTTCATCAAGGACACCCAGCCGAGGGCATGGGACCGGTTCTGCCTGCAGAACAAGGTCAACCCCGAGCGGAAGTTCTGCCTGGAGTTCCAGAACGCCTGCGTGCGTGACGGACTCATCAATGTCTTTCGGCATGGCTTCAAGTACCTGGGGATTTCCTTCCGGGTCTGCTTCTTCCGGCCGGAGTCCTCGCTGAACCAGTCGGCGGCGGAGATGTACGCCAAGAACCGCATCGAGGTCTACCGCCAGTGGCACTACTCCGCCCGCGAGCCCCGCAAGTCCGTGGACATGGTGCTGGCCGTCAACGGCATCCCCGTGTTCGCCTTCGAGCTGAAGAACCAGATTACGAACCAGTCCGCTGACAACGCCGAGTACCAGTGGAAGACCGACCGCGACCCGCGCGAGGTCTGCTTCCAGTTTAACCGCCGCGTGCTGGCCTTCTTCTGCGTCGATCTCTATGAAGCGAGAGTGGCCACCAAGCTGGACGGCGAGAAGACCGTCTTCCTGCCGTTCAACCAGGGCTCCAATGGTCCGGGCGTGGATGGCGGCAAGGGTAACCCCGAGAACCCCTCCGGGTACGTCACCCATTACATCTGGGACACGGTGTTCCGCAAGGACTCGATGATGGACATCCTGCAGAAGTTCATCCACCTTCAGAAGAAGGACGGGAAGGAGACGCTCATCTTCCCGCGGTACCATCAGCTTGACTGTGTCCGTAAGCTCATCGCGTCCACCTCGGACGAGGGGCCCGGCCACAACTACCTCATTCAGCACAGCGCCGGCTCCGGCAAGTCCAACACGATTGCCTGGGTAGCCTACCGGCTCGCCTCCCTGCACACGGAGGAGAACGCTCCGGTGTTCTCGTCGGTCATCGTCCTTACGGACCGCACGGTGCTCGACCGGCAGCTTCAGGACACGATCTCCGGCTTCGACCATACGCTCGGCGCCGTGGAGACCATCGGCGACAACAAGACCTCCGCAGACCTGCTGGAGGCCGTGAACCGGGGTGTGCGCATCATCGTGTCGACCATCCAGAAGTTCCCGTACATCTATAAGAACGTCGAGAAGGTTCCGGGCCGGAACTACGCCGTCATCGTGGACGAGGCCCATTCCTCACAGACCGGCACGGCCGCCCTGAAGACGAAGGCCGCGCTTGCGGATACGGATAAGGCCAAGGAGGAGTACCGCGAGTACGTCGACGAGTTCGACCCTTCCGGAGACAGCGACGATCCGATGCTCCGCCTTGTCGAGGAGATGGCTCAGCACGGCCAGCACCCGAACCTCTCGTACTATGCCTTCACGGCGACGCCGAAGCCTCAGACGTTGATGCTCTTCGGACGCGAGGACGCCGACGGGCGGCACCGGCCGTTCCATGTGTATTCGATGCGCCAGGCCATCGAGGAGGGCTTCATCATGGACGTGCTGCTGAACTACACGACCTACAAGACCTGCTACAAGATCGCCAAGGCTGTCGAGGAGAATCCCGACCTGCCGTCCTCCCGGGCGGCGAAGGTCATCCGCAAGTACCAGGAGCTTCATCCGTACAACATCTCCCAGAAGGCCGAGATCATCGTCGAGACCTTCCGCGAGACCACGATGAACAAGATCGGCGGCAAGGGTAAGATGATGGTGGTGACGCCGTCCCGCCTGTCCGCCGTGCGGTACTACCACGAGATCAAGCGGTACATAGAGCGGCACGGCTACAATGACATGGATATCCTTGTGGCTTTCTCCGGCGTGGTCAAGGACGGCGACGAGGAGTATACCGAGCCGGGCCTGAACGTCCGCGCCGACGGTTCCCACATCACGGAGCTGCAGACCAAGGAGGAGTTCCACAAGAACTTCAACTGTCTGATCGTGGCTAACAAGTATCAGACCGGCTTCGACGAGCCGCTGCTGCACACGATGGTGGTGGACGCCAAGCTCAAGGGCGTCAAGGCCGTCCAGACGCTCTCCCGTCTGAACCGCATCTGTGAGGGGAAGAGCGATACCTATGTGCTGGATTTTGTGAACACCGAGGAGGACATCCAGGCCGCTTTCCAGCCGTTCTACCAGGAGACCCTGCTTCAGGGCGACGTCAACGTGAACCTCATCTACGAGACGCAGCGTGTCCTGCGCGGCTTCGGGATCTACGACCAGCGGGATGTCGACGCCTTCTATCTCCGCCTTGCCGGGGAAGAGAAGAAGGACGACCGCACCCTGGGCAAGATGACTGCGATGCTCAAGCCCGTGGTGGACCGCTACGAGGAGCGTAACGAGGACGACCGCTACCAGTTCCGCCGGAACCTCCGTGCCTTCGTCCGCTGGTACAGCTTCATCAGCCAGATCGTCCGCATGTTCGACGCGGACATGCAGAAGGAGTACGTTTTCTGCTCATGGCTGGTGGACCTCTGCCGTGGCGAGAAGGTCGTTATCGATCTGGAAGGCAAGCTGCGCCTTGACTACTACAAGCTGGTGAAGACCCACGAGGGGGATATCGCCCTGGAGAAAAAACCCGGAGAATATGAGCCGTCTGACGGCCGCAGCGCCGCCGGCAAGGACGAGAAGTCTCCGCTGGACATCATCATCGACCGGATTAACGCCAAGTACAGCGGCACGTTCACCTCGGGTGACCGGGTCCTGCTCAGCAACCTTCATGACAGGATGCTCTCCGACAAGAAGCTCATGAAGAAGATTCAGCAGGCGAAGGACAAGCAGATTTTCCTGTCGAGTGTCTTCCCGAAGATCTTCGACGACGCGGCCGCGGAGAGCTATCAGGAGTCCCAGGAGACCTTCTCGAAGCTCTTTGAGGACAGCGAGAAGTACGCCGCCATCATGACGGCTATCGGTGAGATGCTCTTCAGTGAGAGAAATGCTCATACAGAGGCAGTTTAGCTAGAAAAAGGGCGATTATTGTAACCTTATTGTGGGGTCTACGATGACACGTTTAGATGTACTTGCCCGTTTCCCGAAGGAAGACCTCCGGATGATTCGACTGTGCGAAGCCTCCATTGAGGACCAGCAGCTTGCCCGGGCCGAGTTCGGGTCGGAACATGAGGAGTCCTTCTGCGAGGTCGAGAACCTGATGCGGGAGACTATCGAGGTCTTGGTGGCGCGCCAGTTCGGGAAGGACGCTGGTAGGGCCTTGAAGGCTCTGCGTAAGGGTCGCTGGTAGGCCTTGTAATCTGAAATGTTGTCTAAAAGGTGGTATGCGTACCACCTTTTCGTCGTGATTAGGCGTAGAGGAGGCGTAGAGGTTGCGCATGGGAGCTGGGGCCCGGCCTGCGGGGTGGATGGCTATGAAGAAAGGCCGCGCGTCAGCGCAGCCTTTGAGGGTAGCCTGGAGGAATGGGATTCGAGGAAAGAGGAGTGAGAGTGGCGGCCCGTTCGGGGCTACGCCCCTCTCTTCTTTGTGGCTCGTGGAGAGGAGCTACCGAAGGGGAGGAGCACCCCACCTATTACCAAGGTAATGGTATATTTTCTTGGGAGGTTTGGAGGTGTTTACCTCCCAGGAAAACTATACTTTTAGAAATCAGTGTTAATTTTCGTTACGAAAAAAATCGTTACGAAAAAATGCGTAATACTCAGGGTCCACTCAAATTTAGAGTATCCGAAATATTAGATTGATACAATCGTATAGAATCGAAGAAAGGGAGGAGTATCGGTCGGGGCTCCTCCCCTTCCTTTCTCCTACCCCGATACCGGGGTCACCCAAGACCCTCGAGGGACTACCACCATGGAGGAGTGAAAGTGTATGTATTCTCTGAGGGGAGGGTGTGTGGATTCCCATTCTCACCACAGGGGGAGGACAGGAAGAATACATACAAATATAAAATTAGTTAAAAAAAAACTATTAGTAAATAGGTATTCTAAAAAGGGGTGCATGGTTGGAAACAGCCTGCACTCCTTTTTCGTTGAAAGAAGGGGTAAGGTTGGATTTCGGTGGGCCTGCCTCCATGGGGTAAAACGGCAGGAATCCCTTGGGTACGATTCCAGAAACTTTTCGTAATTTCCGAATTAAATTTTCCATATTTCTGAAAAATATTTCTATATTTGCAGGGTGATTATGAAATTGGAATGAATATGAAGAAGCTTATATTTGTTTGTTTTTTGTCATTGTTCTGTCTTGTGGCCCAGGCGCGCAGGACGTCTCCCGGGCAGTTCTTCGTAGATGCCTACGGAACATACACCATGACTTCCTTCGGAGGAGGTGTGACCTTCGGTGGTTACACCCGTCTTGGGTATTGGTATGGCGGAGGCACTTTCGCCAACAATACTTGTGTGCTTTCCGTTGGCACGGAGATGGATTTCCCTCATCTCTTTGCGGATGGCGGGTATATGTTCCGCATCGTCTCGTCGCGTTCCCGTGATTTCAATATCTATGGCGGCGCCGGCGGATTCCTGGGTGCCGAGCTGGTGGATCCCCAGGGGAAGATTGCACCTTCCGGGAAGATTTCCCCTAGCGGGAAGGTGTATGGGACTTCGTTCCTGTATGGTTTTTATCCCCAGCTTGCGGCGGAGTTCTTCCCGTTCGAGTCTGTGGCTTTCTTCGTGGACGCCAGGATGCCTGTGAACTTCGTATCCATCGGGGGGCATATCTTCTTCCATCTTTCGGCCGGCGTGCGTATAAACCTTTAGGTCTCCTGCTGTGAATCGTTTTTTTACTTTTCTTCGTGGGGCCGTCCTTCCGGTGGCGCTAGGCCTGATGGCGGTCGCCGGCTGCGAGAAGCCGACGATCGTCACGGAGGTTTTCACCCCGACGCTTTCCGTTTCCAACCGGGCATCAACTTTCAAGTCCGGCGAGGATCTTCGTTTTGTCGTACATTCCAACCATGACACCTATATCCTGCGTTCTTGGTCTTTGGGCAGCAGGATTGTTTCCGTTAAGTCCTCCCCTGAGCTGAACGTGTCGCACAGGAGCGGTTCGGAGCTTGTCCTTTCTTCTCCGGAGATTGCCATGACTCACAAGGGCAAGCTGCAGGTGGTCGTCGAGGATCCGAAGACGGGGATAGTGAAGACGCTTGAAGCCCCGTATACGGCCATTTCCGTGGGGACTTTCTCCTTGGAGGTGATGACGCCGGTGGTGCATGACGGGGAGGACTTGGTGATTCGCGTGACCGCGTCCCATCCTTCCTTTGAGTTCCGTTCCGTCCAGTCCCCTTATGTCTTTGAGAATATCCAGGTGGGACGCGAGTATTCCGTCGGCCCTGAGGGTTATAAGGAGTTCGTATCACGTCGTGTCAGCGTCACCGAGAACGCGCGCCAGTATGTGCGTGCCGTCCTGTATGATTCTGAGTCTGATACCGAGTTCTCTATGGAGGCTGCTTTCGAGACCGTCAAGCCGACGGTGATTTCCGTTTCCCTTGTGGACTTCTATGGGGAGCCCGTCTCGTCGATATATAACGGCGACACGGTGTACCTTCGGGTATATGATACGCAGTCCACCTTCGTGGTGGATGACTTCTACAGCGAGTTTGGTTCTTTCCTTACGCGTGGGTCGCAGTACAGTGTGAACGCCGACGGTTTCTACGAGGTCGTGATGCGTAACCTCCGCGTTACGGACGATCATGCCGGGTATATCCTGCTGGTTCTCCGTGATCCTGTGAGCGGAGGTACTTTCAGGTTCTCCGTTGACTATGACGCCCGTGTTTCTCGTTTTTAATGATAATCTCTTTTGTCTATGAATAAGATTTTCCGTATTCCCCTTGCTTTCTTTGCCGGTCTTGCGCTTTTCGCTGCCTGTGAGAAGCCGGTCGTCCCCGTGGGCGGGGATGTCGCCGTTCAGGATTTTTCCGTTCCGCAGGGTCTTCAGCTGAAGGTGGGGCAGAGCGGTACTTTCAGTGTTCAGCTCACCCCGGAGAATGCCACGGAGGATAAGATCATCTCTCTGACTTCTTCCGACGAGTCCGTGCTCAAGGTGTCTTTCGACCGTCTTGTTATCAGTTACGAAGCTGTCGGGGAGGGCTTCGCCACGGTGTCCGTTCGTATTGGCGGCGTCACCAAGACTTTTTCCGTGTCAGTGGTCCCCGAGGGAGAGAACCCTCCTGGTCCCGTGGTGGTCTCCGGCGTGCGCGTCGAGGTCGTCCCCGGCCTGCGTACTTCCGAGGGTCTTGTCGAGGCCGGCATCCTTAACGTCTGCATAGAGAGCGGCCCAGACGAGGGGAATTTTATCATCGAATACACGGTGGACGGCAGGGATTCCCGCCGTGTCACCGGCGTCTTCGTGGGGCAGACCCGCAGGTTCGCCATGGACGAGGAGCTGCCTTTGGGTTCTCATAAGGTCGTTGTGGACGTCCGTGAGGAGAGCAATCTTGTGGAGCCTGTCCGCGTTGAGGAGACGCTCTGGGTGAAGGGCCCGTCCCTGACTGATATCTCCGTCCGGTTCGGCTCGGAGTACGGCCTGGACGCCGCCCTCGGCACTGATGCTCCCGTCTCTCTCGTGAACGGCGAGAACGGACGCCTTGTGTTCCGTCACAGCCCCGCGACCACGGTGGTCGTGCGTGACTTCTCCATCCCTCCTTTCATCGATGTGGATTTCAATGCCGGAGAGTCTTCCGACGGATACCTTAGCGTTCCCTTCGTGGTGAACGCCGCCGGGGAAGGGGAGATGGTCGTTTCGTTCCTCAACGGTGACGAGCTCTCCGAGGTGCGTGGCCGCGTGGACGGAAAATCCGCCCGCTCCCTGGGTGTCAAGGATTACTCCGTGCCGGAGAGCATGGAGATCGCCCTTGGCGGCGGTTCGCAGACCTACACCTTCCAGACTGTTCCGGAGCATGCATACAACCCTGAGATTACCGAGCTGACCAGTTCTGACGAGGGTGTCCTCAAGGTGTCCTGGCATGATCTTACTGCTACCTTCACCCCGGTCTATACCGGTGAGGTGATTGTCTCCGTTGTTCTTTCCGGCATTCGCCGGTCTTTCCCCGTGAAGGTGGTAGGCAACGTCGTTACTGATATCACCGTTCCGGAGAGCATGGAGATCGTGATGGGGGAGACCGCGGAGTATGGTGTGGCTGTGACGCCCCTGGGTGCTCTTGATGCCAGCATCTCATCGCTGACGAGCAGTGATGATTCTGTACTTAAGGTTCGTAATGATGGGTTTACCCTTTACCTGCAGGCTTTGAAGGCCGGCGATGTCACGGTATCCGTGACCGTCGGGCATATCTCCAAGTCCTTTCCGGTGAAGGTCCTCTCCGACGAGGTCTCCGACTACCAGGTTCCTGCGAACCTGCAGCTCGCCCTCGGCGGCGGCGCACAGTCTTATATTTTTGTCACTACGCCCGCGCATCCGAGCAACGGCGTCATCACCCGGATGGTGTCCTCGGACGAGGGTATCGTTAAGGTTACGTATTCCGGCCTCACGGCGACGTTCACGCCGGTCTATACCGGTTCTGCTACGGTGTCCATGACGCTGGGCGGCATCGAGAAGGTCTTCCCCGTGACGGTGACCGGTGATGTGGTGACGGATTTCTCTGTGCCTTCCGGCCTGGAGATGGTGATGGGCGACACTATGGATTATGCTTTCCAGGTTACCCCGCTGGGTGCGCTTGACGCGCAGATTAACCGCCTTGTGAGTTCTGACGAGAATATCCTTCGTCTTACATATAACGGCCTTAAGGCGACGCTGGTCGCCGGCAGGATGGGTACCGCTACGGTTTCCGTGAAGATCGGCCAGGTGAGCAAGGAGTTCACTGTGAAGGTCCTCGGCAAGTATGTCACCGACTTCGAGGTTCCCGGTGCGGATTTCAGTGTGGATTACGGGAAGACGAAATCATTCCTGTTTGTTCCGAAACCGGAGGGCGCGGTGGATGCTGAGCTTTCCGATGTTTCCTCTTCTGATGAGACCATTCTCAAGGTTGAGAAGGCCGGCGGGTTCTCTGTGAATTTCACCGGTGTGTATCCGGGTTCCGCGACGGTGTCGGTGAAGATCGGCAGCGTGACGAAGAGCTTTGCCGTACGTGTCACCGGTTCCGTGGTGACGGACTTCTCCGTGCCGCAGGGTCTCGCTGTGGAGCGTGGCAAGAGTGCCGAGTTCACGCTGGTCCCTACGCCGGAGGATGCCCAGGATAAGACTGTCACTTCGCTTTCCTGTTCGGATGAGTCTGTGGTTAAGGTGACGCGTGAGGGTCTGAAGCTTAAGTTCGAGGCTCTGAAGATCGGCAAGGCTACGGTTACCGTGAAGGTGGGCCGTGTGGAGAAGTCGTTCGGTGTGGAGGTCACCCCGAAGCTCGTGACGGATTTCTCCGTGCCGGTGGATTTCTCCTTGGAGATGCTCACCTCGAAGAGCTATGATATCACTGCTTATCCGTCGGATGCCGACAACATCAGCCTTGTGTCCGTGACCAGTTCCGACACGAATGTGTTGAAGGTCTCCGGCAGCGGCATTTCCTTGAATTTCGAGGGTGTCTATGAGGGTACGGCGACGGTCACCGTGAAGGTGGGCACCGTGACGAAGACCTTCCCCGTGAAGGTTCTCGGTCGCTATGTCAAGGACTTCTCCGTGCCGGAGGGCCTTTCCGTGGAGATCGGCCAGAAGCAGACCTTCACCTTCACCCCGACGCAGAGCGGCTGCATCGACGCGTCCATCGTGTCTTTGTCCAGCTCTGACGCCTCGGTCATCAAGACTTCCTATTCCGGTCTTACGGCGACCTTTGAGGCCCTGTATGTGGGCACCTGCACGATTACCGTGAAGGTGGGCGGCGTGACGAAGACTTTCTCCGTGACGGGCACCGGCAAGGTGGCGACCGGGGTGGATATTCCTGCCGCCCTCAATGGCGGGACGCTTACGCATGGCCAGGTTCAGGAGTTCACTATTGTCCCCACGCCTTCGGATGCCTTTGACGGCGGCACGCTTACCGTGACCGCCCGCAATCCGGAGGTCTGCTCGGTGACTGCGTTGGGGAATTTCAAGTTCCGTTTCAACCCGTCCGGCTTCGGCAAGGCGAATTTCGACGTGGCGGTGGGCCGTTTCAAGACTTCTTTGAGCGTCACCGT
>Ga0310786_10003890_pt1 | contig 21216 bp, 14 predicted proteins | sample AusTroGonzalo_MG_FD_203881 | JGI IMG/M metagenome (GOLD analysis project Ga0310786, IMG submission 203881) | Bovine rumen microbial communities from tropical cattle in Woodstock, Queensland, Australia - Gonzalo_03 (v2) (version 2) | ecosystem: Host-associated > Mammals > Digestive system >... | reverse complement strand
GACGGGGTTGAAGGTCTCGAGGGGAACTTCCACGAAGATGGTGTTCCAGTCGCTCATGGCGCCGTTCCACAGTCCGGGTGCCTCCAGGGCCTTGAGTTCACGGCCCTGATAGCTCTTCGAGCTGATGAAACCGGCCTGGGGATCGACATAGCGCTCGAGGTCGAAGCGTTCTCCTTTGTAGTTGCGCAGGATGCACACCAGGTCGACGGGATTGAAATGCGTGGCGCCCTGCATGGCGGCCATGGCCTGGGGATTGTTCTTGTCGATCTGCACGCTTTCGAGAATCTGGAGCGAAGTGCTGCCGTCTTTTCCCTCGATAATGTAAGGACCGCCACCTGGTTCGCCTTCGTTGCGGACCATGCCGCAGACACGGATGGGCCGGTCGAGTTTCGCACGGAGGCGGGCAATGCGGCGCTGCAGGTCCGTTTCCTTGGGAAGCTGCAGGCAAAGCGTTTCAGAGAGGAAGTTTTCGATTTCGTCGCAAAGCGCCGCATCGGGCTGCGCGTCCAGGCGGCGCAGGTAATCGAAGATGCGGTCACGCAGTTTGAGGGCCTCACCCATGAGCACCTGTTTATAAAGCGACGTGGTGGCGAGCAGTTTCTCATGGGCCACGTTGTCGATGTTCTTGATCGAGACCAGCTCGGCTTCCACCTGGTTCAGGTTGTGGATCAGGGCGCCATGGCCGGCCGGCCGGAACAGCAGCGATCCGTCGGCGGTGCGGAAGGGCTCGTCCGCGGCATCCACGGCGATGGTGTCGGTGGCCTTGTCCTGATAGGTGAAGGTGATGTCGTATTTGACACCATAGCGGCGCTCATATTCGGGAACGACTTCAGCGACCGCTTCTTCAAAGAGGGCGCGATGTTCGGGCGAGATGGTCACCACGAGTGAGCAGACGTTGCCGTTGCGCATATAGGCCTGGGCTTCCACCAGATGCTCGGCGATGGCGGTGCGCACTTCGTCGGGATAGCGATGGAATTTCAGCACGCCCTTGGGCTTGTCGCCATAAGCAAGGCCGTCGGACTTGAGGAGCTTGCGCAGGGTGTCGAGGCGGTACTGTGCGCTATCTTCCGGTTCGCCGAAGAGCGCGGGCGTATAGAAGGCGAATTCCTTGATATGGGCAGCCAACTTGCTGCCGGGCGCATCGGCGGGCAGGTCTTCTCCCGCTTCCAGTTTGTCGAGGGCGGCGAACTGATCTTTGAACATGCGGGACGCCGCGCCGGATGCCGGCACGAACTTGCACTTGCCGCTGACTTCAGCACGCTGATAATAGGTTGCTGCCGCTGCGGCCGCGTTGGCATCCAGTACGCGGATGCCGCGGGCGGGGGTGGCTGCGGCCACGATCTTCATCCAGGGAAATCCCTGCTTGAAATGGGAAATCTGTTCTTCGATGCGGCGGAGTTCCGTGCCCCGCGCTGCAATTTGCTGCAAATCTTTCTCTGTAAACATGGAATGGGGAGTATTTCTTACAAAGTTAATCATTTTCTGATAACATCCACCCGCCAGGTGAAACCGATGTCATAGTTGTTGCGGTGCTCCGCATTGTCGCGGTAATAAACGGCGTGGAAGCGGAGATTGTCGGTGCGCAGCGGGAACCACTCCACGCCGCAGCCATAATATATGTATTCCGTACCGGGAGCAATCACCAGGTCGTACGGACGTCCGTCTCTGTCCACGTTCCGGATATCATTTTTCTCATAGCCACCCTTGGCGCAGATGTTCCACTTGCCGACGCTCCAGATGATCTTCGAGATGATCGAAAAGTCGCTGAGCAGGAACTGCTGTTGCCCGAAGCCGCTGCGGTTCATCAGGTCGATGTCGAAAATCACGTCCTTGAATACGAAATGGTTGCCCAGCGCGATGTAGTTGACCATGCGCTTGTCCATGTCTTCCACGAAATTGACGCTCCAGATGGTCCGCCACCAGGGCGTGAACTGCCCGCGCCAGGCCAGGTTGTAGGCATACACGTTCTGGATGCCCAGCGACAGCGGCGAGTTGCAGAACTGGAATTCGAGGTTCTGGTTCGCGGCGAACTTGTAGGCGGCCGAAGCGCCGAAGGTGAATCCCTGGTAGAGGTTGCTGCAGAACTGGCTGTAGTAATACACGTCGATAGGCGTGGCATCGTACTCGTAGCCTCCGATCAGCACGGCGTGTTTGCCGAACAAGAGGCTGAATTTCGGCGTCGCCTGCCAGTTGATGTACATGAAATCCGTGGCATTGAACATGTTCTTCTCGTCGAAGACTTTTTTGTTGAGCCGCTGGCGGATGCGGTAGTCGATGGTGGGCGTGATGTGGCCCATCAGATGAAAGTTCAGGTATTCTCCCACCATCTGGCTGCTGTATTCCCCGTGGGTCGTCTCCTGGTGGAACGCGCCGCGCATGTCAAGATACAGCCGTTCGACAAACTGGGCGTGGAGCAGCACCGGAAACAGGCTGAAAGCAAGAAGCAGGAAGTATTTTTTCATAGTTTCGCTTTAATCAATACGAAAATAGCAGAAATCACTTGAAGTATCAAAGAATTTTTCGCAATTTTGAAAGATAGAATCAAAAACCGATCATGAAATCCATCCAAGAGATCCTTCATCCGCTGGCCACCGGCAAGTTCTGGAAAGAACTGGTCGTGATGACCCTGGGCATGGCCGTGGGCGCCGCTGCCGTCTATTATTTCCTGATGCCGAGCAACCTGATCATCGGCAGCATATCCGGTCTGGCGATCGTGATCTCTCAGCTGACGGGCGCCGAAGTGTCGCTCATCGTGACGATCATCAACGCCGTGCTGCTGGTGCTCGCCTGGCTCCTGATCGGTGCCGAATTCGGTGCCAAGACAGTCTATACCGCCCTGATTCTCGGTCCGCTGCTCGAATTCTGGAAATGGGTGCTGCCGTATGAGAACCTGATGGAGCCCGGTGCCACTTCCGTGATGAACGACCCCTGGTTCGACCTGCTCTGCTTCGTGCTGCTGCTCAGCATCTCGCAGGCCATCCTCTTCCGGATCAATGCCTCGACCGGCGGCCTCGACATCCTGGCCAAGATCGTCAACAAATACCTGCACTTCGACATCGGCGCTTCGGTGACCGTGGCCGGCGCCCTGATCTGCTGCTCGGCCTTCGCCATCAACCCGTTCCGCATGGTGGTCATCGGCCTGATCGGCACCTGGATCAACGGCATCGTGGTCGACTATTTCACGGATACGCTCAACAAGCGCAAGAAGGTGTGCATCATCAGCAAGGACCATGAAATCATCCGCCAGTTCATTACCGGCAAACTGAAGCGCGGCTGCAGCCTCTACCACTTGATCGGCGGCTTCACGGGCGAGGAGAAAATCGAAATCGTGGTGCTGCTGACCAAGCACGAATATGCGGACCTTTTCAAGTTCATGAAAGACAACGAGATCGACGGCTTCATCACCGCCGGCAGCGTCAGTGAAATCTATGGCAACTGGCGCAGCGGAAAAGTCCGTTACGAATCGCCCAAGCACGATGCAAAACCCGCCAAGCAAGCATGAAACGCGACCTGAAATACCTGCGCCTCCTGGCCAAGAGTTTCCCCTCCGAGCAGACAGCCTGCACCGAGATCATCAACCTCGAAGCCATCCTCAATCTGCCTAAGGGCACCGAGCATTTCATCACGGACCTGCACGGGGAGAACGAAGCCTTCGAGCATGTGCTCCGCAATGCATCGGGCGTCATCCGGCAGAAAGTCGAGATGGTGTTCGGCGCTACGCTCAGCGAATCGGAGATCCGGGAGCTCTGTACCCTGATCTATTATCCGGAAGACAAGCTCCGCGTCGTCCGCAATACCCTCCGCACCCGTGCCAGGATGCAGGAATGGTATCGCGTCATGCTGATGCGCATCATCCAGGTCATGGCCGTCTGTTCCTCAAAATACACCCGCTCGAAGGTCCGCAAGGCCCTGCCGAAAGAGTATTCCTATATCATTGAAGAACTGCTCCACGAGTGGATCGAGGACAACCAGAACAAGCGCCGCTACATGATGTCTATCGTCGACACGATCATCGCCACGGGGCGTGCCGACCATTTCATCGCCACCATCTGCAACGTCATCCACCGGCTGGTGATCGATACGCTGCACATCCTGGGCGACATTTACGACCGCGGCCCGGGCGCACACCTGATCATGGAAACGCTTTGCAACTACCACAACTACGACATGGTATGGGGCAATCACGACGTGGTCTGGATGGGTGCGGCGGCAGGCAGCAAGGCCTGTGTGGCCAATGTGCTGCGCATGTGCTTCCGCTACGCCAATCTCTCGACGCTCGAAGACGGCTACGGCATCAACCTGCTGCCGCTGACGACCTTCGCGATGGAGACCTATGCCGACGATCCCTGCACGGCTTTCCGCTCGCGGGAGAACGGCTACGAAAAACTCCCCGAGTCGCAGCTGGCCCTGCTGGCCAAACTTCACAAGGCCATCGCCATCATCCAGTTCAAGATGGAGAAACGCGTGACGGACCGCAATCCTGAATTCGGGATGGACGACCGCAACCTGCTGCACCTGATCGATTACAAGAAGGGAACCATCCACTTGAACGGCAAGGATTATGCGTTGACGGACACCCATTTCCCCACCATCGATCCGGCCGATCCCTACCGGATGACCGCGGAAGAACAGGAGGTCATCGACAACGTGACGCGCAGCTTCGAGACCAGCGAGAAACTCCGCCGCCACATCGGCTGCTTCCTCTCGCACGGGTCTTCCTATCTCGTACGCAACTCCAACCTCATGTTCCACGGTTCGATGCCGATGAATCCGGACGGCACGTTCCGCGAGATGATGATTCAGGGCAAGGCCTACAGCGGCAAGAAGCTTTTCGACAAGATCGACCAGATGGTCCGCAACGCCTACTATACGCGCGAAGAGACACCGCGCCGCCAGGCGGGGCAGGATTTCCTGTGGTACTTGTGGTGCGGTCCCGTGGCGCCGACCTACGACAAGGACAAGATGGCCACGTTCGAGCGCTATTTCATCGCCGACAAAGAAACCTGGACAGAGAATAGCGGCGCCTACAAGCAGCTGAAAGAGCGCGCCGACATCTGCGAGAAGATCCTGAAGGAATTCGGTGTCAAGGAGTTGCATCACGCGCATATCATCAACGGGCACATCCCTGTCAAGACCCTCAAGGGGGAGAGCCCCATCCGTGCGGAGGGTCGCCTGCTGATGATCGACGGCGGCTATTCGAAAGCCTACCAGCCGGAAACCGGCATCGCGGGCTACACGCTGATCTACAATTCCCAAAGCCTGAAACTGGTCCAGCACGAGCCCTTTACCTCGCGCGAGCGCGCCGTCAAGGAAGGCCTCGACATCCTGTCGGAGACGAAAGTCCTGGAATTCGAAGAAAACCGCCGCTATGTCCGCGACACCGACCAAGGCGCCGAACTCCGCGAACAGATTGACGATCTTTACCAGCTTCTCGACGCCTACCGCAACGGCTCGATCCGATCGCGATAATCTGCGTGGCAGACATATTGTTGACTATCAGCGTTTTAAACGAAATCGGTTGCGCATTTTTACGCAACCGATTTTCGTTAAAGCGTTACTAACCAGATAGTTATCTGCCACGCAAAAACTCAGAACTGAACGTCGAAGCCGAAGGTGAGGCGGAAGTTGCGGTCGCGGTCTTCGCTGCGGTGCGTAATGCGCCAGCATGCGTCGATGCGCAGGACGCGCAGGATGTTCGACAGACCGAAACCTGCCTCGACATAAGGCGTCTCCAGGGTCTGGAGCCCTTCGATGGGAAGGATGCCGGCGCCGCCCGCACGGTTGGCGGCAGACAAGGTTCCCCACGCCGCCTTGACCGTGATGATCTCCCGCAAGTCCATCTCCTTGACGAGCGGAATCCGCCCCAGGATCAAGCCGTTGAGGTTGTGCTCGTACATGGCGCTGATCCAGCGGTCCGATGCAAACTCATAGTAATCCATGCAGGAGAAAGCCGTCTTGTCGAGGAAAAACGAGCGATTGCCTTCGTGCAGCTTCAGGAAAGGATACGGCACCTCCCCCTGGATCGCACCCGTTTCCAGATGGATGTTCGCGAAGCCGAACGCTCCGGCCGGCACCTTCCAGTCGAAGGTAAAAACGCCCCGGAAGAACTGACAGTCATCCCCCGTGATCCCCTTGATGCCAGCTGTGAAATCCAGGCCCAGCACCGGATAGCGCGTGAAGATGCGCGCCTTGTGGTAGTGTCCGCGGTTGATGCGCTCCTGCCAGGAAAAGCGCGTCGAGAAACGGATCTGGTTGGTCGAAACCGACGGAACCCAGGTACTGTCCGGCCGGTAGAGCGGCACCATCTCGTTGCCGTGGAGCCGGCGCGATTCCAACGACAGATAGGCGGTGACATTCGGCGAGAGCTCATGCTCATAACTCAGGACCAGATTCCGCATCAGCGTCTGCTTGTCGCCCGTGCGTCCCGCGAAGAGCGAATTGATCATGTTCGGCTGCGCAATGGCAGCGGTCCCCTGCCCCAGTTGCTGATAATCGTAATCGCCCGAGAAACTGAGTTTGCGGGTCACGTCGCGCCGGATGAGCCATTCCACCGAACCGCCGCCCTTGATCAGATGGTCGCGAAAACCGTAGCCCAGCTTGCCCGTCAGACGGACATCCGGATGGAAGTGCTTCGTCGTCCGGAAACCGACACCGACGTGCCAGCCTTCCGTTGCATTGTATTTGACAGTCTGCGCCCAGGGGCCATATGCAATCTTCGTGTGTTCTCCCTCTACGTAGCCCACGACCAGCGAACGGAAGACCGTGTACCAGGCCCTGTAGGCTGGTTTATGCTGGATCTCGTCCACCATGTCGTAAATGCCCTGTTCCCGCGTTGTCAAAGGCACCGGCCGCGCCGACGCCCATCCCCCGTCGTCCAGCTCAACCGCCTCAGACAGCACCACAGCATCGGGCGTATCCAGCAGGTCGGATGGAAGCGGCTGGTTATCCGGATCGCCGTAGTGCAGTTCGCGGTTCCCCAGGAACGACAGAATCTTGGAGCTGTCGCGCACGGCGATGGAGAAGTCGATGAAGAGTTTCTCTTCTTTCGGGAACCAGGCCCCGGACGACGTCTTGCGGTTCTCCGTATCGATGTTGATGTGCCGGATCCAGTTCACGTTCGAGCCCTTCGAGAGGGCCACATGCGCGCTGCGGATGCCGAAATCTTCGGCATCGATGTACAATTCCCCGTCGAAGGTCGGCGAAGTGACGCCCCGCTTGGGATGGAAGCGCAGACAGTAGCTCTTGCGTCCGTCCAGCTCGAGGCTGTCGACCAGAAAGTAGTTATAGAAAGCATGTCCGTAGGCTGCGGCAGGCGAAGGCAGGTCGAGATTGAACAGTGTGATCGTACTCTTGTAGAAATTGGTCTTGAGCAGATAGGACCCGGCATACTGGCGCATGAAGTTGTCCGAATCGATGCCGGAGATACGGTTGGCAAGGATCACTTCTTTTTCCATTTCCGGCTCTTTGGAATGATATTTCTGCGACAGCGTCTCGGAGATCAGCAGAGGGATGTACGACTCGCCCGTCACGGCGGAGGTGTCGCGCCACTTCACCACGTCGCCCAACAAGCCCTTCAGGAAGGAACGGGTGGCCAGCCACTCCGCATGCGTCGCGTCGAGCTCGATCTTGGAATACACGCGCACCGACCAGTCCTTGCCCGATTCGGGGTCGTGCTGCGGGCGATGCTCGTCGATCTGCTTGAGAATGGAGCGGATATAGCTGTCATCGGGACGGATGCGGGCTGCGGACAGCAGGTCGGCATCAAGTGCAAGCACGAAATTGACTTCGGAAAAGACACCGTAGGATACGGGGACCGACCGGGAAGTATAGCCCAGGATCTCGGCGGTCAGCACCAGGGCGGTGCTGTCGTGTGTTTCGATATAGTAGCGTCCGTCTTCATCGGTCGATACGCCGATGCTGGTGCCGTCGAAAAAGACGGAGGCGTATGGGATGGGGCTGCCGTCCGCCGCGTCGGTCACCTGGCCACGGACCTTGGTGGTCTGGGCGGTGAGCGCGGTGGAAAGCAGGAGCAGGACCGTGCCGATGGTGATACGGGCGAATCGGATCATTCATGCAAAATTAGCAAATCCTGCTGGAAAAAGCGTAACTTTGTCCAGGTTATGCAGGATCCCCGCTTCACAAATGCCTTATTGGACTGGTACGCCGAATATGGGCGGGACCTGCCCTGGCGCCGTACGCGGGATCCCTACGCCATCTGGTTGAGCGAAATCATCCTGCAGCAGACACGCATCGTGCAGGGGCTGGCTTATTGGGAACGTTTCATGGAACGATTCCCGACCGTGGAACTGCTGGCGGCTGCCAGTGAAGACGAAGTGCTGCGTCTCTGGCAGGGGCTCGGCTACTACAGCCGCGGGCGCAATCTGCTGACTGCGGCACGACAGATTGTGGCGCGGGGGTCTTTTCCGGATACGCTGGCGGAGATTCGGGCGCTGAAAGGGGTTGGCGACTATACGGCGGCTGCCATCGGTTCGATTGCTTTCGGCCTTCCGGCTGCGGTCGTAGATGGAAACGTCTATCGCGTCCTGTCGCGTTTCTACGGGATTGCGACGCCTGTGGGCACGACGGCGGCGAAGAAAGAATTTACGGCACTGGCGCAGGCGCTCCTGCCGCCGGACCGGCCGGGCGATTTTAACCAGGCGATGATGGATTTCGGGGCTTTGCAATGCACGCCGGCGTCGCCGCTTTGTCTGACCTGTCCCCTCGCCGCCCGCTGTGAAGCGCTCCGCAGTGGACGCACGGCGCTGCTGCCGGTCAAAAAGCCTGCAGTCCCGGTCAAGACGCGGCAGTTGCATTATGTGCTGATCCGCTGCAACGGGCAGGTGGCGATGCGTCGCCGGGGGGCCGGCGACATCTGGCAGGGGCTTTGGGAGCCGTATCTGGAGGAAGGAGATTTCAAGGGTTTTCCGGGGATGAAGCTGGTGCGGAAAGAGGTCAGGCATCAGTTGACACATCGGACGTTGATCGCTGATTTTTATCTGCTGGACTGCGACGAAAAACCCACTCTCACAGACGATTACATCTGGATACCAGAAGCAGGGCTTGACAAGCTCGCCAAGCCCCGCCTCATAGAAATCCTTCTGAACGAATTATAAAATCGCCTCGGTGTTTTCTTTTTCTATGTCGGGCATGAGACGCCTGACTAGTTTCTTGTCGGAATAGAACCGCGCCAGGATGACACGGACGACGGTGTAGGCCGGGACACCTGCAATCAGGCCGATCGTGCCGCCGATACGGCTGGCCATCAGCAAGACGAGGAATATCTCGAGCGGCCGGGCCTTGATGCTCGTCGAATAGATGAGCGGCTGGAAGACGACGTTGTCGATGAGCTGGGCAAACAGCATCACGGCCCAGACAATCAGGACGAAGGCCCAGATGGGCACGTCCAGGCCCGCACCCGTACCATATTTCAGCACGATGCAGAGCAAGATGCCGATCACATAACCCACGAGCGGACCCACATACGGAATGACATTGAGCAGGCCGGCGATGAACGCGATGCCCAGCGCATAGCCCGGACCGATCCGGACCACGCACCAGAGACCCAGGAAGTCCAATAAGATCACGCCGAAAACCTCGATGATCAAACCGATGAAATAGCGGGAAAGCAAGTGGGTAATATCGATGATGGTCGATTTGACAGAAAGTTCATTCTTGTCGGGAACGAACGAACAGATGATCTTGCTGAAAAGATTTTCATCCTTGATGAAGAAGAAAGAGATGAACACCACCGCAAAGGCCGCCACACCAAAGGCAGAGGCCACCGACGCCACAGAACCCACAACGGAGGAGACATTCGAGAAGTTCATCACCTCCTTGATCTTGCTGAGCAGCAACGACACCAGGTTGAAATCCCGTCCCAAAGAAGGAAAGAGCCCAATGGCCCATTCGTTGACCCGGTCGAGCAGGCTGTCGTACGGAATGTCCTTCCCGTTCATGATCTGCGCATCACGCACGATGTTGGCGACGATAGGGATCAACTGCGTGATGAAAAGCAGCACCGCGAGAATGATGATGACGATGCTGACAACCGCCAGAAAGCCGTCGGTCATCGATTTGCCCCGGATCTTGATCTTGCGCAGCAGTCGCATCAGCGGATGCCCGATGAGCGAAACGACAAAGGCGATGACCACATAGATCAGCACACTGCGGAAATACCAGCAGAAAAAGCCGATGATGGCGATAATGCAGAGTCTGTAGAGAAGGCCGGTCAGCCGGTCGAGATTGTTTTCTTTTTCCATGAGACAAAAATAACGAATATTTTGCAAAAAGCCTTGCAGGTCCAAAATTAATCCGTATATTTGCAACCAGAAATGGGGTATTAGCTCAGTTGGTAGAGCGTTTGAATGGCATTCAAAAGGTCAGGAGTCCGATTCTCCTATACTCCACAAAAGTCCGCCTCCTGCATGCAGAAGGCGGATTTCTTTTTTAACGTTGCTTCTCCCACTGCTCCCTCAGGCGGAGCAGGAGCGGACGCTCCCAATCCAAGATGGAAGGGATTTCTTCCCAGGAGCTGATGACAGGTTCCGGCTCGGGTTCTGGCTCACGGTCGGGAATGTAGGGCGGGCGTTTGGGAATCAGGTTGATGGCCTTGTCCGGGTCGAGACGGCCGTAGGCGGCGTTCATTTTCGCTTCCGTATAGGTGTAGCTCAGGTTGACGGGCCGTCCGGGGTCCTGCAAAGAGTGTTTGAAAAGCCAGTCGTACATTTCCGGGAGATAGAACATGCGGGCCAGTTCGGCATGTCCGCAGACCGGCTGGTCGTAGATCAGCCGGGTGCCGTTTCCGCTTGCGTAGAGCTGCTTGACCAGCGAGGAAGAGTACGAAACCGCCGTGACCGTGTCGCGGAAGCCGTGAATGATCCAGAGCGGGACTTCCGGCAGACCGGAGATGGAGGGTTCGGTATAACCGCCACACATAGCCAGGGCCGCCGCAATCCTGTCAGGATGGTTGTGGACCATCTTCAGGGTGCCCCACCCTCCCATGCTCATGCCGATGACATAGAAGCGGTTGGTGTCGCAGGGGAACTTCCGGACGACGAAATCCGTGACCGGGTCGAGCATTTCGGTATTCCACCCCACTTCCCGGCTCTGCGGTGCGATGACGATGGCATTGAGCTGCAGTCCCCGTTTGAGCGCGTCGATCGTGCCGTAGCGCATGACCTCGTTCAGGTCGGTTCCGCACAGGCTCCTGCCATGAAGGAACAAGATGGTCGGAACCGGAGCCGTGCAGGTATCGATGCCGGGAGGCAGGTAGAGCAGAAAATTATAGCCGTCCGGGACGGAATCCCGGTAGGCATACAGCTGCTGAGCGTTGGTCCGGGGGAAAAACGCAAGCATCACGAAAAGGACGACGAGCGGCCGTTTCATTACTTGTAGTCGATGTGGAAAATGTCGACGGCATTTCCGCCACCGGAAGGACGGGCCTGCGAAGTCGAGAAGAGCCACTGCCCATCCTGGGAGATGTCGAGGCCCACGGGGAAGGAGTCGGCGCTGAGCGTCCCCACCTGCGTCATGGTCCGGGTGTCCACCACGGCGATCTTGCTCGAGAAGTTGCAGGCGGCGAAGATAAAACGGCCGTCGGGAGATGCGACGATGGTCCGTGCACCGGCAGGCACCTTGCAGCTTTCCCAGCCGTCCACCTGCGCCGTCGTCTTGTCGGGCTGCAGTTCGGAGATGGCATCGTAGATCCGGCGCATGGGCAGCCGCTGGACATATCCCTTGTTGTTGATGCTCAGGTAGAGGTAGTCATTGCTGAGGATCATGTGCCGGAGGTTCGGCATCATGCCCAGGAGCCGTCCCAGATAGCGTTCCTGCACCAGGTCGATGACGGCGATTCCGCCGCCGGAACCCATGCAGCCCACCAGCAGATAGCGTCCTTCGGGCGTAAACAGCGTACCGCGCAGGCAGTAGCCGCTCCCGACATCCCGGTTTACGGACACGGTGCGGCTGAAATTGAGCTTGAGCTTGCGGTCCACGGTAAAGCAGGTAATGTAGTGCCATGCCTCGATGTCATCGCCGGAAATGTCGAGCAGGCCCACGGTGTTGTCGCCCCAGTGCGTGACGGCGATCCGGGTTCCGTCGGGCGACGTGGCGATCATTTTCGGCAGCGGACCGGTCTCGAACAGGCGGACAATGGTATCCCGCTGTGTATCAATGACGGCAACGGCCGAGGGATCCTGGGCGTTGATGTCGTAACTGCGCCGGTAATAAGGCACCCAGAGATAGCGGCCCTCATGGGAGAAAGTGCTTTCAACGGGCTTTCCGGAGAAAGTCCCCGGCGCTTCACATTCATAGGAGAAGGGGAAGAGTCCGCTGTCCGGCGCCCACAGATCCACATGCGTGCTGTCGAACGCATGGTGGATGACCTTGAGCTTCCGGTTCGTGGCAAAATCGAAAACCACGGTGCACATTCCCTCCAGGGAATTGACATAATACTTGCTGCCGTCCGGATGGATATGTACCGACTTCGGCGACAGGATGTCCGCATCCTGTGTTTCGGCAGCCCCGCCGGTGAAATACTGCTTCCGGTTGGCGAACGTCACGGTCACGGAATCGGCGTCCAGCCGCGTCCCGAGGCTGGGATGGACGACAGACGGGTCCTGCGCCGCGACAGGGAACGCAAGCAGGATGCCGCAGAGTATCAGCAGGGGAAAGAGAATTCTTTTCACGTTCATACAGGCGGCAAAGATACAAAAATATGCTGACGCTATTTCAGATACAGCACATGGACGAGGTCCGGGGAGGCGTGGATGTTCTGGGGATTGGTTCCGAGTTCGCCCTGCGGAATGGGTTCGCCGAGACTGTCGAAGAGGCGGACCCAGTAGGACGGATACTCCCCTTCCTGGTTCTTGAAGTTCATGGGCTGCGGCTCGAACCAGCGATGACCGTCGGCATCGACGTAAGCATCGGAGATCAGTTCCGTGCAGTAGTGCCGCCCGTTGAAAGTCATGAAATAGTGGTCATAGGGTTCGCCGAGAAAGACCTTGGCCTGTTCGACATAAGCAGCCGCGTTGCTGTTGTCCTTGAGACGCATGACCTCGAAGGTGGCGGTACCGCCTCGGTGCAGCGTAAAGTCGCTGAACAACGTGTCGAGCGGATGGCGGTCCACGCCGTGCGCGATGGTCGCATCGATCACCCAGACGGTATCGTTTTCGTCCACCTCCAAGATGGCAGCATGGATGAAATTAATAGAATCCCCACTTGAGGTAGCGTCCGCAATAGCCTGTGCCATATCGCCATCGCCATAGTTCATGGGGATACCTACAAAGAGCAGGTCGCCCGTTTCTACGCGGGCCTGCGATTTCCGGCAGGAAAACCCTGCCAGCAGCACCAGTGCCAGCAGGGTTATCTTCAACAGATTCTTCATCTATTTGGCCGGACTGAAGTCTTCTTTGCCAACACCGCAGAGCGGGCATACCCAGTCGGCGGGAAGATTCTCGAACGGGGTGCCGGGGGCTACGCCATTGTCCGGATCACCTTTCGCGGGATCATACTCATACCCGCAGATGTCACATACATACTTTGCCATGTCTTTCTTCAATTACAGGTTTGTACAAAGATACGAAAAAATATCACAGCTTCACATATAGCGTCATTTCCTCGTCGAAGTTGCGGAGCAGGATGCGGTAGACACCCGGCGGATAGTAGAAGAGGGCCCGGTACTCCTCATCCTCTACCCAGTACTTGCGCGCCGACATCAGGTACCATTCATCTCCCACCTGCTTTTCGGCATACGTCTCTTTGCTACTGGCCAGCAGCTCCCCGAGCTCATCCGACCACACTTCCCAGTAAATATCCTTGCAGCCGAGCAAGTAAAAACAAGGATTCGTCTCAGAGCCCTGACGATAGGGATCCCCCAGCGAATAGCCCACGGACACCAGTTCGGAGAGCTTGTGCGAACGATGGAAGACCACATAGCTATCGCTCGACTGCGGAAGCGGCTCCCAATGCCCGTCCACCAGGCTGGAAATCATCAGCCGGTCTTCGTCCCCGATGTCGCACAGGATGTTGCACGTCAGCGCAGGTACATAAGGATCTTTCATGGACACCAGAACGGAATCGCTGACAGCGGCCTTGAACCGCTCTTCCCGGTCGTACAACGCGTATCCCAACCAGTAAGCCCCTTCTTTTGCCTGAGAGCGATAATGATAGAGCTCCTGGCCCTCCATCTGGAAGGATTTGCTCCGGAAATCCCACGGAAAAGGCATCAGACAATCGGAGACAAATTCAAAATAAGGTGCTCCGCCCTTGTCCGGCATGATGTGGTTGACCATACTCTGATATTCGCAGAACTCGGTCGTCGCGTCCTTGTCCAGCGGAACGGACGGTTCCAGCAGATAGTATTCACTCCCCTTGCCCCAGCCATAATTGAGACTGAAGAACGCGCCGTCGTATCCATCCACCACAAAGGAGTGTCCACCTTCTTGCGAGCTCATGCCGCTATAAAAGACAGGACGTCCGGCATCGATCTCGCTGCGGACCGTTTCAAACCACTGGTCCCGGGCGAAATAATCCCAGTACTGGTAGCGTATCTGCTTGTCATAACCGAAATAGGTTGCCAGCAAAACAGGAACGTCGGCAGATGCGCTCGAGCCAGACAGTCCATAATCCATCTCGCTCATCACGCCCAGGTCGTACACCAGCCGGGCCACCTGCGCCGCCTGTTCCTTCGTATACTTTCCTTCCTCATACACCAGCGGCATCTGGTCCCAGTCGTAACGGTGCCCCAGCACCACGCTGTCGACATGATAGAGATACGTACCCAGCTCACCGTCCCAGCCGAAATCATAGCCCGGCAGCGTGCCTGTCCCCCGCTCCGGCCACTGGTGGTAGCGAAGGATAGTGGCCATGGCAATGGCCACGCAACCAGCCACACAAGACTGGCCGTCGATCTTGGGGGCCAGTGCATTGAAGGGCGCTCTCTGGCCCCAGTGCGCCGTCTCCGACAACTGAACGGTCTTGCCGTCGTTACTGCCTGCGGACAACCATTGCGCCTTCGTAGCAACATCAGCCTTCAGTCCCTTGTCCCGCGCATAGGCAATGATCGACGCGTGCCAGTCGAGCATGTCGCGCAAATTGACCGGCAGCTCATCGAGCGGAAGCCGGCCGGTCGGGGAATAGCCGATAACGGGCAGCGACACATCATCGCCGGCCACCACGACATAGCCACCACCATCCCGTTCAAAGAGATAGAGTGCCGGGGCGTCTGCCCCACCCTTGGTCTGGACCTGCGGCCAGGTTCCCGCCAGACGGATGGCGGCAGGCAGGGATTTGGTGCGCGGCGCCCTGGACGACAGGAACTTCTCCGCAACGGCGGCTGCCTGCTGCGAAGACACCTCTTCTGCCCGGGCCATGAATGCCAGGGCCAGCAGGCCGATACAAAGCAACAAGCAGCGTCTCATTGTGCGTCCTCCCCTTTTATCTGTGAGAAATCGATCTTCATCCCGTCTTCCGGAGCAGGGATCCTGAGCGGTGTGATGGACCGCCCTTCCACCCAGACCTTATGCCGTCCCGGCTCCGCATAACGATGCGTCAGGCCGGGGACATAGCGTTCGAAACTTCCGTCTCCCCAGAGGATCCAGGCGTCAGCGGCAGCCGTGCCCAGAACCGGTGCCGTTACTTCTCGCTGCTGCGTGACAAACGAGAATCCGGGCAGCTGCGGGAATTGCGTGACCGTCACGGTATCCACGCGCCCGATACCTTTGCGTTCCAGCAGGATCAGGGCTACACGCGCTTCCGTACCTGCATGCTCCTGGACGTGCAGGTCGACAAGCGTATGCCCGTCCCCTGCCTTCAGGCCGTCCAGCCAGAGCCAGCGGTCCGAAAGCGTGATCCGGTACTCCTCGGGCTGCGTCCCCGCCACCATCACGGAGAAACCCACTTCCCGACCCGGCAGTTCCACGCTTGAATCGGAAAGCAGGATGGGCATATAAGCCTGATGCACATGGACGGTATCGGACAGCTTATACGCCTGGTTCCGGAACACCAGCGACATCGAACGGTCTTCCCGCGATTCATTGGGGGCCACGGCAAAATAATACGTGTTGGTCGAAACGGCCTTGGTCTGCACTTCTCCCACCCAGTCGCAGGAAGCGGGCTGGCTGACAATCTCCACGTCGAGGTTGCTGGTCACCTGCACGTCGAAGGAACCCCCTTCTGCAGGCATCTCGATTTCCCGGGCGCTGAGCACGAGGGTGGGCGCTTCCCCGGCCTGGAACACCACGACTTCTTCGCTGCCCAACGAACTGCTTACCGTGACATAGGCCTGGCGCGGGTCCAGGTTGTCATTGGAATCGACACGGAGGGTATGTGCCGTCGTGACCAGTCCTTTCGTACCCACGTCGTGCAGCCACGAGACAGCGGAAGGAATAATTAACTGATAATCAATGTTCGCCTTGACTTCTATGTCGAACTGGCCGCCTGCTTGGGGCATTTCCACGCGTCCCGGGGAAAGCAGCAGGGCGTCGCGCTGTTTCTGCGTCACCACGAGCGTACGCTGTACATCGTCGCAGGTGAAGAGAATGGACGCCGAACGTTCGTCGTAGTCCTGGTTGGCCCGCACACGGACGTAGATCGTGACGGTTCCGCCCCGGCCTTCCGTACTCGGCAGCAGGCACCAGTCGGCGGCACGTTCGTTGACGAACGAGGCCGTCCAGCGCCCCGTCGAATGGAAAACGACGGTCGCCTGTCCTTCCTCGGCGGAAAACAGGATCGCCGGGGCCTGGGAAGTGCCGGATACTTCGGCGGCGGGAGCCACGAAGGATTCCAGCATGAAATCCAGGTCAGGACGGCAACCCGCCAGCATTCCGGCAGCCAGCAGCAGGACGGCAAAAGTGCGGAAGCGTCTGAGCATCATTCAAACAAGCAATTATCGAGTTCTTTCCGGAGGTAGTCGGCATCGAGGTGCTGGCCGATGAACACCAGTTTCTGCATGCGGTCGCCGTAGGTCTTGTCCCAGTCGTGCAGCAGCTCAGGCTGCTCGCGAAACTTCTCGATGAGTTCTTCTTCGGGCATGGTGGCGAACCACTGGCCCACGTTGCGCAGCACAAACTGGCGGCCGGCCTGTTCGAAGAGATAACAGATGTCGAATTCCTCGCTGAAATAGCAGATGCCCTTGGCACGGATGATATTCTTAGGCCACTTCTTGGCCACGAAATTGTCGAAAGCATTGAGATCGAAAGGCCTGCGGGCATAGTAGACATAGGTCCCGATGCCGTATTCCTCGGCCTCCCCTTCTTCATGGTCGTGGTGGTGGTGATGATGATGGTGGTGGCCGTGTCCTTCATCCTCGTCGTCGTCATCATCCTCGTCATCATCGTCATCGTCGTCGTGATGCTCAACTTCCTGGATCCAGGCCGCTGAAGAGGCCACTTCGTCGAACTGGAACAAGCCCGTATCGAGAATCTCTTCGAGGTCGATCCGGCCGTAGTCGCATTCGATGATGCGGGCCTTGGGCTGAAGGGTACGGACGATGGCCCGGATGCGGCCCAACTCTTCGGGCGTCACCTCGGAGGCCTTGTTGAGCAGCACAATGTTGCAGAATTCGATCTGCTGGATGACCAGGTTCTCGATGTCGTCCTCTTCGATATGCGGTTTCTGCAGGGCTTCTCCGGAGGCGAATTCGTCGCGCATGCGCAGAGCGTCGACCACGGTGACGATGCAGTCGACCACGGGGATGCCGTTTTTCACATAGGCGTAGCCCAGTGCAGGGATTGAGCAGATGGTCTGGGCAATGGGCTCGGGTTCGCAGATGCCGCTCGCCTCGATGACGATATAATCGAAACTCTGGCGCGAGGTGATCTCGCAGAGTTGCTCGATCAGGTCGGTCTTCAGCGTGCAGCAGATACAGCCGTTCTGGAGGGCCACCAGACTGTCGTCTTTCTTGCCGACCACACCACCTTGCTGGATAAGGTCAGCGTCGATGTTGACTTCTCCCAAATCGTTGACAATCACTGCGAAACGTATTCCTTTGCGGTTGTTCAGGATCTGGTTGACCAGGGTGGTCTTACCGCTGCCCAGGTAACCGGTCAGCAGCAGTACCGGGATTTCTTTGGGTTCTTCCATTATTTTCTTTATTTCTTTTCAAAATGTTGATAATCTTTCATGCTGTTCCACGCGCCGCCCCACTGGAAGCCGCGCGAACGGAACAATTTGCAGCACAGGTCCTCATCCGTGATCTTGTGCGGGAATTCCGCGCTGCGGTCGGCAAATTCCGCCGCTTCGGGCGGCTCGACAACATCACCTTTCACGTATGGATTCTGCAAGGGGTTGATATCCACCGCCATGCCGCGGGCATGTGCGGAAAGCGAAGCCCCTGAGGTCTTCTTGCGATAATTGAAACAGGACGTGTTGTTGGCCGCCATCGAACGGGCATCGTCGCCGTCGTAGTCGTCGATCAGCCGGACGCTGGCGAGCGGGTATTTCGCCTTGTAGAGTTCCTTGAAAATATAGAGCAGGTCATCCACAATGGCCTTGTTGCAGACCATCTCCCCTTTCCGGATCCGGCCGTTGAAATCGTAGTACAGGAGCTTGAGGTAGCGCAGGTCGGACATTTCGATTTCCGCGCCTTCCTCCGGATACGAACGTCCTATCATGCGTTGTTTCACCGAAGCGGGAATGGTGTCGGCGCTGAATGCCGACAGGCCCGGATCCACGGGATTGAGGAACTTGCGGAAGCGGCTGTAAGTATAGGGTACGCAGGTATTGGTGATGTTGTTGGCGAAGAGGATGTCGGTGATGTGATGCTCGTCGACAAACTCCACGACATTCTTAGTAAAGTACCGGAAATCAGCCACATGGATCTCTTCGAATGAATAGAAAAGATAGCCCGGGACGGCATTGCCGAAGCTGTCCTTGATGACCAGCAGCCGACGTCCGTTATCGGTGGATGTCTCGACCCGGGTCTGTTTGATGTCGCCACCCATGAAGGTGGTATAGGCCGCGCCGCTGCCGTCCTTGAAGGAGAAGAAATACTTGCTTTTGTACGGCCGGGTCTCGCTCACGACGTGGAACTCCTCGTCCAGCTCGTAGTTGATGTAATATGTCTCATAGTCGACATCCGTGGGCATGTAATACACGAAGTCTTCCGGTGCCCGCTTAATGGCGGCGTTCTGCGTGTAACCGTACATGCTGCCCACAAAGCGGTGGACCGTGTCTGCCTGGTAAGCCGACAGGTCCCGGAAAGGCACGCCGGCCACGCGGGCAAATTCTTCAGCCGCGTAATAGGCGCCCAGCGGAGACCAGTGATGGTCGGTACGCAGGTAGATGGGCTCATCGGTATGTTCGGCCAGCACGGAATAGACGTCCACAGGCTTGACACCGTTGGACAGATGTGAGAAGATGCTGTTGAAGACGGGCGCCTGCCGTTTCGTGAATTTCGCAGCTTCTTCCGGGCAATAGTATTCCGTAGAGGTCGGGATGGGCATGCACCATACGTTCACGTCCTTGCCGAACGCGGCGCCGTACTGGCTGACCACATCCGCATACTTTTCCCCTCCCTTTTCCGTGCCGAAAAAGCCCATGAGCGCCCGCACGTTCTCGCCGCTGCCGACCAGGATGATGCCGGATGTCGCCACTTTGGCCACCTCTTCGGCACCGGCCTCTGCCTCCGCATAGTCAAAAGCCTTGACCGATTTGATCGTATCTTGTGCTTCTTCATGGTTTTCAGCCGCTTCCAAAGGGTCGAGCTCAGCAGCGGGAGTGTTTTCGAGCGGTGTGTCACCCGCCAGGTATTCGATTTGCTGCCCGCCCAGATGCAGGCCTTCCCAGTGCCGGAACTGCATGCTGAGTTCCATCAGCGTATCGCGGTACGGTTCCGTGTCGCTGTACCAGGAAGAAATGGCGGCAGTATACGAGCCGTCAGCCAGCGAATCGGGCGTAAAGGCCGGGAAATGCTGCAGGTCGCGTTTCTCCAGCATGGAGACACGGCTGCGCGGCAGGAAATTGAATCCGGCAGTCAGGGCCACCCAGGCCAGCGTGACGACAGCGACGTAGAAGTAATTTCCTTTCATATCAGAAGCGTGTGTAAATGAAAGGATTGTTCGTGGCACCGACCAGCAGCGCCGTGCTGACGGCCAGCAGGGCGAGCGCCACCGCCAGTTTCGAGAGCATGAGCACATTCCGGCTGAAAGCCCGGCGGGTGCCGATCAACTGCTCCAGCCAGCGGCCCAGCGGCAGGCAGCAGACAATGGCTGCAACCCAGAGCCAGAAGCGCGACAGGATGGCGCTGCGTACCGTAAAGTCGGTAAAGGCCTCAGCCTTGCCGAACAGCACCGGGAAAAAGGCCGTCATCTGCCCGAAATCCACGTAATAGAAAATGCCCCACCCCAGCACGACCAAGATCAGGCTGTAGACGTGCAGCAGCCAAGCCGGCACTTTCCAGCGCAGGATCGTATACTTTTCGATGGCCACGATCAGGCCGAAATACACGCCCCACAGGATGAAATTCCAGCTGGCGCCGTGCCACATGCCCGTCAGGAACCAGACCACCAGGATGTTGAGCGCCTGGTGCTTCCGGTTGCCGCCCATGGGAATGTAGAGATAGTCGCGGAAGAAACTTCCCAGGGAAATATGCCAGCGTCGCCAGAAATCCGTGATGGAATTGCAGCAGTACGGATGGTCGAAGTTCTCGCGGAAATGGAAACCCATGCAGCGGCCGATGCCGATGGCCATGTCCGAATAACCGGAGAAATCGAAATAGATCTGCAGAGAGAAGGCCAGCAGCCCCACCCAGGCCCCGGCCGTCGTCAGGCCGGCGAGCGATCCGGCCAGGAACTGGTCGGAAACTTCAGAAAGCTGGTTGGCCAGTATCACTTTCTTGCCCAGGCCCACCAGGAAACGGAAACTGCCGTCGGCCAGGTCGTCGACCGTGACCTTGCGGCGGTGTATTTCTTTGGCAATGGTGCCGTATCGGACGATAGGACCCGCGATCAGCTGCGGGAACATCGCAATATAGAGCAACAGGTCCCAGAAACGCTTCTGGGCAGGACTCTCGCCCCGATACACGTCGACCAGATAGGAAATGGACTGGAAGGTGTAGAAACTGATGCCGATGGGCAGGGCGATCTCCGGAACGGAGACGGACACTCCGATACGGCCCAGCAGATCGGCGAAAAAGCCCAGGTACTTGAACGTACCCAGGATGGCCAGGTTGACGACCAGGCCGACAACAAGCCAGAACGTCTTCCCGCGCCCCTTGCG
>Ga0310786_10003889_pt1 | contig 21223 bp, 13 predicted proteins | sample AusTroGonzalo_MG_FD_203881 | JGI IMG/M metagenome (GOLD analysis project Ga0310786, IMG submission 203881) | Bovine rumen microbial communities from tropical cattle in Woodstock, Queensland, Australia - Gonzalo_03 (v2) (version 2) | ecosystem: Host-associated > Mammals > Digestive system >... | reverse complement strand
TATGTGGAGCTGCGCCCACCGACCACGTCGCGGATAGCAGCCTTGAAGTCTTTCCAAATATTCGCACCGATGATGGTCTCACCAGTGACTATGCCCAGGTATTGCTTGATGGGCTTTCCTTCGATGGTTGGAGTTGTTGTCAGTATCATCTTTGTTTTCAAGTTTTTATGTTGACAGGCTAACCTGATGACAAGTTAGCAAGGCAACGAGTTAGTAAGCTTTAGTTTCAAGTTGAAGATTGTACAAGACTGGTACAAATGGTTTTGAGTGTTGAGTGAGGATAAACCATACCGTTTGCAAGCCTTCAGCTTTCCGCTTTCTATAATAAGAATGCGAAAAGCCCAAGAATACTGCATGAAGAAATTGAAAATAATCAGACAGAGAGAACCCCATCTATCTCATGAGGGATGAACGGGCCTTCTTTCACTTCAAAGAGCACCGTATCAGGAACCAGACATTCTACGGTATGCCAGACATTCTTGGCGATATCCACTCCGTAGCGACCATCCTCCAGACAGAGGATAACACTCTCCAATACCTTTCCATCATCGTCATAGGTACTCACACGCACCTTTCCCTGAAGCAGCACCACGGTCTCATCCTTGGTAGGATGATGATGGATAGGCACCACAGTACCTGGCTCCATGGCGTTGAGAAAACGGTGGCACTTATCGTCCAACGACTGATGGAAATTAAAGTTCATGCGCAGGCGAGGAGACTCCTTCGCCTGCGCACTCACGCCATGTAACAAATTATCGTCAATTACTTTCATTGTCTTCCTTCGTAGCCGGGTTTGACGTGAATATCCATACTACCCGTGCGATAGCCTTCCAAGTCGATGGTGATGTAGGTATAGCCCATCTTCTTGAGCTCGTCCACCACCTCTTCGCGCTTCAGCAGCAAGGCACCCATATCCTTGGTATCAATCTCTATGCGCACCACCTCGCCATGTATCCTGAGTCGCACGTTGTAGAATCCCTGCTGGCGCAGCCACTCCTCAGCCTGGTCGGCACGGTCCAGTGCCTCATAGGTCAGCTCTGTGTCATAGGGGAAACGTGTCACCATGCAGGCGGTAGAAGCACGCTTGGCCACAGACACTCCATACTCCAGTGCCATCTGACGCACCTCAGCCTTGGTGATGCCAAACTTGGCCAGCGGACTGATGATGCCAAATTCCTTCAGGGCTCTGATGCCTGGACGATACACATGCAGGTCGTCTTCATTGGTACCCTCCAGCACATAAGCAGCCCCCAACTGCTCAGCCTTGCCCAAGAGCTTGGCAAACAGCAGTCGCTTGCAGCGATAGCAACGGTCAATGGGGTTGAAGCGGATACCTGCCTCATCCAGCTCATTGAGCTGAATCACGATATGCTCAGCTCCTGCCTCCTCGGCCACACGGCGTGCAATATCCACATCACCGTGCGGATGCAGACCCGTCTGCATGGTCACAGCATATACCTTGGTGCCTTTCTTCTGGGCAGCCTCGCAAGCCAGACGGAGCATCAGACTACTATCCACACCACCTGAAAACGCCACCAGCAAGTTCTTCTCGGCCAACTCCAGCATGTAGGCCTTCAATCCTTGTTTCTTTTCTTCGTAGCACATAATAATAATCGTTTTGTTGATGCAAAAATATAACTTAAATTAGAAAATGGCAACATTCAGGCCGAAAATATCATGCATAAACAAAAGTTTTATTTATATTTGCCGAATTAATAGAGTAAATTTGATTTAAAATACCGATAATCTAATACTATCATTATGAAAAAGATAGAGACCAACACTCATCTGAGTTACGAGAAGATTGCCGACATTGTCATCGACAGGAAACGCTTGTGCAGCGAAACCCTGGGCCGCTACCAAGGGAACATCATCCTGCACAAGTCATATACCGTCAACATGGGTAGCGGCTACGGCGAAGAAAGCGAATACTACATCCTCTCCCCCGAGGAATGCCAGCGCTACAGCTACTTCCTTAATCCACAGGGCAAGAGTAATAGCAAGAACAAGAAGAAAAAGAAATAAGGTTCTCAATCAGAATGAATAACCAAAATCTATACATTATGAAGAAATTTTTACTACCACTGATGTTGCTCCTGATGACCACAGTGAATGTGGCCTATGCAGGCAATGTGAAGGAACTGCCCGACCCCAAGCCCGGGCCTCAGGAGGCTTGGCAGAAACTGGCAAAGCCTATGTTTGTGTGGGGAACGACCGATGTGCGCTATTCCCGCAGCCAAGTGCCCACAGCCGAAAAGATGCCTGAACTCTATGCCTGGCGCGGCGAGCGCGTGAGTGCACAGGCAGTATTTGCCACTCCTGTGGCAGGAGAACTCTCTCTGAGCGTGAGCGAACTGAAAAGTGGCAAGCAGGTGATACCTGCCGATTGCATCAAACCCTACTTTGTGGGCTATGTGCTGGCCGATGGCATCAACGTACACAAGGTGGATTCGTGCCTCATGGCCGACCGTCTGATAGCCGAGCCTACTTTCACCGTGGAAGCCAACACCACCAGTCCTGTGTGGATAGACATCCGCGTGCCACAGGATGCTGCGCCTGGCACCTATGCAGGAACTGTAAGCGTGAGCTTCCAAGGCACTACCCAGTCGCTGCCCATCCGCCTGAAAGTGAGCAGCCGTGTGCTGCCAGCCCCTAAGGAATGGAGCTTCCACCTCGACCTGTGGCAGAATCCCTACTCCGTTGCCCGCTATTTCGACGTGCCCCTCTGGAGCAAGGAACATTTTGACAAGATGCGCCCGCTCATCGAGATGTATGCACAGGCAGGCGGAAAGGTCATTACCGCCAGCATCATCCAGCATCCGTGGAACAGCCAGACCTTCGACCCCTTCGAGAGCATGATTGTGAAGATGAAGAGTATAGACGGGCAATGGACCTACGACTACACTGTGTTCGACCGATGGGTGGAGTTCATGATGTCGTGCGGCGTGACGGAGCAGATAGACTGCTACACCATCGTGCCCTGGGGCTACCAGTTTGAGTATATCGACATGGCCACCAGCACTTTGCAGACACTGGCCTGCAACCCGGGAGAACCAGCCTATGAGGATTACATCTTGCCGTTCCTCAAGGATTTCGCCCACCATCTGAAAGCCAAGGGTTGGTTTGACAAGACCTGCATCGCTATGGATGAGCGGCCTATGGACCAGCTTCGAGCTGCCTGGGACATCGTGAAGCGTGCCGATCCCAACTACCGCATTGAAGGAGCTGTGAACTACTCTCCCGAAGTGGTTTCAATGATGTATGACATCAGTTTGGGCTACCGCCATGTGAATGTACCAGCCGAGGTAGCTGCCCAGCGCCGTGCCGATGGTATGCGCACCACCTTCTACACCTGTGTCAACCCTCCACATCCCAATACGTTCACCTTCTCACCTCCTGCCGAGTCGGCCTTCATTGGCTGGCATGCTGCCGCGCTGGGCTTCGACGGCTACCTGCGCTGGGCCTACAACAGTTGGGTACCAGAGCCTTGCATCGACTCACGTAACCCCAAGTGGTACAGCGGCGACACCCACCTGGTCTATCCAGAGGGCAGCAGCATCCGCTACGAGCGATTGATACAGGGAATCCAGGACTATGAGAAATTCCGCATCGTGCGTGCAGAAGCCAGTCCTGCCAAGCAGAAGAAACTCGACAGAATCCTCCTCCCCTTCGCCGGCAATGAATATCCTGACGATCTGGATGCAGCCCCGATAGTGAGGAAAGCGGAAGCGGAACTTCGGAAGTTTGAGTGATTGGTTTCAGATGCTGTATCGCATTGTCAGAAGATGCGAGCAAGGGTAAATAAAAAGAGGGTGTGCTTCGGCACACCCTCTTCATTCATTTCCTAATCAGGCGTACATCCCTTTCATCCTTTGTGGGTAAGTGCCAATAAGCTTTACCAGCACCCTACCCGTGATGAGTGCTCCCTTTCCAACTATACGGAATGCTTCCAAACCTTTCACTTTACAACGATTCTTACTTTACCCAGATTGGGGATGAATGTCTGTGTGGCGTCCGCATCACCATGACGCTCGGAGTTCACCAGTACCGTAGCGAAATAGGTGCCCGGCTTGTCGTAAGTGACGGTGGTGTCAAACTCCATATGCTCCCCGTCTGTGCTGTAGGTGGCTTTCGTCAAATCCACAGGCAGCGTGAACTCCTTGGAATCGCCCAAGCACCAGTCGGCTTTCACAATACGGCCTGTGCCCTTGGGCACATCCACACTTACATGAATCTTCACCTGCTGACCAACAGCCGCCTCGGCTCGCTCCTTGCCATCGACCAGTGCCACGACCGTGGGCTGCACACCACCACGGTGGTAGCCATCGACACTAAGCATCACCTGTGCGTCTTTGATGGTATAATCAGAAGTCTGTGAAGGAGCGATGCCGCGCTCACACCAGTCGCTAAGGTCAAGCAGCGCTTGGAAAAGCGTGCTCACATAGGGAACAATCTCTGTGGGATCGTCCCCGTCACTATCGGCATGAGTAGCACGGTCGGTGTACCACAGGCGGAAGTTGTCATCGGTGGCATTGCCCAGGTGTTCCTTCACACGATTGCGGTACCAGTCGCCCTGCCAGGCGAAGGCCTCGCGGTCCCATACAGAGCAGCAGAGTATCATCTTGCCATGAATGGTACCTGTGGGCAGGCAGCCGGCAGCACTGCGTGTAAAGAGCGGGCCAAGCAGCATGGGACGCTGCGGATAGATGGGCTGGTTGTTGTAGCCACGGAACTGGTTCCACGCATAGAAATCGGACGTAGGCATCTGGTGGCGGTAGTAAGTTTCCACAGCCAACCAATCGCTATTGTCCACCTGTACTCTATCCCCCACTTTCAAATAAGTCAGCGACTGTGTGGTATTCACCGATGCCAGCACCACATAGCGACCCTTGGCCTCAGTGATTTGCAGACGTTGGCCCTCGCCAGCCCCTGAAAGGATAAGCAGATCACCCCCCATGGTATGCATTTCCACCTCCTTGTCTATCTCATAGGCCACGGGCTTATCCTTAATCTCAGTGCCCATACTGGCCCATGCCCGGTCGGCCGTACCACGGTCAGACTCGTTCAAAGGCTCCACCAGTCCTAACTGTTCTGCCTCAGTCTGTCCCAAAACACGAGTCACGTGAGCGGGTACTTGCACGTGGTCACGTGCCAAGGAAGGCGGATTATCATAGCCCAGATAGCCAGGCTTGTTCCAAAAATCCTCACGGAAATAGGTGGGGTCGGCACCCACCACACTGCGGTAGAGCACCAAAAATCCGTGGGCATCCATCTCTTTCCATCCATACCATGCTTTGATGGGGAAGCCCATGCTGGTAGCCTCATGTAGCACCTGACGCTGCTCGGCATTGAGCGTGGCATAAGGATCGCCGCTGCCTCCTGGCTCCAAAGCATCCACAATGTCGGCCATCTTATCACGAAGTACACGGAGGGCATTCATGCGCACGCCAAAAACATTGGGAATAGCATGTGGGCTGCCCAACACAAAGGGAACCGAGCCGTCCCAAACCCCCTCGGTACTTTCCACACCTCCAGTGGTGCGATAGGCACCGCCACTTCCTCCGTAGCAGTAGCCGAAGGGGCGCTCACAACCGTAAATCTCCTTGGCCAGCACCCGTGAGAACTCGGCACAGGCGGCATTGGCCCGATAAGCGCCAATCGTAGCATCCCTGCCGCTGTTGGGATTGCTTAAATCTATGGATCCTCCTTCATTGGTCTCCACGAAATAGGCTCCATGTTGAATACTAAAAATGATGGGGCTTAATCGCTCTGTCGCTCCCTGCGCGGCTGTCTCGCTGTCGGGAAACGGCGTGATATACTGGAAGAAACGTCCTTTATAATCGGTTTTCTCTATGGGGAAATAGAAAGAGAAGCGTGTACCGTCGTCAAAGCCCCCATGGATGTAGCGACACAACACAGGTGTCTTGATGGTCTTATCCACATCAATAAACGGATTCTTGAACACGGTGTCACTATACTCGAAAGGCAGTTTCTTGCCTTTCAGACTTTTGGCCTGTAGCCCCACGCTCAGCGTGAATAGAGCTAACATCAGTAAGAAAGTCTTTTTCATTTTTTCAGTAAAGTATTCTATTCCTGCTATCTTAATAATCATTTCACGGTAATCACCGTGCGCAGATACTTCTTCAGCGCAGGCGTACCATTGTCCTGAGCTTCCATGATGAGATGGATGGTCTGACCTGGCTGTGCATCAGTTGGCACTATGAAGGTAGTCTGGGCTGTGGTAGGACTATCAACACTGACAGCACCCTCGTAAGTGCCGACTTTCCACTGCCACCAACGCAACGTGAGTGCATCGCCATCGGGGTCGGAAGCCTTGGCATTGAGCTTCACCTGCTCGCCAGGGGCTGCCTCGATACTGAGGGGACCAGTCACCACAGGGTTGTGGTTGGCATCAGCATAGTTGGGTGTCACGGCCCACTGGAAACGGGCAGCAAAATCGTCCATCACTTCGGGGAAGAAGTTGGGCATCTCGGTATCAGGCTGACGCATGGCAGCATACTGAGCCTCCATGGATGCATTGGGGTCAATCTTCACCTCACGCTTGCGTCCACTCCAGCCGCCCCAGGTCTGGTCTTGCCAGGCACGCAGTCCATTGTCAATGAGCTGCAGGTAGCAGAAGGTATCGCCCTCACCCAAGAACGAACCAGCTGGCTGAACAGTGCGAAGCCACACCATGTAGCCCTGTGCCTCCAACTCCTCTACCGTCACATCCTTCAGACCGAAGTAGTCGTACTTGTCATCCTTCACCATCTGCTTGCCATCACCCCACACACGGTAGAGCTCACCCAGCTTGCCCTTACTGCGCACATGGGCCTGCATCCATTCTGGGGTGAGATAGCCCTTGTTTTCCGCCTTTATTGACATGAAAGCCATGTACGACAGCGGCACGGTGCTGCCACGCAGGCTCAGCGTCTCTATCTCAGGCCAAGCCTTGCCGATATAGTTAGGATAGGTACCATCTTGGTCGCCCGACATGCAGAGTACAGCCTTCTCCGACACCTTTTTATAGATGTCATTCCACTGGGCAGTGCCCTTGAACTCGTCTTCGATAGAACGCAGGGCAGCGGCCACAGAGCTGGCCCCACCCCAGGTCTGCAAGAACACACGGCCAGGTTTATCGTCTAAAAGCACCTGCTTAATGAGATTGCTTCCCTCGGTATCCTGAGAGTAGTCACCCTCAAACTCCACGTTGCCCCACTTCACGATGCTGCGCACATACTCCGGCGTGGGATAGTCAGCATTGTGGACTTTCAGGTTGGGATAGGCCTCGGCATAGGCATCCACCACATCGTCGATGAAACGCTCTGTAGGTGTCCAGCGCCAAGAGGTCTGTGGACCTAACCCCAGGTTGGCATACTCGCTGCCCTCCTTGAATATGGTAGTGCCCTTGCCATCGCCCTTCCAATGGAACTTACTGCTGGTATAGATGATACCTTCGGTCTGGAAGTCAGACAGGTAGAGCATATAGCGAATCAGCGAGTTGTTGTCGTCCAACTCAGGGTCGCAGGTCACAATGACACGAGGTTTGGGCACTTGCTGTGTAGCATTATCCGTACAGCCTGCCAGCATAAACAGGCTCAGGAATGTAAGGACGAAAAGATTCTTTCTCATAATTATGAAGGTTTTATTTACGAACAATCACAGAGCCGCTGGCCTGATGTGTGGCGAGGATGAGCACCTCGGCTATCTGTACATGGGCAGGCGCATTGGCAGCATAAAGGGCCACATCGGCAATGTCGTCGCCCGTGAGGGGTTGGATGCCTCTATAGACATTGGCAGCACGATCAGTATCCCCGTGGAAACGGATATTGCTGAAGTTGGTCTCTACCAGTCCAGGTTTCAGGTTTGTGACACGCACTGCCGAGTGCGCCACGTCGATACGCAGTCCGTCGGACAAAGCCTTGACTGCCGCCTTAGTGGCACAATAGACATTGCCTCCAGCATAGGCCGCATCGCCCGCCACAGAACCTATATTAATAATGTGTCCTCGGTTGCGCTCCACCATCCCTGGTACGATGAGTCGGGTCATGGTAAGCAAGCCCTTGAGGTTGGTATCAATCATGGTCTCCCAGTCGTCTATATTGCCTTCGTATTCAGGCTCTAATCCCAAAGCCAAGCCCGCATTGTTGATGAGTACATCTATCTCTTGCCACTCGGCTGGCAGATGTCCGATGGCCTGTGTAGCAGCCGCCCTGTCTCTCACATCGAAGACAAGGGTCAGCACCTCACTCCCCTGCCCCTGCAGTTCATGCGCGATTTCAGTGAGCCGCTGTACATTTCTTCCCGTCAGAATCAGCCGGTCGCCGTTGGTGGCAAACTTCCTGGCGCATCCCAGTCCTATCCCACTCGTTGCGCCCGTAATCAATACCGTTCTTTTCATAAGATTATTCTTTATATGATTTATTGCTGCAAAAATAGAAAATAATTCGGTTTTTTCAGCACTTTACATTATCTTTGTCATCAAAATATCATGAAGCAGTATCTTTTTCTATGAAAAAAATGATTTTTCTGATGATAGGGCTGTTCTGGATGCTGGGCATTCAGGCACAGATGATGTGGCACAATCCACAACAAGGCGATACGGCTTGGGTGCAGGGACGGGGATGGAACAACGAAATGCTTGGCAACTACCACCGCTTTCCCGACCGCATGAAGCCTACGATGCGGACTGACTTGTGGAACCTATCCACCAACAGTGCCGGACTGCACATAGATTTCTATACCAATGCCACTGACATAACGGTGCGCTACACTGTATCAGGACGCAAGACACTCCCCAACGTGACCACCATAGGCGCAAGCGGCATTGACCTCTATGCTACCGACAGCAACGGTGTGACAGACTGGTGCGCCTGCCCAGGCCAATACACCTTCGGCAATGCCACAGCCGATACCATCACCTTCTATTACAGGCGACTGGTATATCATAACACCCACAAGATGGGCAGCGAGTACCGCCTGTTTCTGCCACTCTACAACACTGTGACGTGGTTAGAGATTGGCACGCCCGAAGGAAGTGTCTTCAAATTCAGTCCGCTCTCCACAGAGAAGCCTATCGTGACCTACGGCACCAGCATCTTGCAAGGAGCCTCAGCCTCCAGACCTGCCATGGCATGGACCAACATCCTACAACGCCGATTAGATGCCCCAGTATTCAACTATGGTTTCTCAGGCAACGGCTGGATGGAAGAAGAGGTGTTTGATGCGCTCAGCGAGCTTGATGCCCGCCTTTATATCATCGACTGCATGCCCAACATGCACCAGTGGAAAGACCAGATTGTGAGCCGCACCTTGGCTGGCGTGAAGAAACTGCGTGCCAAGAACAATGCCCCGATTCTGCTGGTGGAGAACGATGGCTACATGCATGGCAAAACCAATCCACATGCCACCAACGACGGCAACGCGCTGAACCAAGAGCTTCGAAAAGCCTACGAAACGCTGAAGGCCCAAGGCATGAAAGATATCTATTACCTCACACAGGAAGAGATAGGCATCGGTGCTGATGCACAGATAGACGGCAGTCATCCTACCGATGTGGGCATGGAACAGTATGCCAAAGCCTATATAGAAAAGATCACAGACATACTTGACCTCCATCCGCTCACCGACTATACGGCAGTACGTCAGCGTAGAGAACCGACTATCTATGAATGGAACGAACGCCACGAGGCTGTGCTGCAACGCCATCGCACCACCCATCCCGATGTGTTGATGATTGGCAACTCCATCACCCACTACTGGGCAGGAGAGCCCTACCATCGCATTCATCGCAATGTGGAGGCATGGGACAAGCTCTTTGAGGGCAAGCAAGTGACTAACATGGGCTTCGGCTGGGACCGCATCGAGAATGTACTCTGGCGCATCCAGCACGGTGAGTTGGACAATGTTCAGCCTCAGCACATCTGCCTGATGATTGGTACCAACAACATCAGCATCAGGGAAAGCAGTGAAAAGATAGCACAGGGCATTGTAGAGTTGGTGGCTGCCATACGCCGCCGACAGCCAGAGACGCATATCCATGTGCTCAAGGTATTCCCCCGCAAGGACATGCCTGCCGCCGTACAAGAAGTAAACCAACTGCTGGAGCAGAAGCTCCCAACTGACAGCCGTACAGATCTCATTGACCTTACGCCTGTCTTGACCTTAAGCAACGGTCAGATAGACCCTGCCCTCTTTGGGACCGATGGCCTGCATCCTGCTGCCAAAGGATACGAGAAGATTTCTGCATTCCTTGCGGGCTTATTAAATTGAAAATTGAGAATTCTCGTGCAAACCGAGCGAAGAGAAAGCTTGCTTTCTATCCCGAGGTGCAGCCGAGAATCAACGAAGTTAAATGAAAATTGATAAATTATGACTCAGCTTAACCCCCATGGAGAAGAACTGATGGCGCAGTTTCGTGAACGACTGCCCTTCCTGAAGCAAATAGACAAGTTGGCCTACAGCCAGATTCAAAAAGCCATTACAAAGCAGGGAATCTATGTGACAGGCATAGAACACCGCGTGAAGAACGAAAAGTCGCTGGAAGGCAAGGTAGAACTGAAAGGTGCCAAGTACAACAGCATAGACGATATCACCGATCTTGTGGGCATTCGCATTATCACGTTCTATACCGACGATGTGGACAAGGTGGCCGCCATAGCCAAGCAAATCTTCGATGTAGACTGGAAAGAAAGCGTGGACAAGCGCAAAGCGCACGAGCTGACCAGCTTTGGCTACAACTCACTGCACTACATCTGCCGCTTGCGCACAGACGACCCACAGCTGAGCAACATACGATTCGAGCTTCAGATGCGCACAGCCTTGCAACATGTGTGGAGTACCATAGAGCATGATACCGGCTATAAGGGAACCATCAAGATTTCCAATGACTTCAGACGACAGTTTGGCCGACTGGCCGGCATGTTGGAACTCATAGATGACGAGTTCAGTCGTCTGCGCACCTCTATCACTGAATACAGGCGACAAATCCAGTCGCTGGTGCAATCAGGTAAGCTCAGCGAGGTGGCACTTTCTACCGACACCTTCAAGAGTTTTTTGGAGCTTCATCCTTTCGATAAACTTAACCAGCGTATTGCAGCTGTGAACCAAGCAGAGGTTTACCCCACCTCGCTCATGCTTTTCCTTCCGGTGCTCGAAGACTTCGGCTTTGAGACACTGGCCGATGTACATCACTTCATCGAAGAAAATGCAGATGATGCCTATCAGATGGCCATTTCACAGATAGCATTGACCGACCTTGATATCCTGTCAGAGAGTGTGGGATTGCAAAGTCTTTGCTTGACGCATGTTCTTAAGCAAGGCAAAGGGCGAGAAGGGATCAAGCGCATCTTTGACCTGATAAACGGCGAACAGCCCATCAATGAAGACATGGCCGACATGATCTGGGAACAGGTGAAGGCACTGCCTTTCGTCAAATGACTCACCACCGAGGGGTGAGTGGTGATTCCGTGTAGAAACTAGCATACACCATGGTTGCATCATTGAGCTAAAAAAGGGGCAATATTTTTTGATATTAATCAAAGGCTATGTAAAGATTTATCCTTATCTTTGCCCTATGAATCATTTATATGTGCAGTATGACAAAGTTTTTCCTCTTAGCAATGATGCTGCTGATGCCATGGTCTATGCAGGCCACATCGGTGATTACGGGCAAAGTGGTGGATGCACAGACAGGTGAGTCCATCGACTATGCTGATGTAATAGTGTCCGACCTGAATGATAAGGTAGTGGCCAACGGTCTGGTGAATCAGGGCAGTTTCCGAATAGACAATGTGCCTGCCGGCGATGTGCTGGTGATGATACGCCTCATGGGCTATGACCCTTACGTGAGCGATAAGCTCACACTGCGCGACGGCCAGACCACCGACCTGGGTACCATCCGACTGAATGTACTGGCCACAGGTCTGAGTGAAGTGACAGTGACAGGTGAAAGAAACCAGATAGTTTACAGACTCGACCGTCAGCGCATCAGTGGCGCAGCCTCCGTGACGGCTCAGGGTGGTACAGCGGTAGATGTGCTGGCCAATACACCCTCTGTGCAGGTGGATGCCGACGGAGGCATGACTTTCCGTGGCAGTTCCAACTTCCTGGTATATGTGGATGGCAAGCTAAGTCCACTCACAGGCACCCAGGCCTTACAGCAGATCCCTGCAGCCACCATCGAGGACATTGAACTCATCACTACCCCATCGGCCCGTTACCGTGCCGACGGCGATGTGGGCATCATCAATGTAACCACCAAGCGAGCGCAAGGCAGCGGTTGGAGCGGCATGGTGAACACCTCCGGTAGCACATTGGGCACCTGGACGCTCGACACACAGCTGAGCTATCGCACAGGAAAACATACGTTCTACATCGGCGAGACTGCCACCACCATCAAGGGAAAGAGCGATTTCCAACAGAAAAAAAAGACTATTGTGGACGACTTTATCACCACTTCTGAATCGGATGGTACGCGCTACTCCAGTAACCGTTCCTACATAGGCAAGGCAGGCTGGAACTTCAACGACGGCAAGCACCACAACCTCTCACTCGATATCCAAAGCGGACAGACGCGCTTCACCCGTGGTGGTGACATGCGCTATGATGAGCTGCGCCTGCAAGGTGACAATGTGCTGAACAACGCTACCTACAACAGCCACGATGTCTATCAGCTCAAGAAGAACTTGTTCCAGACTACGCTGGACTATACTTGGAAAATCAACGAGAACCATACTATCAGTGCCGTGAGCCGATTCCGTTACGACTGGTATTCACGCGAATATACCGAGAGTAACATGTTCGACCTGAGCGGATCCCGCTACGAGGGAACACGCGGCTATGAGGAAGAACACCACTGGGACTGCGACGGCTCACTCACCTATGTGGGCAGCTATAGCCCTACAGGCAAGTTGGAGGCTGGCTACCAGTACATCACCTACAGCGAGCATGGTGAATATAACATCAAGTACTGGGATCGTGGCGCACAGCAGTTTGAATGGCAGGATGACCAACATGCACCTTTCTACTACCGCCGTCAGACCCATGCCCTCTATGGTATGTGGAGCGACAAGTTTGGAGCCTTTGAGTTCGATGCCGGCTTGCGAGCCGAGCGCATCATCGACTACGTGAGCATCACCGTGCCAGGTGGCAACCTCGACCATAAACGCACAGACCTCTTCCCCTCTGCCCACATTTCTTATAATATGGACAAGGGAGGCATCATCACGTTGGGATACTCTCGTCGAGCCAATCGTCCTGGCATCTGGCAGACAGAGCCTTACATCACCTACGAAGACTACTATACGCGTAAGATAGGTAGCACAAACATCCGTCCGGAGTTCATCAACTCTATGGAGGCAAGCTATCGCAACTCCTTCGAGGGCGGACATAGCATCTCCTTTGCCGGTTTCTATCGCCATCGCAAGGATGTAGTGGACTGGGTGCGTGAGGCCTATGAGCCTGGTGTTACCCTCGACCGCAACGTGAATGCAGGTAGTCAGGATGAGCGAGGAATGGAGTTCAGCGGTGTGGTAAAGGCTACCGAATGGTGGACCACCACCCTCAACGGCAGTCTCTACAACTATGAATTCAAGGCCAAATATCCCGGTACGACTGACAACGATGGCTTCACCTATCAGGTGGGCTGGATCAATGCTCTCTCTTTAGGAGCCAACAGCAAGTTGCAACTCGACGGGCATCTCATCGGGCCCAAGAGTCTGACACAAGGCAAGGAGCATGGCTATGTATATTTCAACCTGGCCTATCGCCAGACATTCGCCAAAGGCAAGCTCTCCCTCACGGCTGTTGCCAACGACATCTTCCACACGGCCAAGTACTACAACCGCCGTGCCAATGCCGCCCTCCGTTCAGAAACGTGGGTGCGTCCTAAGTACCCCAACATTGTGGTATCGCTCAGCTATAGCTTCAATGCAGGTGGAAAGCACAACAACAATACCAATAGTGGCTCATTGTTTGAAGGAAGAGACTTCTAAGAACTTTTCCGCTTGTTCCAATGTTTCGTGCTTGCCAATGTCAAACCAGTAGCACGAAGAAGGAATGGGATGGGCCATAATGAGGGCAGATTGACAAACAGACAGATAGAAGGGGATGATGGAGAACTTGCCACTCCATCCATCCCCTTTCATTTTATGGAGCAACGAGGGCGAAATGACATGAATACCTCCGAAAGCCCAAGGCTGATGATAGTCTGGTTGATATACAAAACCCTGAGGTTTTACCTCACCCGTTGTCTTGTTGGTCCATCCACAAAGTCTATGATTGGGGTCGAAGATTAGATATCTGGAGGTATCCCTTTGCCCTACAAGCAAGGTCGCATCCGCTCCGCTTTCCTTGTGGTCATGATAGAGTTGCTGCAAATCCAAATTGGTAAGGATATCTGCATTGTGTACCAAGAAAGGTTCTCCGTCGTCAAGCAGGTCGGAGGCTTTCAAAATACCTCCACCCGTTTCAAGCACTTCATCGCGCTCATCACTCACGGCGATATGGATATCAAAACAGTCCTTTGCTTCCAAAAAGTCGATAATCTGCTGCCCAAAATGATGGATATTAATGACCAAATCCATGAAACCCTGATTCTTCAAACGAAGAATCACGTGCTCCAACATCGGTTTTCCTGCCACTTCTACCAATGCCTTTGGCTTGGTGTCCGTGAGGGGCTTTAATCGTGTGCCAAGCCCAGCGGCAAATATCAATGCTTTCAAATCTCAATTAACTATGTTGATTCTCGGTTGCACCTCTGCAGAGTTAATACAAGCTTAACTCTGCCCTCGGTTTGCACGAGATTTTTCAATTCTCTATTTTCAATTGAATATTTTGTTCCCTATGAATCAAGTTCACCTCCACCCCAAAACGGCTATGGATGTGTTCCGCCACATGCTGTGCTGCATAGACAGAACGATGCTGCCCCCCTGTACAGCCAAAACAAATAGAGAGGTTGGTAAATCCACGTTCCATGTAACGTTTCACACTGGCATCCACTAAGGCATAGACATGATCGAGGAAAGTGAGGATCTCACCATCTTCTTCCAAGAACTTGATGACAGGCTCATCAAGACCGGTGAAAGGCTTATAGCGGTCATACTTGCCGGGGTTGTTGATGGCACGGCAGTCAAACACATAACCACCACCATTGCCGGTGGGATCATCAGGGATGCCCTTCTTATAGGCAAAGCTCATCACACGCACAGTGAGGTGCTTTTCCGAGGCTGTAAACTGTTTCAACCGGGTCAGCTCCGTAAGTACCTGACAAAGATATGGATACTCATTGAAAGGCTGACTGATAAGCTGGCGCAGGTTATCCACAGCAAAAGGTACACTCTGGATAAAATGCGGCTTCTTCTCAAAATAACCCCTAAAACCGTAAGCACCCAGCACCTGAAGCGTGCGGAACAGCACAAAGTGGCGCAACTGGGCATAAAAATAGCTTTCGTCTATAGACTGGTACCTACGCAGTCCCTGCAGATACTCCTCGAGCAACTCCTTGCGGAGACTTTCAGGATAGTTGGCCTTGGCTTGCCAAAGGAACGAGGCTACATCATAGTAGAAAGGTCCCTTCCTACCTCCTTGAAAATCAATCAGGAAAGGCTCTCCCTCCTTAATCATCACGTTGCGGCTCTGGAAATCGCGATACATGAACGTAGCCGACGAACTGCGCAGCAACACATCAGCCATTTTCTCAAAATCATCTTCCAAGCGATCTTCCTGAAATACCATGCCAGTGGCCTTAAGGAAGCAATATTTGAAATAATTCAGGTCCCAGAGTATGCTGCGACGGTTGAACTCAGCCTGAGGATAGCACATGCTGAAATCCATGCCATCGGCTCCTCGAAACTGCACATCGGGCAACAAGCTAATGGTTTTCTTCAGCAAGGTCTTTTCTTCTTCGCTGAACACATGGGTAAGACGACCCTTCTCGATGGCGTTGAAAAGCAGCGTTTGTCCCAAGTCTTCTTGCATGTAGCACATGCCATCTCCGCTCTGCGCCACTACCTCAGGCACTGGCAGTCCTTTACTACGGAAGTGCTTGGCCATGTAGAGAAATGCTTTGTTCTCTGCTTGTGACTCGCCTACTACACCGATGAGTTCAGACGCTCCATGCAGACGGAAATACCTGCGTCCAGAGCCAGAGGCTGGCAACTCTTCGATAGAGCTCGGCTCCTGCCCTATCACCTGCTTATATAGCTTTATCAGTTCTTCGTTCATCCTTTAATCCTTCACACCTTCTAGAAAACCTTGCCTCTTCAAGTTTTTTATCACCCGCTCCTCAATAGAATCAATCACAGATCCCATGCGGAAGCCCATCAACTTGGCCATCATGCGTTTGAGGTCATCGCGACTCATAGACACCTGCTGCTCCATAATATAGAGCGCACAGTTGGCCCACTCCACATCAGGCACGTCCACGGCATCACGTTCACTTCCCACCCTATAGCCGTTGTATTGCAAACTATCCTCCTTCTTCATCCAGTAGGCAGTGGCCTTATCGCCGCCACGAGGATCTCTGTAGAACCCCTGCAGACACTTGTCCACCAACTCTTGCAGCCGAGGAGTGACACGAGGTAAAACCCATGCCTGGGCTATTCGTTTGTAGATGGTATTGTTGGTGATAGGCTGTTCGGCGGCTATGAGCTGTTCCACCTGCTTGCGCACACGGTCGGGCTGGGCCAGCACTTTCTCTATGCTTGGCTCCCCCCTGAACTTGGTGAGGCTGATACTTTTATATTTCTGTTCACGTTCATTCACAGCCTCCACAGGTTTCTCGTTGGCCAGGTTGAACTTCAGCACCGGTACCTCATGCTTCTCTTCTTCCGTCTCCTCCGCTGTTTCTGGGTGACATATCTCCTCCACACGCTTAACTATACGATCCATCACCTTGCTGCGATTCTCAAACCAATCTACAGCCCATATACGCATCACTTCCCAGCCCAGCATACGCATCACATTGGGCTGACAGATCTCGCGGTCGCGGGTAGTAGGCGTGTCGTAATAGTTCTTTCCGTCACAGAGAATACCCATAATGTACTCATCAGGCTTCTCAGGGTTGAGCACGGCTATATCTACCTTGAAGTTTGAATTACCCACCAGCGTGTCCACCTTCAGGCCATGCTGCTCCAAGGTAGCGGCTATCTCTCCTATCAGGACACTCTCCTGTTTCTCCACCTTACTGATGGCAGGCAGCACACTCATGCCCCGCTCGGCAAACTCCAGGAACTTCTTCAGTCCTACCACACCCTTGGCCTGAGTGCGTCGCAGGTCTATCTGCTCAGCCTTGAGGGTCGAGAATATCATCATCTCGTAGCGGGAGCGCGACACAGCCACATTGAGGCGGCGTTCCCCACCCTCGTTGTTGAGCGGGCCAAAGTTCATCGATACATGGCCATACTTGTCAGGTCCATAGCCCACAGAAAAGAGGATCACATCGCGTTCATCGCCCTGCACATTCTCCAGGTTCTTGATAAATATCGGTTCCTCACCATCCCAAGCCTTTGCCTCCAAGTCAGGATACTTGGCCAATTCGTCCGTGAGGATATCCTCTATCAGGTTCTGCTGCACCTTGCTGAATGAGACAATACCGATGCTAAGTTTGCTTAACTCAGGGTCACCCAGCCTGCGAATCACCTCCTGCACAATGGCCTCTGCCTCTGCACGGTTGCTGCGTGTGTGACCCTTGTCGTAAGTGCCCTCCACCTGCACCAGCGTAACTTTCGAAACACGGTCATCTACCGATGGGAAGGTGTAGAGCTTGCCTTCGTAGTACTGGGCGTTGCTGAAGGCTATCAGGCTCTCGTGCTTGCTGCGATAGTGCCAGGTAAGGTAGCGCGACGGGATGCTCAGTGTGATGCAGTCGTCGAGTATGCTGTCCATATCGTCGAGTTCAGCCTCTTCTTCATCCACCATCGATGTCTCAAAGAAACTGGTCGGTGGCATTTGCATAGGGTCGCCCACTACCACCAGTGCCTTGCCTCGCGCAATGGCTCCCACCGCTTCGCTGGTAGGCATCTGCGATGCTTCGTCGAAGATGACTAAGTCAAATTTAGGCGCATTGAGGTCGATAAACTGTGCCACACTGATAGGGCTCATCAACATGCAAGGACAAAGTTTGGGCAACAACGTAGGTATCTGGTCCATAATCTTGCGGATGCTCATGCCACGCCCGCCATTGGCAATGTTACGCTTCAGAATACCCATCTCCGAAGAGCTGGCAGCCTCCATCACCTGCGAAGGTATATTTGATGCCAGTCGGTAGTACAATTCCTTTTTGGTCAGTTCCTGGAAATTAGCTGTGAGTTGACGATAGCGCTTTACCATGTCCTCCATAAGCAGGCCGTTGAACAGGCGCAGAGAGTCGTCTGCATCCACCATCTGCAAGGTGAGCTGGTGATAAATGCCACGCATTAGGGCATCGGCAGTCTCTGCCCCACCCTTGTGTTCCTGTTCTATATAAGAGGTGGCACATGGCAGACCTTTTGCCTCTAATTCGTGCTTCTTCAGGGCCCATTGGCACCATTCGCGTGCCTGGTCCAAGTGCGACTTCCAGCGAGGCAAGGCCTCGTTGAGATAATCGGTGACATTCTCTTGTGGCAGCGGCATCACAGCCACCTCATCCATCTCCTTGCGCAACTCACAGTAATGATGATATGCCTGAGACAATTGGTTGGCCTGTGTGCTCTTAGGCTCCAGCACCAACGGGTCGCTCTCACCTGTCAATGAAGCCAGAGCAGCCTTGGTTTCTTGCTGCTGGTCGAGTTGTGCCAACAGGGTATCCAAGCTCTCCCAAGTAATGGTTGGAACCACAGCTTTGAGGCGTTTCACGAGGCTCCGTTTGGCGAAGAAACGCGGAAGGAACCACTTGTCCTCTATCTGTTTCATTTCCTCGCGCAATAATTGAGGTTTTTCGTTCAGCACCTCATCCTTGGCCCTTGCCAGCAGAGTATCTCGTGCCGCATTGTACGCATCTAATGCCTCAGCAGTCTTTAGCAACTTACTGAAACCCATCGGTTGCTGCTTCACCACCTCCAACACACTCTCCACATACGGCCCCATAAGCCTCTCCAACTTATTCAATGTCTCTACACGCACCTCCTTAGGCTCCAGTCCGCGCAGCGGGTGGTCGGCCGGATGGCCTGTAATCTGGAATATGGTATCAAGTTGCTTCAATTCCTCGGCCCAGCCGTCCAATTTGTCGGGCGTGATGTCGTCAAAGGCAGGTAAACCCTTGTTTATCTCTCCACCCTTCAGGGCCATATACCCCGATATACATTGGTAGAGCGAGAATCCGCTTTGACGTTTACGATGCAAAGCCTCCATAGTTGCAATGAGCTTCTGTCGGGTCTCAAAAAGCGAAGCCGAAGTTTTGGTGAAGTCCTCGCTGCGAGCAATATGTACGGCATTGAGCGCCTTCTCCATCTGTGAGAGGAAATGCGTCTTGGTCACCTTATTACTATGCAGCTCTAAGCAGAAGGGACTTAATCCCACCTTGGTGAGACGTTTCTCCACAACACTCAGGGCAGCCATCTTCTCAGCCACAAACAACACCCGTTTGCCTTGGTAGAGAGCATTGGCTATCATGTTGGTGATGGTCTGACTCTTTCCCGTTCCGGGAGGTCCATGCAGTATAAAACTCTTTCCCTCTCCGCTCATCACCACAGCCTCCATCTGGCTAGAATCTACATCCATAGGAATGGCGAAGGCGCTGGGTTGCACCTCTTTATCCTGCTTACGAGCATCGGTAGGAGCATCGGTATCCTGCCACTTCAGCTGCTGTTCCATCAAGGTAGCAATCACGGGGTTCTCCTTGAGTTTTTCAGCCCCTGTATGTATGTCGTTCCACATCACGAACTTGCTGAACGAGAACAAGCCCAGCATGGCTTCTTCCATCACCGACCAGCGTTTTTGTCCGCTTATGGCCTGTCGCACTCCCATCAAGATGCGCTTCACATCCACTCCATGGTCATCAGTTGGCAGTGGATTGAGGGCACCCAAATTGATTTTGAACTGCTGCTTGAGCATCTCCACCAAGGTCACGTTAAGGATGATTTCCTCGTCGCGGCTACGAATCACATAGCCTGTGGATCCACCCTTGCGCACTACATCCACTGGCAGCAGCAATATGGGAGCAAAACGAGGAAGATCTACCTTGTCGTTTTCAAACCAGCGCATCATACCCAGTGCCATGAATAACGAATTAGCACCGTTTTCCTCCATCGAGGTACGTGCAGTGCGGTAAATATGCTTCAAGGCGGCTTTCAGTTCAGTCTCTGACAAGTACGACACCAACTTGTCGTTAAGTTGCAAGTTCACCACCTGATCCCTAAATGGAGCTATCTTGTCACGCAGTTCCTCCCCTAATTTTAAGGACGTGAATTCAGAGGCCACCAGTCCTTTCAGACTATCTATCGGAAGTACCTGGTAGCTGTCACCCTCTTGGAGCAAGTCCTCCAAGTGTTCTATTTCAAACGAAACAAACGGAATCACCCTCTTACCAGGCTTGGTGTTGAGCAGGTTGTTGCGCAGGGAGAAATCCAACAACTTACGTTCCCAGATGGTCTGCTTGGTCACAGGTGTATCAGGCTGGTCAAACTTGAAGGCAAAATGGTCAAAGGCTAATAAGGTCAGTGGGAACTGCTCCGAGTGTACCAGTTCATCACCTATGCGCACATTAACGGTGAAGGTGGTCTCCATCTCGCTGGTAACATGTGCCATCTGGCTCAGGCTGGGCATCAGTTTTATCTGCGTACAGGTGGCTCGTGTCCCCATGCCCACCAGTTCGAACATTTCCTCGCTGGGTTCCACCAACTCACCTTCTATGCTTACCTCCACCCTTTGCCAGTCTTCCTGGTCGTCGTTCTCTATCACTAAACTATTCAGCGCAGGCGTCCCCTCGTAGAGGGTGGCACCATCCACACTGGGCAGGTAGTCGATAAAAAGCTGCCCCTGCCATTTCTTGCTGTTCTGTTCTGCTTGTCCCATAGTATCGGTTATTTGGGGGCTAAATTAGAAAGAATTTTTCAGAAAGAAGAATAATCGGGGCAAAAAGTTGTCAGTTAATATTGATCCAACCATTGTACTACCTCATGTGTACACCCCAATAAATATACACCCGATTTTTTGAAAATTCTTCCAGTTCTGAATGTTAAAAAGGCGCATCCTGCGGAGGATAATAATCCGGCTGCGGGAGAGGCGGCTCGGACATGCTGCCGAT
>Ga0310786_10003886_pt1 | contig 21238 bp, 22 predicted proteins | sample AusTroGonzalo_MG_FD_203881 | JGI IMG/M metagenome (GOLD analysis project Ga0310786, IMG submission 203881) | Bovine rumen microbial communities from tropical cattle in Woodstock, Queensland, Australia - Gonzalo_03 (v2) (version 2) | ecosystem: Host-associated > Mammals > Digestive system >... | reverse complement strand
GTCGCGGTGGGCCTCCTCGTCGGTCATGCGGTAATCGCTGCCTTCCCAGGTGCCCTTCGGGCGGTCATCGGCATCGGAGCCGTCGGCAGAGGCCGCTACGGGTTCGTTGCGGTTGAATAACTTCAGGTTCATGCCACTCCCTCCCCTTCGGTCATCTCCATGTAGAGGCTCTCCAGGTTCCTTCCCTTCTCGTTGACGCTCATCAGCCCCAGTCCGGAATTGTAGGCCATTGCGATGACCTCCGTCTGCTGTTCCGCTGTGCCTTCGAACCTCACCTTGACTACGTGCTCGCCGATGGTCTCGCAATCCGTCACCCCGGAGCAACCGGACAGGTTGGTGACGAACTCCGGGACGACCTCCTTGAGGACCTTGATCTCAAGCGTCACCGCTCCCATACCGGATCCGCCGAGGAGCTCGGACACATCGCCCGAGATCATCGCCTGGCCGTCACGTATCATAGTGACGGAGCCGCATAGTTCGGAGACCTCGCTCAGGATGTGGGTGCTGATCAGAAGGGACCTGTCCTTCTTCTTCAGTCCTTTCAGGATCTCCCTGACCTCCACCATACCTCTCGGATCCAGTCCCGAGGTGGGCTCGTCAAGGATGATGATGTCCGGATTCGGCATGAGCGCCTGGGCGAGGACCACCCTCTGCTTCATGCCTTTCGAGAATCCCTCTATCTTCTTGTATCTCCAGTCCCAGAGCTTCATCTCCTCCAGGACGTCGCGTCCCCTTATGGCGATCTCGGTCTTGTCGAGTCCGTATATGCGGCCGACATGCTGAAGAAGATCAGCCGGGGTAAAGTCGGAATAGGGCATCGGGGTCTCGATGACGCATCCCACATGCTCGAGGGCATGGCGATGGTCCTTGATGTCGACCCCTTTGATGTATATCTCGCCGGATGTGGGCGTAAGCAGCCCGGTCACCGCTTTGAGGGTGGTGCTCTTTCCAGCCCCGTTAGGTCCTAGAAGGCCCATGAACTGGCCTTTGGAGATCTCGAAACTGATGTCAGAGACGGCCGTGAAATTGCCGTACTGCTTGACAAGGTGCGAGACCTCTATCTCTTTCTCTCCGCTCAATCAGACACCTCTGCTATCTGGGATGTGGTCGACGTACAAGAATGTATCACATTTTCGTTCGGACAATAATGAACTGGCATCATTCCGGAAGACAAAGGAAGATGATGATTACAAAGGGCAATTCAGGCTGTAAAGGATGAACTCAATGAGGTCAGTGAGAAGAAAAGGTGCGGGCGATCAGCGACCGCCCGCGTGGGGGAATAATTTAAGCGGTAAACGCGCAGATAGGCGAGGCCTTGGTGAAGGCGTCGAATACATCTCTGCTGTTCTCGGAGCTCTTGTTGAACTCGAAGCTCTTGTATTCGGTGATGCATGACTCGATGTATTCCATGATCACGTTGTTTACAGCGTTGAAAGCATCCTCCATGGTCATGTCCGACATCTTGGGGATCATCATGTCGTTCTTGACCGCGGTGGAGTAGGGGCAGATCTTCCTGATCTCGCTGTAGCCCTTCTCTGCGACCTCGACCTTGGAGCCTTCGAAGAAGAAGGGCTTGATCGCGATCGCGAAGGTCATTATGTTCTGAGACTGAGCGGCATCGATGACGACGGGAGCGGCTCCGGTTCCGGTGCCTCCTCCGAGTCCGGTGACGACGAATACCTTGTCGTAACCGGCCATGGCCTCTCTGATCTCCTCTATGTGGATGTCAGCACACTTCTTACCGAGCTCGGTCTCCCCCTGCGCGCCTTCTCCGTGTAGCACACCCTTACAGATGTACACCTTCTTGTTGGCGTTGGTCGCGTGGAGTGCGGCCTTGTCGGTGTTGATAGCGATGGTGTCCATGTCACACTTTCCAGTGAAGGCATTGACGAAGTTGCATCCTGCTCCTCCGATCCCTACGATCGCTACGTTGTGTTCGTTTTTCAGCATCATTGTGTGCATCCCCATTTAAGCGGTTTCCAACAGCATGGACCCGGCTTGGCCGTTGGCCATTCCCATCCGCCGGGTCATGCATATTTCCCATCCCAACTCTTCACTTGTATGCGGCCTTCATCTGTGCCGCCCTGAAGGCGTTCTCGATGGACTCATCCTCGACGCTCTTGGGAATGATCTTCTCCAAGAGGCATTTCCTGATGAATTCCTCACCAGACACGGCTATGCCGGTCTGGACGAGAGCATCCAGGGTCTCCAGCTGAACGTCGCTAAGACGGACGAAGATCCCGCCCTCGGCGCTTTGGGGCTGACCGGCCTTCACTGAGGCCATGTAGCCCTTTATTGCGTCACGGATGAAGTCTGACCTGTTACCGATATCATGATCCGCCATGAAGTCCTCCATTGACTGGATTTCCTCAGGTCCCATCCTGATCGTGATCTTCGTTCCATCATCAGACATTTTTTTCACCCGTTGTGTGCAGTGCTTGTAGTTCCCATCTCTTCGTAACTGCAATTCCGACTAAGTCTTACGACATATAAAAGTCTGTCGGACAGTGTAAGTCATTGTCCTCCGTTTGCCTCTTTTTTGTCTTACGGATAGATAAACACCGTCAGACAAGGCACCCGATTTCGTTGTTCCCTCTATTATAAAGAAAGTATTTAAGGGGTATCCTTATTCCCCGCATCATCAACATTACAGGGATTCAGTATGGCGTACGATTACGGAGCAATCGAGAATAAATGGCAGAAACGTTGGACAGAAGCCGGTCTCGACAGATCGGAGAGGGACGAGAGCAGACCTAAGTTCATGGCGATATTCGCATACCCCGGCGTCACCGGTTATCTTCACGTCGGTCATCTGAGAGGTTACACGTATCTGGATGCGATAGCGAGGTACAAGCGTATGACAGGGTACAACGTCCTCTTTCCCGTGGGCACCCACGCCACCGGGAACGGCGGTATCAGCCTCTACAGGAGGATAAGCAGAGGGGATGAGGCCACCATCGACTATCTGAAGAGGAACGGCTGCACCGACGAGGACATCGCCAAGATGAAGGATCCCCTCTCAGTCATCGAGTTCTTCAACCAGGTCTACCAGAACGAATACTGGCGCAGATTCGGTTTCATATCCGATTGGCGCAGATTCACCTGCACCCTGTATCCGGATTACGCCAAGTTCATAGACTGGCAGTTCAGGAAGCTCAACGAGGCTGGCATGCTCATCCAGAAGCCATACTATGCGCCTGTCTGCCCCAACTGCGGCCCTGTCGCCGTGGACGCTTCGGAGACCGATATATCCAAGGGAGGCAAGGCCGAGACCCAGGAGTACACGCTGCTGAAGTTCAGGCACGGGGACGAGTTCCTCATCGCCGCCACCCTCAGGCCGGAGACCGTCTACGGACAGGTCTGCTTCTGGGTGGACCCGGAGACGGAGTACAGGAGGATAAGGTACAACGGCGAGACATGGATAGTGTCGCCCCAGGCAGCGGAGAAGATGAAGCTGCAGAAGGACGGCACGGAGGATGTCGGCTCCATCCCCGGCAAGGAGATGATCGGCTGGATGTGCGAGGCGCCTATGATCCACCGCGAGATCCCGGTCTTCCCGGCGACGTTCGTCAACCCTGATGTGGGTACCGGGCTCGTTACATCCGTCCCTTCGGATGCGCCCGACGACTGGATCTCGCTGGATGCCATCAAGAGGAATCCCGAGATGATAACCAAGTACGGGCTATCCCAGGACATACTGGATAAGGCAGTCCCCATCTCGATCATCGAGATGAAGGGCTACGGCGACTTCCCCGCCAAGGACATAATCGACAAGCTGGGGATCAAGGAGCCGGGAGACCCGAAGCTCATCGATGCCAAGCATCAGGTCTACAAGGACGGTTTCCACACCGGAAAGATGAAGGAGATCTGCGGCGAGTTCGCGGGACTCCGCGTCCAGGAGGCCCAGGAGAAGATGAAGCAGGCCATGATCGCCTCCGGCGAGGCGGACACTTTCCACGATCTCACCGAGGAAGTCGTCTGCAGATGCGGCGCACGCGTCCACATAAAGAGGATCGACGACCAGTGGTTCATCAACTATGCCGACCCCAAGTACACCCAGATGACCAAGGACCACTGCAAGGACATGGAGCTCAACCCTCCGGAGTGGAGCGACAACGTCTATGGTGTCCTGGACTGGTTCAGGGAGAGGGCCTGCGTGAGGCTGGGCAACTGGCTGGGAACGAAGTTCCCCTTCGACGACAAATGGATCATCGAGGCCATCTCAGATTCCACCCTCTACCCGGTGTACTACATACTGTCCATCTATGCCAACGAGAAGAGGGTCCAGCCGGAGCAGATGACAGAGCAGTTCTTCGATTACGTCATCCTCGGCAGAGGGGACATCGACAAGGTGTCCGCCGACACAGGCATCGGGAAGGACCTCCTGGCCGAGATGAGGAAGGACGTGCTCTATTGGTATCCCCTCGACCTTAACCTCGGCGGAAAGGAGCATATGACCGTCCACTTCCCCGCATTCCTGATGAACCATGTGGCCATCCTACCCAAGGAGATGTGGCCCAGGGGCATCACCGTCAATTGGTACATCACCGGAAAGAAGGACAACAAGGGCGAGGCGACCAAGATTTCCAAGTCCAAGGGAGGTGCGCAGCCAATCCCCGGAGCCGCAGCGAAGTACGGAGTCGACGCTATGAGGCTCTACTACGCCAACGTCGCCTCGATGTTCGTCGACGTCGAATGGGACGAGGACACCGTGATGACCTACCGCCAGAGGGCCGACAGGATTATGATGGCCGTTCAGGACCTGATCGGTTCCGAGTCCGACTCCCCCAGGATGGACATAGACTCCTGGCTGATCTCCAGGTTCAACAACCATGTCGCCAACATCAGGAGGGTCATGGACAAGAACGATCTCAGGGCGATGACCACCATCGTCTATTTCGATATGTTCAACGACATGAAGTGGTACAACAGGCGCGGAGGTAGCTGCAAGGACACCATCCTCGAGGCGCTCAGGATATGGATACAGTGCATGATGCCCGTCACGCCCCATCTCGCCGAGGAGCTTTGGGAGCAGGCCGGCTTCGAGGGCCTCGTATCCGCCACCGAGCTCCCCCAGCCCGACGAGTCCAAGATCTCAGCTGCGGCGGAGTACGGCGAGAACCTTCTCAGGGAGGCCATGTCCGACATCACCGAGATCAGGAAGATAGCCGGCATCGAGGTGAAGAAGATAGTGCTTTACACGTCCGCCCAGTGGAAGAAGGATGTGATGGTCATGGCCCTTGAAATGCTGAAGGATGGCAAGCTGACCATCCCCGACCTTACCAAGGCATGCATGGCGAGGGAGGACCTGAGGAAGAACGGCAAGGCCGTATCGTCCCTGGCCCAGAAGGTCGCCGTGGATTTCGCCAGGTCCACCGTGGAGCAGAAGCTCCCCCTGGTCACCACCGATGAGGCCGCCCTGTTCTCGTCCGCCGCAGGATTCCTGTCCGAGGAGAACGGAGTCCCGGTCGAGGTCTATGCAGCGGATGCCGAGGGCATCTACGACCCCCAGGGCAAGGCCAAGGTAGCGGTGCCCGGCAGGCCCGCCATCTATCTGGAATAAAACTATAACGAGGGGCCACGCGCCCCTCAGCACCATCTTCTGTACAGATCATGCGCCTGGCCGATCTGGTCCAGGCATCTTCCCACTACGATGTCCACCAGGTCCGACACCGTCCTGGGCCTGGGGTAGAACCCCGGATTCGCATCCAGGATGACCACGCCAAGCCTGGCGAGCTTCAGCTCGTTCTCCAGCATTATGGCGCTCTTCGGGGTCTCCCTGGGGAGGATTATCAGCTTCCGTCCCTCCTTGATGCAGACGGATGCGGCCCTGGTGATAAGCGTGTCCGCGATGCCGCAGGCTATCTTGGCGACGGATGATTCGCTGCAGGGGGCGATGAACATCGCATCGAACCTGAAGCTGCCCGATGCTATAGATGCGAACATCTGATCGTCCTCGAAGACCTCATCGGCCAAAGAATAGACCTGTTCCACCGTGTAATCGGTCTCCTCCGGCAGCAATGCCTTCGCTGTGGAGGACATGACCAGGATCTTTTCCCCTTCCAGCTCCTGCAGTAGCCTTATCCCGTAGACGGAGCCCGATGCGCCGCTGATTGCTATGACGTATCTCATGATATCATGAAACGAACTTGTCCCGCGCCTTGTATAGGAAGTACAGCATAATCAGTCCTACGGCGACAAGAATGATCCCCACCAATGGCATGAACGGCACGAAGAACACCGGCAGGAGGGCGGCCGCACCAACAAGGATCAAAGCGGTCTTCCAGTTCTCCATCTTGTCCGCCTTCATGCCGCCGATGACGGCGAGGAGTCCGCTGAACGCCAGGACTACACCCAGGCTGGTGGCGACGGTCTTGTTGAGACCGCTGAGGACGTTGATCATCTCTGTGAAATCGTCGATGTATTCGGGAGGTACCTGTCCGGACTCCATCATCTCCCTCATTGCCTGCAGGATGGTATCCAAAGCCATGCCGAAGGATATGATGAAGATCGCACCCACCACGGCCACTATTCCGTAAAGGATGATGAGTACTGGCACAAGACCGAGGTCGGACTTCTTGGTCCTTTGAGCGGGAGGGGATTCATTCTCGACACGGGGCGCACCCTCTGCAGGGGACTGTTTGGTCCCGCATTCGGGGCAGAAATCCGCATCCGAAGGAATGCTTGAACCGCATTTGAAACAGTACTTCATCCCAGATGTCATGGCCCTTAGTAGGCAACTATGGATAAAAAACTGGTAGTCCGCTGCCAGAGGTATCGGAAGGGTCGACCGTTAACATATTAATGGTATTCGGTTGATACGGCCCGCATGGAGGAGAAACGGGATTTCTGCGTAAAGTGCGGCGAGATGCTGCCTGACGGGGCCACATTCTGTCCGGCCTGCGGGGCGTTGGTCGGAGAGCCGGGACCCGGTCCGGAACCTGAGCCTCAGAAGTTTGAAAGGGGGTCCAATGCCGATCTTGACGGGCTGTCCCTGATGATATTCCTCTATGCCGGTGCGGCCCTTGTTTTCGGGCTGATATGCTTCTATATGAGCTCCGATGCGGCGGAGATCATGGATCTGATCAAACAGTATTATCCCGATGAGTACCAGCAACTGATAGATATGGGGCTGGATGCGGCCATTCTCGCCTCCGTGTACATCGTACCGGCGGTCCTGTTCATCGCAAGCGGCGTCTGCGCCATAGTCTCGGGATACTTCGTGCACTCTCTCAGGAGGTACGATATCGCCATCATCTCATGTGCTGTGTCCTCGGTCCTTTCATTCCCTTTGATCATCACGACGGTGATAGGCATCATCGTTTGCATCAAGATCTACCATTCGAAGGCTCTGTTCCGCTGAGACGTTGACCCATGCTTGACCGACGAGGTTATGGGGCGCTGACGGTACGTATTTGCAACAGTCCGGGATTGAATGGTATACGATCGGTTCAGCAGGACTCATAGATTGGTTTGCTCGATATGGCGCTTGAGCGTTGTCGATGACGTCGTCGATTGCAAGATGGTGGCCGATACTCGAGAACGAAAGGATCTTGCGGATGGAATGATTCTGGAAGGCGGATATTCGGAGTAGGCGTTGGCAATGCATCCGCTGGCGGATCTGACATTGTCCCATTACATCGAGGACGGCAGGTCCGACGTCCTTGTGGAGGACGGCGTGGGCATCTTCTGCCGGCTGCATCCTGTGTGGGTAGGGGATGCGCCTGACGACGTCATGGCCATGCCGGGCTGCATCTATGTTCCGGTGTGTCCCTATGCCCAATCGGTGACGAGCATTTCGTTGGAAATATGCTTGATTCGTGGTATCGCATAATCCACATTTGGGTGAATGGGAGTCTTCTTGGAAGATTATGGTCCCCACTTGTGCCCGACTCCATCTCTCAGGGGCATAGTTAAAATACTTCCGACACATCGGGACCTCCACGGGTGTCAGAGTCGGCTTTATCGATTCTGCCGTGGAGGATGTTTCATCCTCAGGCCGTACGGGGGCGAAGTGCCGAACGTGCGGAGTTCGAAGGATGATTATTGTACTCTCCTATTTTAGCAATGCTTATATACATGACCACTATACCAGAGTTCCAGTTAGGTCCACCCTGTGGACATTAGCGAGGTAATGAAATGGTAACTGTCTACGATGTTCCTGCCGAGCAGCTCATTCTCAAGACGGCCCAGAAGCTCAAGGAGAACGACAAGATCGTCCCTCCCGAGTGGGCAGAGTTTGTGAAGACCGGTAGGCACACAGAGAGAGCGCCTTCCGAAGATGACTGGTGGTACACCCGTGCCGCCTCCATCATGAGGAAGCTGTACGTCAAAGGACCGATGGGATCCTCCAAGCTTGCCGCCGAGTACGGCGGTTACGCTGACAGGGGATCCATGCCGAACAAGGCAGTCAAGGGAAGCCGCAACATCGCAAGGAAATGCCTGATGCAGCTCGAGGCCGCCGGATATTTGGTTTCGAAGGACAAAGAGGGCCGCGCAATCAGCCCAGCAGGTCAGTCCCTTCTGGACAACACTGCGAAAGAGGTCTACGACGAGATGAAGGCCTGAATGGAGGTATCAGCATGGACGATCCTGAATTAGAGGCATTGAGACAGAGACGTATGCAGGAGCTGCAACAGCAGGCCGCCCAGCAACAGGCCCAGGAGCAGCAGAGGCAGCAGGTCGAGATGCAGCTGCAGAACGCTATGAGGCAGATCCTGACCCCTGAGGCCAGGGACAGGCTCAACAACATCATGCTCGCCAACCCGCAGATGGGTCAGCAGATCGAGATGCAGTTGGTCCGTTTAGCCGAGAGCGGTAGGATCAGCGTCCCCGTGGACGACGCCACGCTGAGAAACATTCTCGGGCAGATCACCCCCAAGAAGAGGGAGATCACCATAGAGAGGAGATAATCATGTCAAGTACAAAGGCCCCAGCAATGAAAGCCAGGCTGAACAAGAAGGTCAAAGAGAACCGCCGTGTCCCCGCATGGGTCATGATGAGGACTAGCAGGCAGTTCCTCCGCCACCCTAAGAGAAGGTCGTGGCGCATGAGCAAGCTTAAGGAGTGATTCGGATGGCAGACGAAATCGAGAGAACAATCGTCGTTCCCCTCAGGAAGACAAAGCAGGCTCCCCGCACCCGCAGGACCAACCGCGCCGTGAAGGAGCTCAGGGAGAACATCGCCAGGCACATGAAGGCCGACGAGGACCAGATCTGGATAGACGCTAGCGTCAACGAGAAGCTCTGGGCCAACGGTATCCGCAACCCTCCCAACAAGATCACTGTCAAGGCGGTCAAGTTCGACGACGGCCTTGTAGAAGTCTCGCTCGCAGAGTGAGGTGGTCCGGATGATGAGATACTCACGTTACGCAGGGACATCCAACATCGGTGTGTTCGCGGTCGCCAACGAGAGTTTCGCATTCATCGCGGGAGATGCCGCCCCGGAGTTCGTCAAGGACCTCGAGGAGGCATTGCAGGTCAAAACCCAACTGATGACGGTGGCCGGGTCATTCGTGATCGGGTCACTCGTCGTCATGAATTCTAACGGGGCGGTGGTCTCCGGTCTTGCCGATTCCAGAGAGGTCGGCCTGATCGAGGAATGCCTTCCCTGCACCCTCGTGGACGATGTCCTCAACGCCGCTGGGAATAACATCCTGGCCAACGACAAGGGTGCGATACTCAACCCCGAGTATTCCAAGAAGATGGTCAAGGTCATCTCCGACGGTCTCGGAGTGGAGTGCGTCCAGGCATCCATCGCGGGCATCAACACTGTGGGGTCCATATGCAGGGCGACCAATATCGGCTGCGTATGCCACGCCGATGCGAGCGACGATGAGCTCGAACTTATCAAAGATGTCCTGAAGGTGGAGCCCATAAGGTCCACTGTCAACCACGGCGTACGCATGGTGGGCGCCGGGATACTCGCCAATTCGAAGGGCGCCCTCATCGGCGATGAGACCACCCCGATCGAGATGGGAAAGATAGAGGAAGGGTTGGCTCTTTATTGATCAGCGGTCGAAGACCCAGCATCCCTTGGAATCCGGGAGGTCGCTCTCGGAGATCTCCAGCTCGTTGCCGATGAAATCCACCGCCTCGTCAGGGATTATATCCAGGAAGTTGTCGAGGGGGGACAGTCTGAAGGAGAGTCCTCCGACCATATAATGCATCGGGACGATGATCCTAGGATTCACGAGCTCTATGAACCTCTTGACCTCAGGGAGCTCCATCGTGTATACCTCGCCGACCGGAATGAAAAGGAAGTCCACGCCTCTGATATCGGAAATTACGTCATCGGACGGGATGCATCCGAGATCGCCGCAGTGGCAGATCGTGACGCCGTCCATCGTGAACTTGTAGATGGTGTTGAGGCCTCTCTCGCTGCCTTCGCTGTGATCATGGAACGTCTTGTATCCTTGGACCTTAATGCCGCCCTTGACTTCGAATTCACCGAGGCCCATCATGACATCCTGATGATCTCCCTTGATCACGCGGGATGCATGGTGATCGTAATGGTCATGTGTCATCAGCACTACGTTCGCTGTGGCGGACGGGGGCTTGACTCCAATGGAGCGACCGTCATGAGGGTCTATGACGATCGTCGTGTCCCCGTTCGAGAATTCAAAGCAAGCGTGTCCGTGCCATCTGATGCGCATAGGAGATAATCGGATGACTCATACATAACCATTGAGCCTGCAAGGCTCTGCAGAGGTCCATCCGAATCATTTTTTGTGGTCTCGGCCTTGGACGATACGGTTATACGGCGGATGATGCACGTCCCGCGGTCTGGAGCAGGCATTGGGTGATGGAAGACGCCTCTGCGGTAGATTATGTCCACAGCCCTCATCGCCCGTTTTCAGCGGTCGATATACTCGGATCATAGGTAGTTGAGCGTGTTTGCTTCGAACCGGATGTGTCTGGGCCATTCTGTTGCACTACTGGTTAAGGCTCGGATCTTACCGTCCAGGTCAGCCAGTGCATGGACCATCGGCATCATCATGGCAACAGGACGAGGGCCTGCTCCGAAGACCCGGGACCGTTGCAGGACAGGATGTATCCGCAGGTTTCAGCGCCCTATCTATGCAGAAGATGGCCCGCGAATCGGATGCGGACAATCGGGAGCTTAGGCGTACCGCGGACAAGGGTGCGTCCGATGTCAGAGGGTGGCAGGAGCGGCGTCCCGGTAGGTAGCAATTACGGGCATCCAAGAAAAGGGGCAAAGCGGCAGGAGGGGGACTTTGGATCCGGTCAGATTACCAAGCCAGTATGGCGTATTCCTGGGAACTCACATTTAATAGTATGGATGGCCCTTCATATATATCATGCGGAACAATTTGGGGAGGCTGGGCATATTCGGCGATGGTGTCGATAGAATGCTGGGCGACCCCAAAAAGGCCATAATATCCATGGCCCTGATAATGGCTATCTCTCTTGCGGCCTCCAGGATTAATATCTTTGTCGACACGATGTGGGTGTCCAGGCTCGGAGTGGATGCCACCAGCGCAGTCTTCATCGTCAAGCCGCTCTACATAATGATATCCTGTTTGGGCGTCGGCCTCGGTATAGGTGCATCCACATGCATCTCCTATCATCTGGGGAAAGGCGAGACCGAGAAGGCAGAGAGGATGGCCACGAACACCCTCGCGATAGGATTGGTCATCTCCCTGGGTGTCACCGTCCTCCTTCTCGTCTTAGAGGGTCCGATCATCACTTTCATAGGCGGTGAGCAGGTGAGGGAAGAGGTCAATGCGTACATGTTCCCGTTGGCACTCTGCGCATCTGCGCTGGTAGCGGTAAACATACTCACCAGCCTTCTCAAGGCGGAGGGGGCGGCATGGGGGGTCACGATATCGGTGATGGTCGGTGTGGCCATCAACGCAGCCCTGGACCCGTTGCTGATCTTCCAGATGGACATGGGGCTGGCCGGGGCGGCATGGGGGACCTGCATCTCGTCCATTTGCACCATAGTCCTGATACGCTACTGGTACTGCACGAACAAGCTCCACCTGCACCTCGGGCTGTTGAGACGTCCGACCAGGGGGAACCTGTCGGAGATCATGTCCGTCGGGATACCGAGATCCTTCGAGGAGTTCATGTCCGGATTCATCCTCATGTTCCACAGGGTCATCCTGATCGTGGTGGCCGGAATCGCGGCGGTCACAATCCACCAGATGGCGTTCCTCTACCTGGACCTGTTGATGATCATCCCGGACGCCATCGGCTCCGCAACGCTTCCAGTGTGCTCTTCGGCCGTCGGGCAGAACGACGAGAAGAGGCTGAGGGAGGGGATCCGTCTCTCGATATTGCTGTCGCTGGCGGCGTCCTCGGTGTGCGCTCTGGCGATATACATATTCGCCGAACCGCTGTTGGATCCGTTCATGGACTCCAATATCCACTTCTATTACAGGACGATCCTATTCGCGGCAAGGATGTACTTCGTGTTCCTGCCTCTTTACGTGCTGACCAAACTGATGTCCTATCTGCTGCAGGCGATCAGGAGGTCCAGAGAGGCCGCCATCGGCAACTTCGTCCTGGGGCTGATAAAGCTCGCAGCATTCTCCATCCCTTTGATTCTCGGTGTGCACGATTTCAGCGTCATCGTGTGGTCGGTCATGGCAGGGTATGTGTCCGCCGGACTGTTCATGGTGATGCTCACCTGGTATTACTACAGGAAGCTGGACATGGGCGAGCTGGTGGGGAGAATCTCCAACAGGTACGGTAAGGGCCCCTCGGTTCCAGATGCAGATAGGGGGGCCTCGTGAACCATGGCCGATGTGACCGGTGTTCCGCACAGAGCCCTGGCGACGGCATTGGCCGTCGCCATAGTGGCCATGATGCTCGCGATGCCGATTCTGTCGGCCACGGCTTCCGAAGCATCGTTCGTGAGAGATGAGGCCGGTTTCAGAGTATCCATGAACAGGCCCACGGAATCGGAGATCGAAGCATACGATATGGGGGCCCAAGAATCGATAATCTCTTCGGCTTCGAATGTGTTCCTGAGGATCTTCAATATGGACCTGTTCGAACTGTCCAAGAAGACAGTCGGTACATACTTCTCCACCATCGCCAGAGGGAACAACATCGGTCCCAGCTCCACCAGCCAGAAGTTCGTTGCGAACCTGGAATCCAGGGACGTCATTCTCAGATACGAGGCCACCGGCCAGGGAAGCCTGTTCATACCCAAGGTCGACGGCGTCGGGTATCTGGATGCCGCAAAAGCGTTAAGGAATTACGTGGGCGATAGCGTCAGCGCAGGTGATGTTCTCATCATCAGTGGGAAGATATCGCGCTCCGAGGCGATGTACGACCATAGCGACTATGTCGCGGTCGATAGCGAGCACAGCGTCCCGACGAGCGCTGTTTCGGAACATTACTACATCTACGGTATCGATGTCACCATAGGGTTGCTGAAGAAGGGCTATGATCTAGGGAGGTTCTTCGGGTTCGTTTCCGACTGCACGTTCGCGTCACGCACCACGATCTCTTATGATTACGGCGGGACCGAGTATTCCCATATCACTTCCGAGAGCCCATGCACGATCGCGTTCTCGGATGTCGAGATTGGATATGTCCAGGGGAGCTCCAGCTTCTCAATCCGTGATGTCCCCTATCCTGTCATGGAGGAGGCGACAGCCGGATATCAGATAGAGACCCAAGCATCGATCCGTACGGATTCAGAAGTGAACCTTGACAGTTTCAGAAGGTATATCGGCGAGATACCGGCATCCAGCGCCAACGTCTCTGTCGTAAAGACTTATGCGGATGTCGATTTGATCTTCGATGACATCGTTCTCAACGTCATCGGGATGCAATCCGTGGGCATTTACGAGTTCATCGGCGGACCTGTGCTGGCGATCCTTACCGCAGCGGTCCTCGGATACATCATCTACGGGAGGTTCTCCGGCAAGGATTCGGTCTGAACAGCACCCGACGCTGCGATAGGCTGAGGGCCGCGGTGCGACAGCCCCGTTCCGCATGCTCAGGATGTTGGATTCCCAGGGCGTCCCGGCTATCGGGGGACCGAAATCCATAGGCTATGGCCCGGGTCCTGACCGTTTCACCTACCGCCCCAGCCAGTCCCGGAGGGCGGTGGCCAAAAACCCAAAAATAATCCTTAGTCGATTCAGGTTCATGAAGCGGACATTGGTCCTAGCGGTCGATAGGGATGACGATTTCGGTGTCAAGGGCGGAGTCGAGACGCCCGTTATCGGCAGAGAGGGCTGCATAGCCGCAGTCAATGCCCTGGGCATCGCCGACCCCGAGGATTCGGACCTCAATGCTCTCTATGCCGGGCTCAGCACCTACACGGAGCTCCTCAAGGACGGTATGGATGCCGAGATCGCCCTCATTTGCGGTAACGAAAAGGTCGGTCACAAGTCGGATTTGGCCCTCGTAGGGGAGCTGGAGAAGGTCATGGACGAGGTCCAGCCGGATAACATCATCCTGATCGGGGACGGCGCCGAGGACGAGTACATCTATCCCATCATTGCCTCGAGGGCACACGTGGATTCCGTCAGGAAGGTCTATGTGAAGCAGGCGCCCACGGTCGAGAGCTCGTTCTACGTCATATCGAAGATGCTGTCCGAGCCCAACAAGAGGAGGAGGTTCATAGCCCCCATCGCTGCCCTGGTGTTCTTCGTCTCGCTGTTCATGCTCATCCCCGATGTCGTCATCATGATGACCAACCAGGACATCTCATTCCTCCCGGCCATCTCCAGGGACCTGGTCCTGATGATTTTCGGACTGGTGTTGCTGATGTACGCCTACAGCTTCAGCAGCAAATGGAGCAGTTTCAGCGTCTTCTTCAAGGAACGCATACTGGCCAGGGGTACCAGGCTGGTCATGACGTCCCTGTCCTTAGGTATCTTCAGCATCTCCGCCGTTGTCCTGTTCTACCAGCTGATAGATACGTATTATCCTTCTCTGCTCATCATGTGCCTCTCCTATCTGTCCATGATGTGCTGGCCTACCATCATAGCCATCATGGTCTACATCCTGGGCGTCATCATGGACGAGGCACAGGAGGATTCCGTCATACGCATCAGCAACCTCTTCGACTTCTTCAGCCTGGCCAGTCTGGGCATCGTCCTCACCGGGCTTCTGGATATCGTCATCAACCTGCTGGGTTACGGCAACGACGGAATGATGGGCGTGTTCGAGGTCGTGATAGGTCTGGCCATCACCGTGGTGTCCAGCTACATCAAGAAGCGCTACCGCCCCGTCACCGAAATAGAGTGATACGATGGAATTCGAGAGATGGGAGCCCGTCTACGAGAGCATCTTGGAGGATCTGGGCCTGGAACGCAACGATGACGAGAACAGCGTCAGGATCCTGAAGGCCGTCACCCTTGGTTCGGATCTCCATTCCGGTGACGATGCTGCGGAACTTCTCGGAGGGACGGTCACTGTCGTCGGGAACGCCCCCGGCCTCGAGAGCGATTTCAGAGAGAAGGGGGTGGCCGGCACGGTGCTCTGTTCGGGGTCGGCCGTAGGCCGGCTCCAGGCCTTGGGGGTGGCCCCGGATATGGTCTTCACGGACCTGGACGGGGACATCGCTCCCCAGATAGAGGCCAGCCTCAGGGGCGCATACACGTTCATCCATGCCCACGGCGACAACGGGGATCTCATAATGCGGTACGCCCCGGAGTTCAAGGGCCCGGTGGTCCTCACCACCCAGGCGGAACCCGAGTATACGGTATTCAACTACGGCGGATTCACGGATGGGGACCGTGCCGTGTGCTTCGCGGACCATTTCGGGGTCAGGGACATAAGGCTCGTCGGATTCGACTACGACCATCCGATGCCGAAGGAAGGGTCCGACCCTGCCATGAAGCTTCGTAAGCTCGCCTGGGCGAAGCGCATCGTGTACATGGTCCTTCAGGCACGATGATTTTTCTTTATAGGATGAAGGCTTAACCCGAGTCCGAGGTATAGCATGGATACAGCGATCTTGGTGATGATTATCCTCTGTATCATCTACGTTCCTATTTGGGTCTGGGTGTGGAGGTGTCCAGAGCAGGCCGCTAACTTCCATCTGGTCAAGTACGGTCCGACCATCATGATAAAGACCCATCTGGGGATCAAGACGATGGATAAACTCGGAAAATACCACCGTTTCTGGCGTGTTTTCGGTTTCTTGTCGAAACTTATCTCCGCAATTCTGTTCTTCATTATGATGTACATGCTGATCGTCTCCCTTATCGCCCTCCCTTCGAGGATCGGGTCCGGAGGGATCGGCATCCAATACGCCCTTGCCATTCCCGGTTTCAACCCGATGCTCCCTCTCACCTATGGTATCGTCGCACTGTTCTTCGCCATGGTCGTCCACGAGATGGGGCATGGGATCCAGTCTCGCGCCAACGACTGCAAGGTGGATTCCACCGGCCTTCTGTACGGTGTCGTTCCCCTGGGGGCCTTCTGCGAGCCCAACGAGGAGGAGCTGAGCCAGCTCTCCCGCAGGCCCCAGATGGACATCTATTCCGCGGGAATATCCGTGAACACCGTCTGCGCCGTTATCGCGATCGCCATCATGCTCCTGATATGCACAGCCATCACGCCCATCGAATCCGAGGGCGGGGAGAGGCTGGACCTGCCCGGGATATATTCGGTGGACGCCGATTCCCCCGGATTCGACTCGGGGATACCGACATCGGCCCTGATCACAGGGATAAAGTATGCCGACGGCACGGAATACCACAGCATCGACGTCCTCACATCCAAGAAGACCGTGGCCTTCACTTCGGATATAGACATCAATCCGCTCAGTTATTACAAGCTACAATACCTGCTGCAGGACGGCCAGTATCATGAATCCGGTCAGCTCCAGATGGGCGCTCTCATCAAATCCGTCACCAACAACAGCCCTGCGAAGCAGGCCGGATTGGAGCCCCTGAACTTCCTGTATTCGATAACGCTCACCAGCGGCTCCGCGGAGCCCGTGGAGTACATGATCTCCAACAGCTACGATTTCATGTCGGTCATGTCCAAATCGCATGCCGGCGACCTGGCGACCATCACCACCGTGACCGTCTCCGGTGACGGCCACATGGAGAAGGAGGTCCACGAGCAGGTCACCCTCACCGCCTCCGGCGGACAGGGATACCTGGGAGTCGCCGTGACCAACGCCGGCTTCACCTTCACCACCCCCCAGATCATGCTGGACACGGCCACGCAGCCCTTCGAAAACTGCTCCGACCCCATAGAGTACGTCCAGGCGCTGCTCGGATACCTCTCCGGGCCCCTCAACGGCATGGACCCCATACCCAACGCGATCACCTGGTGGTACGACACCCCCTTCGGGGACATCACCTGGGTCATCGTCAAGATGCTCTATTGGTTGTTCTGGTTGGACATCCTTTTGGCGATATCCAATGCACTACCTGCCTACCCGTTCGATGGAGGATTTTTATTCGAGGGAGGCATCAATTGGTTGTTGGAAAGGCTAGGGTTCAAAGAGGAGGAGAAGCGCAAGAAGCTGTCCGACAGCATCTCGAGCTCGATCTCCACCATCGTCCTCGTGATGTTCTTCCTGGTCCTTTTGGCGTTCGTGATATGATATCGAGAGAGGTGAGGGCATGATAGACATCTACGAGATGGTGAACGGGAAGGTCGCGAAGACGGACAGCATAAAGGCCGACGTCTGGATCAACATGATCAACCCCACCGTCGACGAGATAGATCTGGTCCAGAAGGCCCTGGGGATAGACAGGGAAGCCCTCACCGCGGCTCTGGATGACGAGGAGGGTTCCAGGACGGAGGTCTCACAGAAGTACACCATCGTCCTGGTCGATGCGCCTACCAGGGAATGGAGGAACGGGCACGAGGAGTTCGCCACCTACCCCATCTCCATCACGATCACCGACACGGCCATCGTGACCGTCTGTCTGCAGCCCCTCTTCGCCATCTCGAACATACTTTCGTCGATGAACAAGAACATCAACACCGTCGACGTGGCGAACCGCAACCGCTTCCTTTTCCAGATCCTCTTCAGGATCGCCATCAACTATCAGTCCGATCTCAAGTACATCGAGGTGAAGCGCAACGCCATCGAGGATTCCATCCGCAAGGCGACCAAGAGGGAGGACCTCTTCGAGCTGCACGAGCTCGAATCGAACCTCGTCTACTTCAAGACCAGTCTGTCCGTGAACGCCTCGATCATCGAGAGGATAAGCCGCCAGTCGCGCCTCGTGTGCACGGCGGAGGACAGGGAGCTGATAGACGACGTCATAATCGAGACGAACCAGGCCCTGGAGATGACCACCACCTACTCCCAGATAATCAAGGGTACCAGGCAGCTTGTGGAGGCCGACCTCAACAACTCGATGGCCAACCTCATGAAGTTCCTGACGTCCATCACCCTGATCATATCGATCCCCACGATGATCGCCAGCTTCTACGGTATGAACGTGAAGCTACCGGGGATGGATTTCGAGTACACGGACGATATACTGTTGGTCATAATGATCGTCCTCTGCGTCCTCTCCATCTTCGTATTGCGCAAGAGAGGGTTGTGGCGTTGATAACATGGTCGAGATCAGAGAATACGTGAAGGTCATAAGGGAGTTCCCCGGGGTGACCCGCAAGAATGCCATCCACGAGGTCGTGGACCTCTTCCCCACGTCGGGATTCCCCAAGGTCGTCGCCGCTGAGGGCGAGGATGCCGCGGTCATCGAATGCGGGAACACCTGCGTCCTTTTCGCGGCCGACGGGATCATGGAGAAGCTGGTGGAGGCGGACCCGTTCCTCGCCGGCTATTACGCCGTTCTCGTAAATGTGAACGATATCGCGGCCATGGGCGGCCGTCCACTGGGCATGGTGGATGTCCTTTCCATGAACAAGGGCGCCGTCGAGTCGGAGCTCATCAGAGGGATAAGGGCCGGCGTCGAGAAGTTCAACGTCCCCATCGTCGGCGGCCATACGCACCCCGACTGCAACTACAGTTCCATAGACATATCGATAATCGGCGAGGTCAGGAAGGAGGACGTCCTCCTGAGCTCCACCGCGCGGCCCGGGGACGACATCGTTTTCGTCATGGACCTCGAGGGAAGGTTCCCGGAGTCGGTCCCTTACACATTCGATACGACGACCGGCAGGTCCGACGACCTGGTCCAGGCCCAGCTGGAGGCGGTCGCTGTCATCGCCGAGCGTCATATCGCGCATTCCTGCAAGGATATGAGCAATCCCGGTCACGTGGGCACTCTGGGCATGATGTTGGAATCCTCCTCCGCCGGAGCGACCGTGGATGTCACCAGGATCCCCATACCGGACGGCGTGGATCCGTTGACATGGGCCACCGCCTACATGGGGTGCGGTTTCGTCATCTCATGCGATCCGGCCCATTCCCAGGAGATAATCGATCTGTTCGGACAGGTCGGATGCGCCGGGAGCGTCGTCGGGAAGGTCGACGATACCAAGGTGCTCAAGCTCACCGACGGCAAGGATATGGCCGTTCTTTTCGATTTCAATAAGGATATCATCACTGGCGTGAAGATCAAGAAGTAAGTGTTTGGCCACAACGGTTGTTCCCGCCTTTGGATGCAAGTTGACCACATTGCTTCTCCACCCTGCTACCCCGTAAACGTCGGTGGTTCGGAGTGAGGCTGCTCCCGTCAGGACCTGACCCGGTTTCCCCGATTAATACGGTGAAAACGACCCTCCGGCCGTCTCTGCCGTAAACTCCGGCTCTACAGGACAAGATTTCATAGTCGCTCTGTGGGCTTGCAAACATTAGCGGAACCGCCCGCTGCTGTCACCCCCGCATATTGACGATTTCGGGTAAAGGACACGCCAAGCGCCCCGGTCAAGCCAAACAAGGGTAACTATAACTCATCATAAAAATACCTTTGCATAAATTTTACAAGTGACTTGCAAAGCCCCTCGTTTGAGGCGCTAGCGCCTCACGTAAATCAATCCAAACATGATGGGTGAAACGGTAAGCTTCCATAGATTCCCGTTTTTGCATCCCCTTGGTTGTCGGTTATTGATAAAAATGAGTGTATTTAACTGTTTTTCGCGATGTAGAACGTTGTAAGTCCAGAGGAGCCTGGTGATTCGCGATTTTAAAGGAAAAAATTGGTTTCTGCCCGCCGAAGGGCGGGCATGTCAGTCGATCACGATCCATCCCGGATCTCCGAACAAAACCTCGTTGGCCTCATCCAATGCTTTGTTCTTCACCTCGGGCCTCGCATTGAGATAACATTTGAATGTTACTTCGATGCTAGAGTGTCTCATCAACTGTCTAAGGGTCTCTAAATCAGCGACAGAGTTGACTGTGGTAGCGAATAGTCTTCTAAGAGAGTGGCACGTGAAATTCACACCAGACCTCTGTTTGAGTCTGAGAACCATGTTAGATATATCCATCGGATTCACCGGGAACCCAATCCTCCTAGTCGGCTTTACCAGTAGATTCCCGCCAGAGTTGTCGCCATATTCCGACAGTATGCTCTCCCTGACGGGGATGTATTGGTCGATCGCCTCCTTCACATATATCGGCATAGTCCTTGTGACCACCTTACCGCCGTTATGTCCTTTGCCACGGATTACAATCCTGTCGCCATCTATATCCCGGAGATTCAGATTGGCTATCTCAGATCTCCTGAGCCCCATGCCCGCTCCGAGGACGAGCATGACCATCTCGTCAGGTTTTGCAGCGGCCATAAGCTTGTTCAGATCGGACTTATCGATCCATGTCCTGTCCGCCTCCTCCAAATAACGTCCGTTCCAGCGTATGGCCATATCATCCTAGAATCCAGTCGTTCCGTTGAGCCATTCGGAAAAGGATGCGAAGGTGGAGAAGTAGCTGCACAGAGTGCATTCCTTAATACTATCGATGGCGCGGTTGAAATACGCGGCCAGAATGGATGCGCTGACTTCCCTGGGGTCGAACTCTCTTCCGAACTCGCGCCTCAAATTGTTCATAACGGTAGTCACGATCCTTATCCTGACCGTTACGGTTGATTCCTTCATGCCGATCAATCTAAGATGCTTGGCCCAATCCTGAAGAATGGCACTGAGTTCAGGGCCTTTGTATTCGTCAATGAGATAGACCCCTATATAGAACTCCAGGAATCTGGCGAAATCGCTCAGATATGTCTTCCTCATAAGATCGGTGATGTCACAGAGTTTCTTCTCCAAGATCTTCATATCGTCTATCGAGTAGTCCTCTACGGCCTTGGGACCGATTGTGGCGTTGAGGGCCTTGACACATATCTTGGTCTTTCTGATCTTCTCGGATATAGTGG
>Ga0310786_10003885_pt1 | contig 21240 bp, 15 predicted proteins | sample AusTroGonzalo_MG_FD_203881 | JGI IMG/M metagenome (GOLD analysis project Ga0310786, IMG submission 203881) | Bovine rumen microbial communities from tropical cattle in Woodstock, Queensland, Australia - Gonzalo_03 (v2) (version 2) | ecosystem: Host-associated > Mammals > Digestive system >... | reverse complement strand
GGCCATGGAGGAGTTTACGGGCAATGACGTGTGCATGCGCTGTCCAGGCTTGCTATTGCTGACTTGCAGGAAACGTCCCTGGTTGGAATCGTCGTAGAGGCAAACAAGGTCCACGGCGGCCTTGCGGGGCAACTTTTCGTCGCCATTGGCGAAAGTCTGGAGATGGCCTCGGAAACCGTCAAGCATCTTCAACGTCGGCCCGCCATTGAGGCGGCGATAGTCGAGGGAGATTTCCCGTTGTTCCGGGCCGGTAGTCAAGTTGACAGTGACGGTCAGTTTGCCGTCGGCGATGGCCTTCAGCAGGTCGGCGGTTGGAGGCAGGCGGAAACGCATGACCTCCTCGAAATGGGCGGTATCGTCGGGAGGTGTTTCAGGTAGTGCCTGTAGGACGAGTTCTCCGAGTTTGAGAGTGGCTCCGGCGAAACGCGGGTCTGGATAGTCGGTCTCTGGAACCAGGCAGAGAGTATCTGGGGCGCGGCGGTCCCAAGACAGGGTGAATTTAGGTTTGTCAGGCAGTTTCAGCCAGGTGACTTTCTGCGTCAAATTTTCGCGTCCGTTGCGGAAGAGCAAGGAGATTTCGTTCCAGCCTTCGCGAGAGTTTTCCTTCATCCTTTGCATGACCAGTTCCGGCGTGGCGTCCCAGAAGGTCTTGTTCCAAGGCCAGCGGGCGAACAGGCGGGTACCTGTGCCCAAAACGACATTGGGGACACCATAGAAGATGGGGCGCAGTTCGCTGATGCCGTAGCCATCGCCTGGAACATTGCCGTTGATTCCGGCGGCCATCAAGTCGGGCTGCTCAAGACCGAAGCCAAGCAGTTCCAGTTCCTTGTCGCCGGAATTGTCCCGCTGGTATGACGGATGCAGGATACGGACTTCCTGCCAGCCCTTGATGTTGCCGTCTTTCTGGAGCCAGCCTGGCACAAGACTGCGCCGTCCGGTCAACTTCCAGTCGGCGAGGGAATAGTCGTCGCCTGTCATTTGCAGGAAAAACTTGCCGGTGCGTTTGGCATCGGCGTAGAATGCATTGAACTTGGCGGTGTCCGTGCAGCAGACGGAGCAGACCCAGCCGGCGATTTGGTCCATGCGGAGTTTCGGCAGGGAGGCTGTGGCCTGGAGGGCGCCGCCCCCCAGAGGATTCGTCAAGAACAGTTCATCGGCATTGCCGCCGTGGTTTTCCAAGCGGCTCTGTCCGACATTATCAGTAGTCTTCCAGTAGGCAAGGTTCAGGGAATTGGCGGGGAAGCCGCCGATGGTTTCCTCCCATTTGTGCCCATCTGCAACGGACTTGGGGCGGCTGGAATCGTCAAGCGGCAGAGGGGTTACGGGGATTGGGCGGGGACGGATGCCTTCGCTGGTGATTTTAATTTGCGCAAGGGTCATGCTGTGGAAGAAGGTCCAGATGCCGACAAGCCCCTCCTCGACGTCCTGGTTAACTTCCTGGCGCATGAGCAGCTCATCATCGAAATAGTATTCCAGCAAGCGACCGATTTTCCGCAGTTTGATGTAGTACCAGGCGCCGTGGATGGGACGGTCCTTATGCAGGAGGGGATTTGTGATTTTGCGCATCTGCCCGTTGCGGTTGCGCGGTACGGTGTAGATGTCGGTGGAGCAGATTTCCTGTCCGTTCTGGTACAGGCGTGTCCATTTCTGGGAAGCGTTGTGGTCCCATTCCGTGCAAGTGACGGTATAGCCGCTGGAAGGACTCGTTTCAGGCGACAGGATGGTACAATTCAAGTTGCCAGCCAGGTTGTAGTAGCCGTGGCGGGTGCCGGCGTAAAACTCCAGGGTCATATCGCCGGAAAAGATTTGCTTCCGCCAAAAACTGCCGAGGCAGTCTATGGCAGTGCATATCATGTGCGACCAACTCGGGGTGCATTGAAAACGGTTGATAATCTGCCAGTCGCCGCCAACGGCATGCCAGGCATGCGGCGAATCGTTGAAAAACTCATCGACGACATTGACGCGCGTCACCTTGCTCTTGGCCAGCATGTCCAAACCGACATTTTTCACCAGGGCCCGCCGCCCGAAATGCTTCAGCCGTTCCGGCAGACGATGCGCGACAAGCACCTTGTCGCCGTCCTTCAGCCACAGCCAGTAGCCTTCATGGACGATTTCCAGCATCGGTGTCCCCTGCCCTTCGACGGGCGGGATGGTTCCCTCGTAAACGCTAGAGCCGTCCGGGCCGGCAGCGTCATGGACCTGGAGTTTCCAGTTTCCCTGCGCCCCCATGCTGAGGACAACCGTGCCTTCCGTGGCTTCCTCGGGGACGGCCAAATGCAACTGGCCGTTTTCAGGCAGAGGCAGACGCAGCGTGAAATCGCCGAGGAAATCGCCCTTGTGCCACTTGACTTCCGGGATTTCGCAGCCTATCCACTGACCCTCTGGGGCAGCCCAGTGGCGCATGTAGTTGTCGTGCTGGAAAATCGGATTCTTCTGCTCAAGTTCTTTGATGAGGTCGTGCCTGTGCGTCAGAGACAAGTCAGAGAAAGTCGCGTTGCTGTGGCTGCCCAGCCATAGCCCGTATCCGCCCCAAAGACTGCCGTCGTAATCGACTTTCCAGAGCATCACTCCGTTGCAGTAGAAGCGTAAGGCGCCTTTTTCACTGGCATCAGCCAGTAGCTTAAGATCCTGCGTTTTCTCTTGAAAGACTTGTCGCGAGAAACTGCCGATTTCCTGCGCCTTGCCGCCGCCGTCAACCTGCACGATGCGGTAGGAGGCGCAGTTATCGGCCAGGCTGACTTCCAGGCGATAGTGGCTACCGTCCTGCCGATAGCCGGCGACCAGGCCGACGCTGTTGCCCAGCCGGCAATTGGCCGTGGCGGCAAAGACCTGGTTCTGGTGATGATAGCGGCCCAGCACGAGGAACGCCTCGTCCTTGCCGTTGTTCACGGCCTCGAGTTTTGGGGCCGACGAGGCAGTTCCTTGTTTCCAGAGGTTTCTTTCGGCGAAGAACTGCCCCGTGTGCTTGAGGGCATTGAATCGGACGTCGCCGACATTGCGCAGTTCGAGGGGGCTGACAGACGAGAGTTCGACGTCATCAAATCGCCGTTCCTCAGGATGGTCAACATAGAGCCCGATTTTGCCACTGGCAAGGGTAGCGCCGCGCCATTGCAGGACGACAACATCATCAAGGCAGCAGTCGATTCGGCCTTCCACGAAATTGACCCCCAACAGGAACCACTGGTTGTCGTAGAGCGGAACGCGACCGCGGGCGAGCAAGTGCTTGTTTTTGCCGTCGAAACGCCAAAGTCTGATTTCGCGGTCTTCCTGCCGGGGACCGTTTACGAGCATGGTGAAGGCGTAGTAGGAGGCGGACGCCGCCTCGTCTGCCGTCTGCTGGTAGGCGAAAACCAGTCCAGCCTCGCCGTTTCCTGATTGAATGGAGGCCGTGTAGTGGAAATTATCGTAGAAGGCATAGCCAGTGGTGATGATGCCAGGGGCGCCCTTCCCCTTCAGCGAATAGAAATTCGGGCTCTTGTCAGCTGTCAACGGTGCACGCTTGAGCTGTCCCTGGTCGGTTTCCGGCCTGACCTTGGCATCCTCCAGAGCGGTATGAATCCGCCATTCTCCTGTCTCTGGCTTCCAAGGATAGAGCGCGTTTTCCGCGCCCTCCTCAATCATGAAATCAGTCTTGTAGCTGACATGCGGGACGGCCTGGAATTTGGCGGCAGTGAAAATCGGCTGTCCATTGAGCGGCTTGGCATAGACCGTCCCGGGCAGTTGGCAAGGCGCCGGCATGATGGCCCAGAGACGGCCCGACAGATAGAAGCTCCAGAAATCCTCGCGGAATTTGACCAACAGGGTCGTCTGGTCACCGCCATGCGGCCAGGCAGCTTCGCCCTGCTCCGACATGCGTACCTGCGGCAGTTTCTCTTCCTCGAAGCCAAATTCCGGCAGGCTGCTGGCACGCAGGCCATTGTCGCTGTCCAGTAGCAGGCGGATGCGGGTCTTGGAATCTTTGACCTTGACGATGAGGTTCCATGGCTCCGCTTCCGGCCAGGCTCCCGTGCAAGACAGATTTCCCTCTGGCTTGCGGCAGTTGCAAAGTTCCTGCCAGTCGGCGGGAATGTCCACGGCTTGAACAATAAAAACACCAAGGAAGAACAGTGCTGTCAGAATAATTTTCCGCATTGTCAACATCCTCTGTTTTGGCGGTACGGAAGGGGCGAACTCCCGTTGACTGCATCGTGAACAAGGAAGAAAACTGTCTCGGGCACAAGAATGACGAGCTTTTCGCCCGCCTCTTGCCTTTTTCCGCGCTCTCTAGGCAAGGAAATTCCTGGTCGGTGGCAGGGGATCGTAGGTATAGCAGCAGCCCAGATGGCGCAAGGCGGCCTCGTCGCCGTGGCCGGGAATGTGGGAGAAATGGACGTCGCAGTTTCGCAGTTCCGTGAGGCTGGCCAGGGCTCGGCTGGCATAGAGGTCTCGCGAAGCGCTTACGACCAGGGCGATGAGCGTCTCGTTCAAATTGAGGCTGGTGCGTTTGGAAGTGCCAAGGCCGGTCTTGAAACTGGCCACGGACTCCACGATTTCCGGCAGCAGGAGATGCTGGCTTTCCGGCAGTCCTGCCAGATGCTTGGCGGCATTGAGAATCATGCTGGCCGCCGAGTGCATGAGCGTCGAGTTCTTGCCAGTGACGATGGTACCGTCGTGGAGTTTGATGGCCGCGCCACAGTAGATGCCGTCATCGCCGCGCCCAGCCTGCTCGCAATCCCTGGCCGCCTGGCGGGCGGCACTGACCACGGGACGGTCGTCCGGTGACAGACCGGCCTTGTTGATGATTTCCAGGGCGCGCATGACGGTCTTCTCGTCCGCCTGCCCCAGCTGCATGGCGGCGTTGTAGTTGAAATAGCGGCGGATGATTTCCTCATGTGCGGCCTCGCACACTTTCTCGTCGTCCAGAATGCCGCTGGCGATGCAGTTGACGCCCATGTCCGTGGGAGACTGGTAGACGGACTCCCCGCCCAGGCGCGACAGCAGAGCCTTGACAAGCGGGAAAGCCTGGAGGTCGCGGTTGTAGTTGACGGCGATGGTACCGTAGGCATCGTGATGGAAATTGTCGATGGCATTGTAGTCCATCAAGTCTGCCGTCGCCGATTCGTAGGCGAGATTGACGGGGTGGTTGAGCGGCAGGTTCCAGACGGGGAAAGTCTCGAACTTGGCATACCGCCCCGGCTTGCCTTGCTGGAACTCGTGGTACAACTGGCTCAGGCAGGTGCCCATCTTGCCACTGCCGGGGCCGGGACCAGTGACAACGACCAGGGGGTTGGTCACGGGAATGTAGGGATTCAGGCCGAAACCGTCTTTGCTGGCAATCGTTTCCAACTGATTGGGATATCCAGGAATGCTCTGGTGCAGGAAGACGCGCATGCCCTTCTTGGCCAGGCTTTCCTGGAACGCCTTGGCCGTCGGCTGTCCGTCGAACCTGGTGATGACGACCGCCGAGACGGAAATTCCCTGCACCCGCAGGTCGTCGATGAGTTTCAAGGCCGCATCGTCGTAGGTGATGCCGAAATCGGCGCGGATTTTCTTGCGTTCGATGGCTTCGGCATGAATGCAGACAATGATATCTGCCTTGCTGCTCAGTTCCTTGAGCAGACGAATCTTCACATCCGGATCATAGCCAGGAAGCACGCGTGAAGCGTGATAGTCGCCGACGAGTTTGCCCCCGAACTCCAGATAAAGACGGCCGCTCCCCTGTTGCACCCTTTGCATAATCTTCTCTTTCTGTGCCGCCAAATACTTCTCGTTGCTAAATGCCACGTCCGACAAAATACGCCTTCTTTCCCGCCTGACGGTAATTTGAATGGTGATAAAAAACAAGGGGGTCGAACCACGTTCGACCGCTCCCTTCCCTGCAAAAAGAGAAGGCGGACAGAAAAACCGCCTGAATCAAATCTGGAGATTTCTGTCCGCCTTCACCTCGCTATGGCACGGAATGACCAGAACGTCAACCGTGCTTGCGCTCACGACGCTTAACCTCGCTGGGCTTCTCGTAATGACGACGATTGCGAAGTTCCTTCATGGTGCCTTCTTTGTCCATTTTCTTTTTCAGACGACGAAGAACGCGTTCCACGGGCTCGTTTTTACGGCATTTGATCTCTGACGGCATTGTTTGTCACCCCCTTTTAAGCATCGTTGATGGTGGTTGTCTCAATCCCTGGCAAAGCCAGGGGACGGATTTAAGGGCATTATGTTTAATGTAATATCGAAATCATTTTCTGCAACCTGTTTTTATGGAAAAACAGCAGGAAAATCAGGCATCGGCAAGCGGACTGTCTTCAGTGCGACAAAAACAAATGCGCTTCCTAGCCAATACGGTTTTAACAAACTGGCGACACGCGACATTCGACGCTTCGACGCGCGACGTTGTGGCTAGTGCGACGAGCGACACGCGACGTGCAACGTACGGGCGACAATCGACGCCTCGACGCGCGACGAGGTGAGAAGCCGACCAGCAAAAGCAACATTTTGTCAGAACATAGCCTGCCATGCCTCCCCTTGGGGAAAAGAATGTCGCTCAAAAAGAAGGAATTGGGTTCTTGGTATTCTGAACCGCTTACCTCCGTTCACTATTTTTCTCCGCCAGAATCGCCATTTATGGTTTGCAAACCACAAAAATTGCATTATCTTATGGTTTGCAGACCACAATGCTACGGAGAAACAAGATGGACGAATTGAACATACAGATGATTTTGGCGAGCCATGAGCGTCGGCTAGCCAGTGTTTCCAGCCGTTTTCATCGTTTTTTATATTCCCGCCTCAACTGGAAATCTCGGCTGATATGCTTGCAAGGCGCACGCGGTACTGGGAAGACCACGATGTTGTTGCAACGCATCAAAGAGGCTTTTCCGTCCTCCGGCAATGTCTTGTATGCGTCCCTGGACAATCTCTGGTTTGCCACTCACTCCTTGCTGGATTTGGTAGACTACCATGTGCTCCATGGGGGAACGCATTTGTTTTTGGACGAAATCCACTATCTGCCGAATTGGCAGACGATACTCAAAAACATCTACGACGATTATCCTAGCCTGTCGATTGTCTATACAGGGTCATCACTTTTGAAAATCGACCGCAAGCAGGGAGACTTGTCGCGTCGCCAGCGTGTCTACTCCCTGCCAGGGCTTTCCTTGCGCGAATACATGGTGTACGAGGGGATTGGCAACTGGCCTGCGCTGTCCCTGGAAGATTTGCAGCAAAGCCATGTGGAATTGAGCAGGGAAATTTCTGCGGCTTGCAAAGTGCAAGGGGTCTTTGAGAAATACTTGTCGCAGGGATATTATCCGTTCTACAAGGGAAACGAGGACGTGTACCCTGATTTGCTTGGCGCTATTGTCACCCAAGTTTTGGAGGGCGACTATCCCGCCATTGAAGCAGTTCAGCCTTCCACCATCCGCAAGGCACGGAAAATGCTGATGATTCTCGCGGAAAATCCTCCCCAGACGCCGAATTTCTCCCGTCTGTGTCAGGAATTGGAGACTGATTACAAACTGGGTATCAATATGCTTTTCGCCCTGGAGAGGGCGGGGCTTCTGAATCTGCTGGAAGCCTCCGGAGCCTCCTTGAAGAATCTTTCCCGCCCCGCCAAAATCTACTGTGAAAACTCCAATTTGATGCAGGCCCTGGTGCCCCAGCCGTCAATTGGAACTATCCGAGAATGCTTTTTCTTGAACCAACTGCGTCTTGACCACAAACTCGTCTATCCTGCCCAAGGAGATTTTCTGGTCGATGACACCTTTTTGTACGAGGTCGGCGGGCACAAGAAATCCTTTGAACAAATCAAGGACATGCCCAACAGTTTCCTCGCCGTCGATAATACGGAAATCGGACACGGCAACCGAATCCCTCTCTGGTGCTTTGGTTTCTTGTATTGAGGCAACAGATGGAAAAAAGTGGCTAGTGTGGAGAGGACGGCAGGAATGGGAGAGCAGAGCTTCTGCTCGGCCAATGTGCACGTGGGAAAGCGCGTCAATGTGCGATAGGGCGGCGAGACCCTTCGCCGCCGCTCGTGCCAGCAAGAACGCGCACGTCAAATACGGACGGGCAGAAGTTTGTCCCCTGCCCTGTGCAACCCTACTGAATACAATCTGGCCGAGCGGCTTTTCGGGCGGCCCGCACCTTCACGACATGGCGGTGAAGCAAGTAGCAGACAAGGATAAATATGCCGAGGACGAGCAAGATTCCCAGCAGGGGGGACAGAATAGACAGCAGGGAGCAGACAAGCGAGCAGGCCGTCTCCACGGTATTGACAATCCAGTTTCCGAAACCGGCCGTAACCACAGTGCTGGCTCCGCGAATCGTGGAGGTTGCGGCCTTTATCGCGACAGCGGTGCCGCCGCCGGCAATGATGGCTAGTGACCATTTGGCAAGCGGGGCGATGTCCACCACCATGGTAGAGGCCACGATGATGGTTCCGGCGATGGCGGCGGAAGGGAGTTCCAGGGAATCCATGAAATTATCGACCACGGGGATGTAGTAGGCCAGGATTTCCAGGATGGTTGCCGTGCCGAGCAGCAAAATGGCCGGCCAGCTGCCGAGCCAAGCAAAGGACGGGCTTAATTCCACGAATCCCGCGTGGGCACCAATGCTAATGGCAAAGGCTGGCACAAAGACCTTGAAGCCGCAAGTGGCGCTCAAGCCCACGCCCAACAGCAAGCAGGATATTATCTGAAAGCAGGTTTCCATTGTTTTGCTCCACGTAATTTGTTCCGACTCTTCTTTGAGACTCCGTCCGAGGAAAGTGTCACCGACCACACTTCGCGAGCATTCCGCCGGGCACGAGCGGCGGCGAAGGGTCTCGCCGCCCTACCGTGCCTTTTCTTCCCCACGGGCATATTGGCAATTTAACCAACGCTGTATTCACCATACTTGCTTGTAAAGGTATCAGAAAGTTCGTCGCGATAATCCCAGTCTGCCGGAACTGGCGGAATTTTTGCTCCCATCTCCAGCACCCGCCTGGTGATGGGAGGCATTTCCTGCATCTGGGTGTTTTCCTCTTCAATGATGGCGATGAAATTGGAAAACATCGCTGATATGCTCTCCTTACGATTTTTCGAGATTCGACGAGCCTTGTCAATGACCGACGAATCAACGCTCAATGTTAATTTTGTCCTCATAATTCTTCTTTACGTGTTGCTTCTTGAGATAATATACATAAATCTTAAAAATATATCAAGCAAATCAAACGGAAGAAGTATTATTTTCTAAGATTTAGCACGGATTTAATATCAAAGCAGTATTACCGTTCCCCCTGGTGCAACCTGTTTCTTGTTCCTGACACGGCTCAAATTTTAATATGCGATATTTCAGCGCATACCAAAACCATACGGCAATCTTTGTCATGTTGGCAAATCTATGAAAACCCTCTGTGACTCTGCGACTCTGCGTTAAAAAAGTAGATATGAAGTTCGTTGGTTGTTCTGAATAGTTATGCCAATCAAGGGTCAGTTTGCAGTCAGATTTCCAGTTCAAAGGGAGCCAGAGTCAGGTCTTCGACACCCTCGGCAGTGATGGCGGCGACATCTTCCAGGCGAACGCCTCCCCATTCGGGATAATAAAGTCCCGGCTCGACGGTGACAACATTGCCCGCGACCAGGGGCGGCTTCTCGCGGGTGTTGAGCGAGGGCGATTCGTGAATCTCCAGGCCAAGGCCATGCCCTGTCCCATGGAAATAGCCGTAGGGCACGCCAGTCATACAGGTTTCGTAGCCACAATCACGGAAATACTGAACAACGGCTTCATGAACCTCATGCCCCAAGGCACCAGGCTTCAGCAGAGAAAACGCCTTGGCCTGAGCCGCCTTGACGGTGGCGTAGGCCTTGCGGACCTGCTCGGAGGCCTGGCCGCGCACAACAGTCCGCGTCAAGTCGCCGTGATAGCCAGTAGCGGTATCGCGGGGGAAGATGTCAATGACGATAGGCTCGTTCGCCTGAATCGGGCCATATCCGCTCTGGTGCGGATCGGCGGCCTGCCGCCCCGGGGCAGTTATAGTATCCTTGGCTCGACCGCCGCGCCTGGTGATTTCGCAGTCGATTTCGCCGCGCAAGGTTTCCGCGCGGAGGATGTCCCCCTGCCAATGCAACAGGCCGTCCGCTCCGATTTCGGACTGTTTGAGGATTTCGATTCCCCTGGCCAGTCCCGCCTCCGTGATGCGGAGGGCTTTGCGAACGAATTCGATTTCCTGGGGGGTCTTGCAGGCACGTTCGGGGCAGAAATCATCTTCACCGACGACAAGTTGCAGTCCACCCTCTACCAGTTTGCGAGCGAACCGCAGGGGAAAATAGCCGGGGACGCTCCAGGTTTTACAGTCGTGGGCCAGAGCGTAGGCAACCACGAGCCGAGACTCCTTAACCTTGAGGTCGTCTCTGGAAAAACCAGTCAGTTCGCGGAAATCGCCTAAACTGAGAATGTCCTGGTTCTGGTGTGCCTGCTTTTGTGCCCGTCCGATTTCCAGTTCCGAAACCACGAGCAGAGGTCTTTCGCCTGGCCTATGTAGCCAGAGGAAAGGGTCGCCGGCGCGAAAGCCGGACAGATATAAGAGGTCAGCGCATGTTTCGCTGGAATCAAACAGCAGCCGTGGCAAAGGGGATTCCATTTCTGATGTGCCTTACTTCTTGGCGCGCGTCATGGGGTCAGGATAGTTCTTTTCCGGCTGTTCTGGGGAACGGGTTACCTTGCCATCGGAATTGATGGTAATCTTCCTAGACTTGTGGGTGCCCTTTTCGTCGTAGTAGGGATAGATGCCCTCCCAATGGTAAGTCCACTGCCCGCTTTTCGTCCGTTTGGCATAATAGTGCCAGCGGATGTAAACCTTCTGGCCGATTTCATCGGTGAAAGGCAAATCCAAGATAGTTACATGGAGATTGTAGGCTCCCTGGGGATCGAGGTTGTATTGCAGCATGGCGGGACGCTTGTAGGCGGGGAGGTCAGGCAGGAATTTCAGTTCCGGGAAAGGAATCTCGATTTCGCCTTCCGGGCTGTCGCCATCGGGGTCATAGACGAAATGCGACTTGCCCTTCAGATGCAGGCGGCATTGGGCGGGGATTGTCAGCCAGGGAGCCTGGGCATGGGTTTTCTCTCGCGCTTCTTCCTCGGCGGGCGTCAAGTCCAAATTCGACCTGCCAACAGGGACCGAGGTATGGCTGAAATTGTATTTCTCGCTGCTGGAGAAGACATCCTTGTGCTTGCGGATGAAGCGCTTGCTGCCGATTTTCTGCAAGGACTTGACGAAATCCATAAAGGCCAGAGGCGGCTTGAGGGTATTCATGGCGTTCCGCAGATGCTCAAGCTCCAGCCCAAGGGGAACTTCGACCTCCTCAATGTCCTTGAGGTCGTAGACTCCAAGTTCCATCTGGCCATTGAGGTTGACGACGATATCCTGGTTGGCCTTGACAGGCACAAACAACCAGGTCTTGTCGAGTTTCGCAGTCTTGCCTTCTGGCAGGGAATATTCTGAGCAGACGCGCAACCGCATTAATTGCGGCAGAAAGCCGGCGGAAAGGTCGGCGACAACGCCCATGTTGCCGGGATAAGCAGCAGACCAGTCGCTGCCGCCAATCTTGTATTCGACAGCGAAATCGTAATTGTTGATAAGCAATACGGAGGCTGGCTTATGCAGCGTGAAATTCACAATGCGCATGCCGCGTTCCGCGCCGAAGAGTAGAATTGCCAGGACCGCCACAATCTTCAGCAGCAGTTTGACGTGGTTGAGAATGTTCCGCTTCTTGATGGCGGCGCGCTGTGCCGCCTCGTCAAGTGCCTGTGGCAACGGCGCCTTTTTATGCCCCTTCAGCTTGTCATAGCCAGGCAACGGCGGCAACTCGCCGAATTGCGAGGCGATTTCCTGCTCGTTGGGGTCAACGGCTGAAGCCTGCTCAATGTCGCTCATGTCGTAGACATTCCGCAACTGCTGCCATTGTCCTTCGTAAAAAATGAGATCGAACGGCGTGACGCGCCCTTCTACCACCGCTTTCTGCAATTCGTTGTCGTCCATCGGCACGCCCTGCTCCGGTGCCCCCTCGAAAAACACAAGATTGCAGTCAGGGGCGCTTTCAGCGGGCACCGTCAGACTTTGCTGACAGTACGGACAGGCAACTGTCTTGCCAGCGTCTTTCTCGTCTGACATCAGGACTTTTCCGCAGGAACATTTGTAAAGTAACATAGCACGTTTTCCTTGACAAAGGTTATATGGGTCAATGTTTATGTGGGAAAAGGGAGGGACGGACTTCTGCTCGTCCCTCTGAGGGGCTATTCATTGCCGGCAGCAGTTTTCGGCTTCATGACGAAATGCTGGACAGTCAGGTATGCCACCACCAGGACAGCGAGGATGGCGAGCAGAATGGCGTAATGCCGATGGATGAGGTCGCTGCCACGAGCGACGAGTTCGGGATAGGTGATGTCCCCGGCGGCCTTGCCCAGGTACCAGCCGACCAGCAGCAGAATCAGACACCAGATTCCCGCCCCCAGCAGCGTGAAGAAGGTGAAACGGCGGAAATTCATCTGGCAAAGCCCGGCTGGCAGGGAAATCAACTGCCTGATGGCCGGGAGCATACGGCAGACGAAAGTCGTCATTTCCCCGTATTGGCGGAAAATTTCCTCCGAGCGTTGCAAGGTTTTCGGCGACAGCAAAAAGTATTTGCCATAGCGGTAGAGGAGCGGACGTCCCAGTTTGCTGGCCAGCCAGTAGTTGACGTATGCTCCGGCCAGGGAGCCCAAGAGTGCGACCACGAGGGAAATCAGCATGTCAAGCCAGGGGATTCCGCAGGTCAATTCGCCTCGCGCGGCCAGGAAACCGGCGGGAATCATAACCACCTCGCTGGGGAACGGGATGAAGGAACTCTCCACGGCCATCAGCAGCAGAATCAGGAGAAACCCCCAAGCCGGCGCGTAGGAAACGGCAACCTCAAGGTTATTGACAAGAAAATCTTGCATTGGAACAAAAAAACAGGGGCACGGGAAGGCCGAACTCTGTTCGACCACTCTGCCTCAGCAAAAAAGCGAACATTGGCGGCAATGGCCGCCGATTGACACCGCTATTTCCTTTCCCCCAGAAACTGGTACATGATCCAAATGAGGAAGAGACTGAAGACAGAAAAGAAGCAGGTAATGATGCCGGCATTCACAGACGACGTGGCGGGCAGGGAAAGAATGTCAGGCAGTAGCAACTGGAGGTCGTTTGTCTCCTTCAGTCCAAAGCACAATCCGGCGGCAAGGTCCCCCAGGAAAGGAGCAATGACTAAATATAGCATAAAAACGCGAATTTGTAAAGATTTGCTCTTGAGTTTGTCCGTACATTCCTTATAGGATCCGTAGGCGAGAAAACTGCTGAAATGGAAATATTGCAGGAACAAAGCCAAATGCCAGACCAAAGCCATGGTCAGCAGATAGCATTTATGGCTTCCCAGTCCCCAGACGGCAAAGGGCGACAATAGCAAGGTCAGCAGGGAAATATTCAGCAGTCGCGTCGGTACGGCTTTCTGGAGGCAGCCGACAAACAAGAGCAGGCAAGACAAGCACGGAATATAGAAACTTTCTTTCAGAAGTTGTCCCAGGGCTCTCGCCCCGGACACCATCAGAAGCACCTCGGCACAGGCGAAGCTCAAGGTGCCCAGCAACCACCAGAAGACAGCCAGACAAATAGTTGGCGGCGGCGGCTGAATAGGTTCAGGAGGTGAATCCGCCTGCGTGGAAGCTGGGATGTCTGGCTGGCAGTCCAAAATCAGAGTTGGTCAAGGAATTTGGCGTACTGGTCGCCGCTGAGAAGCAAATCCATTTCACCCTCGTCATCATATTCCATCTTGAATAGCCAGGTGTCATTCGGATTGATATGGATGAGGCAGGGAGTATCCTCGATTTCCTTGTTGATTTCCAGGACACGCCCTGACAGAGGGGCCCGCACGTGGTGAATGCGGCTGCCGACATGCAGATGCAGGCAGAAGGCCTCCATCTCCAGTTCGTCGCCGACCATCGGCATATCGATATTGTCGATGGAAGCAAGTTCATCGGTGATGTAGTCCGTGACGCCGACCAAGGCCGTGTTGTTCTTTTGCTTCAACGCCCAGACATGTTTCTTGCTGTAGAGTTTGGCGTTTGAATATTCGCCGTTCTTGTCCGCAACTGCCTTGCTACTGCTTTTTCTTTTTGCCATGTTAGTACTCCAGATTATTTGTGTGCGCTGTCCGCATAATTCAGGGGACCAGCAAAAATTGTGAAACAGACTGACCGGGAAAAACCGCCGCCAGAATGCTTTGGACAGGCACTTTGTCCCGTATGTACAGAATAGAATAGTGCTTCACAGGGAAAAATCAAATCATTTATGGAAAAAAACTTTGTTTTTAGGCAATATCACCTCTCAAAAACTATCCGCCAAGGCGAAATGTCAGATTTTGTCAAGGTCTTGAAAGCCACGGTCGAAGGGGGACGAGCAGATGTCCGTCCCCCCTCTTTCAGTATATCAGGCCTTCTTGCATTTCTTGAAGATTAGCAGGACCAAGCCGACTATGACGACAAGCAGGATGATGCTGAGCACCGGGCGATAGAACAGCCAGGCAATGGCGATCGTCAGCAGGGACAGCACCAAGGCGATCAGGAAACTGATGATGCCCGTGCCAGTTCTCACGATTGTGCCAATGAAGGGGACGACATCGGCAAGGACGCTCAACGGGCGGAAAATCGTGGAAATGCCGATGTACATGATGACAAGCCCCAGGATGCGCAGAATCCAGGTCAGCATCTTGTTGGCGCTATGGGCGGAGGCGTACATTTCCTCCTGGCTATGAAGCCCCGTGCGCAGTTCGGCAATGGCCCCGTGTTTGGTCTGGAAGGGAACGAAGGTTGCTCCCTGCTGCTGGTACATCAGGCTGATGTCGATATTGTTGGGCACAAATTCAAATGAGACCTTCACATCGCCAATCTGCGGAGCCGCCGGTGGCACGAGCGTGGTCTTCACCGTGCCGTCTTCTAGTTTGTCTTCCTTGGTGACAAGCGGCGCAGCCGCGACATAGAAGCTGTTGCCGACAATGACGGTGCGGTTGGCAATGTCCTGGGGAATCGGCGTGTCGGCGGCCAGGGTTTTCGGCTGGAATGTGCTGATGCGGGAAATCTGGTCGGGAGTTAGCTGGAAGACTCCAAGACTGGCACTGGAGACCTGGTATTCCTCATCTTGGAACGGCATGGAGACTGGATTCTGATGTCCCTGGGGATTGTCGAAACTCGTGGAATCAACCAGTTGGTCGCACCATTGCTGCTTATAGGTGTAGGTCGTAATGGTTTCCTCACTGCCGCCGACTTTCTTTTTCTTCTCCGTGCGCGTTTCCTCAACCCACTGGTACATGGAGACATTGCGGCGCAGGCGCAGAACCGTATCGGACACAGGGAACTGCGAATCCTGAAGCACTTCGTCGGTCACGGCCTTCCCTGTGGTATGTACAAGCTTGCCTTCCATGGCCGGATCAATGGCCTGGGAATCGACATGAACCGTCACGGCCTCGCCTTCTTTCAGAGCCTTGTACCGTTTCACCGAACGACCTTCATTGAGCCAAAGCACTGGAAAGGCCACCACAAACAGCACGACACCGACGAGGATGCCTTTGATGGAATCGCCAATGCGGCTGAACCAGCCTTGAGTAGTGACTTTCTGATGGGAATCTGACATGGTTTGTTTCCTTTTTTGTCAATGGTGTGGTATCTCAAACGAGAATTTAGCTTTCTGCATTGAATAATATAAGCACCTTGCCAGCGAAAACAAACAATACACGAAAAAAACATGGCGACATAGGAAGTGCGACGCGCAGGATGATTTGGATTATATCAGAGCGTGTCCTGAATCATCAGCAAAAAGAAGAAGCCCATGCAAGAACTGGAAATCAACAATCTGCGTCCGTATTACTTTGGCAGTTGGCGCAGTTCCGTACCGGAATTTGCCACCGTTCTGGCCAATCTGCGCGATGGCAAGTTGCGTGAAGACGACACACACAGGCTCATCAATGTCTCTAGCGGAAAATATGTGTGGCGATGTCAGGACGGGGGCTTCGATTTCGCCTACAAGACGCAACAAGGCAAGACGCCCTGGCGCTATCTGTTCCGGCCCTCGCTGCCAGTCAGGGAATGTCGGCATTACCAGTTGCTGGCCGAATTGGGCATCCCGACGGCCCAGGTGCTTGCCGTCGGGGAGACGCGCTGTTTCTGCCTGTTGCGGGAATCCTTTCTGGTGACCGCCTTTTTAGACGGGACGCGGGACGGACGGTGCTTCATGACCGGCGGCGAGTTCCGGACTGGACATGAGGAATTGTGCCGACAGTTTTGCCGGGAGCATCTGCGGCTTCTGGCAGTTTTGCATGAGCACCGATGGTTCCACAAGGCGTTTCATCCGCGGAATCTCCTGTTCCGTCAGGACGCGGACGGCAAATTGGAACAGTGCTACTGGATTGACGTGGCCAGGCTGCGCCCCGTCACGCCCAGGCAAATGGAGCGCGCCGTACTCGTGGATTTGCACACCTTCTTTCGGGACATGCAGTTGCCGCGCAAGCAGGTGGAGGAACTCGTCCAGTTCTATGTTTCCTGCCGTCAGTCGCCCGTCGCTGCTGCGTCCACGCTCGTGCAGGAGATGGTGAAGCAATTTTTGGGCAACAACGCTCCAAGAAGCTGCGTCCACGCTCGTGCAGGAGATGGTTGAGTTCAAACGTCGGCTGTTTTCTTCCAAGAAATATAGGCTTTTCGCGGAAGGCGAATGATAAAGCAAAGGAGGCCACCTGCCCATTTTTGCAAAAAAACTGCTCAAAAACGTGTGATTTCAGTTGCAGAAATGCGGTCTAGATAATATATTTAGTCAAAATCAATCAAAATCCTTCATTTTCAATCACCGGGTATGCGGAAGGACATTTCCCATCGTCTGCTGACAACAGAACGTGAGCAGTTGATTTTGGGCCATCTGCGGGAGTCAGAAGTCGCCACGGTAGCGGAATTGTGCCAGGCACTTTCCGTCTCGGAGGCAACTGTGCGGCGTGACTTGCAGAGCTTGCAGGCCCGTGGTTATCTTGAGCGTATTCATGGCGGAGCCTCACTGAAGCCCCAACCGCGCGAAAACGAGCCGATATTTACGGCCAAGGAAAGCAAATTCACCCAGGAGAAGCAGCGGATAGCCGCCAGGGCCCTGGAACTTATTCAACCCAACGACATCATCTACCTCGATGGCGGCAGCACAGTCCTTTGCCTGGCTCGCCTGCTGGAAGACAAGCCGCCGCTGACCATTGTGACCAATTCCCTGATGGCGGCGGCCATTCTCATGGAAAGCAAGCACCATCTGGTTCTGACCGGCGGCGAGTTCCGAGCCATCAGCCGGACCCTCGTAGGCCCACTGACCGTGCATGTCCTCCAGAACCTGACCATCGACAAGGCCTTCATGGGCACCTTCGGCCTCAGCCAGAACAGCGGCCTGACCACCACTGATTTCAACGAGGCCTTCACCAAAAAGCAAATCTACACCCGCGCCCGCCAGGTAATCCTCCTCGCCGACCACAGCAAAATGGGGGCCAGTTCCTTCGCCAACAGCGGCGCCCTCAGCGACATCAACCTGCTGATTACCGACGCCATCAGCGACCAGTTCCGCCAGCGCCTCGAGGAAAACGGTGTGCAAATCCTCCTGGCCTGATTCCTAACCCTAGATTTTCCTTCCTAGTTTTTTTCAACACAATACAAGGAGACACGACAATGGCAGTTGGAATCGTCATGCCGAAAGCCGGCAACTCAGTCGAAGAATGTATCCTCAGCAAATGGCGCATCAAAGAAGGCGACACCATCAAGAAAGGTGACATCATCGCCGACGCCGAAACCGACAAGACCGAAATCGAAATCGAGGCAACCGCTGACGGCACCGTCCTGAAACTGTTCTGGGAACCAGGTGCCATCATCCCCGTGCTCGTCAACATCTGCGCCGTCGGCACCCCCGGCGAAGACGCCTCCGCCCTCGCCCCCTCTGGCGCCGCCGCTCCTGCGGCCGATGCGCCCAAGGCCGAAGCCGCTCCCGCTCCTGAGGCTCCCAAGGCCGAAGCCCCCGCTCCTGCCGCCGCACCGACTCCGACTCCCGCCCCGACTGGCGACGCCGCCAACAACGCCCCCATGAGCCCCCGCGCCAAGATGTTCCTGGCCGAGCATCCCTTCATCGTTCCCGCCATCCAGGGTTCTGGCGCCAACGGACGCATCATCGCCGCTGACGTCGAGGCCGCCTACCAGAACTCCCCGCGCCTAAGCCCCACCGCCGCCGCCATCGTCGGCACCGGTCTGAACGGCATGGTTCTCGCCGCCGACCTCGCGGCTGCTGCCGCTCCTGCGCCCGCCGCGCCTGCAGCGCCTGCCGCTGCTCCTGCCGCCGCCGCAGATACCATCACCGAGAAGCCTTTCTCCAACATCCGCAAGGTCATCGCCAAGCGCCTGCTGGAATCCCTGACTGGCATGGCCCAGTACACGCTCAACGCCGAAGCCGACGTCAGCGGCCTGCTCGCCCTCCGCGCCAAAATCAAAGCGCAGAGCGAGAAGCTCGGTCTGGCCAACATCAACATCGGCGACATGGTCATGTACGCCGTCATCAAGGCCCTGCAAATCCATCCCGAGATGAACGGCGAATACGCCAACAACGTCGTAAAGCTGCACTCCGCCGTCCACATCGGCTTCGCCTGCGACACCCCGAAGGGTCTGCTCGTCCCCGTTCTGCACAATTCCGACACCATGACGCTCGCCGAGATGTGCCGCACCGTCAAGGCCATGGCCAAGCAGGCCAAGGACGGCAACCTGCCTCCCGATGACATGAACGGCGCCACCTTCACCGTCTCCAACCTCGGCTCCTTCGGCATAACCACTTTCACCCCCGTCATCAGCGCCCCGCAGCTGGCCATGCTCGGTGTCGGCAAGACTGTCCTGCGCCCGATCCGCACCGCCTCCGGCGAAATCGTCTTCAAGGACTACATGCAGCTGTCCCTGACTATGAACCACATGGTCATCGACGGCGCCCAGGGTGCCCGCTTCCTGCAGACTCTGAAGGACCTCATCGAGAACTTCGAGCTCATCTGCATCGCCAAATAAGGCTGGACATTTGATTATCCTTCACCAAACATTCACATAAAGAGGAAAGCACAATGTACAATCTGATCGTCATTGGCGCCGGCCCTGGTGGTTACGAGGCCGCTGCCTACGCTGCCAAGCTCGGCAAAAGCGTCGCCTTGATCGAGAAGCAAGAACTCGGCGGAACCTGCCTCAACGTCGGCTGCATCCCCACCAAGACCTTCCTGCGCTCCGCCAAGGCCTACGAGGACTGCCTGGAAGCCGCCGAATACGGCATCACCACCGCCGCCCCCAAGCTGGACATGGCCGCCATCCAGGCGCGCAAGCAAAATGTCGTCAGCACCCTCTGCAAGGGCGTCGCTGGCATGCTGAAGAAATCAGGCGTGGAAGTCATCAAGGGCACGGGCAAAATTCTGGGCCGCGGCAAAGTCGACGTCGACGGCAAGGTCCTGGAGACCGAGAACATCCTGATCGCCACTGGCTCCGTCCCCGCCTGCCCGCCCATCCCTGGCCTGCGCGACAATCCCAAAGTCCTGGATTCCACCGGCATCCTTGCCCTGGACAAACTGCCCAAGGAACTCGTCATCATCGGCGGCGGCGTCATCGGCCTCGAGTTCGCCTCCTTCTTCAGCATCGCTGGCACCAAGGTCACCATCGTCGAGATGATGCCCAAGATCGCCCCTGTCGTGGACGATGAAATCGGCAAGAAGCTGCTCGCCGAGCTGAAGAAAGCTGGCATCACCTTCAACCTGTCCTGCAAGGTCCTCCGCATCGAGGGCAACTCCCTCGTCTTCGCCGACCCCGACGGCAAGGAAAACAAGATCTCTGGCGACTACATTCTCAGCGCCATCGGACGCTCCCCCGTCCTCCAGGGTATCGGCCTCGAGGAGGCTGGCGTCGTCTTCGACCGCAGGGGCATCAAGACCGACGAGTTCGGCAAGACCAATGTCCCTGGCATCTGGGCCTGCGGCGACTGCACTGGCCGCTGCCTCCTCGCCCACGCCGCCACCCGCGAGGGCATTGTCGCCGTCAACAACATGTTCGGCAAGCCTGACAGAATGCGCTACAACGCCATCCCGTCCGTCATCTACACACATCCCGAGGTCGCCCAAGTTGGCGCCACCGAGCAGGAACTGCAGGCCAAAGGCATCGCCTACCGCAAGTCAGTGCAGCCGATGGCCGTCGCTGGACGCTTCATGGTCGAGAACCAGGGCAAATCCGGCACGGTGAAGGTCCTCGTCGGCGAGAAGTACGGCCAGGTCCTTGGTGTCCACATGATTGGCGGATGCTGCGGCGAGTTCATCGCCACCGCCTCCCAGATGATCGAGACCGAGATGCGCGTCGATGACGTCCGCCAGGTCGTCTTCCCGCACCCCACGATCTCCGAGGCCCTGAAGGAGACCATCCTCCACGCCTAAACTGCATTTGACATCCCTTTCACATAGCCAATTTTTCAAAACAAGGAAAACCACGAAATGACGAAGAAACTGGAAATCTACCCCGAGAAACTTTTTGCCCCCGGCAAAATCCACTTCACGGACATCCCCGTCAACGCCTACAAGAAGGATCCCGTCGCCGAGAAGAAGAAATTCTCCAAGGATGACATCATCGGCATCTACCACGACATGGTCCTGCTCCGCACCTTCGAGACCGTCATCAACGAGCTGAAGCTCCACGGCGAATACGACGGCATCAAATACAACCATCCCGGCCCCGCCCACCTCTCCATGGGACAGGAAGCCGCCGCTGTCGGCCAGGCCTACAGCCTCGACGTCAACGACCACACCTTCGGCTCTCACCGCAGCCACAGCGAAATTCTCGCCAAGGGACTTTCCGCCATCCGCAAACTCTCCGATGACGCCCTGATGGACATCATGAAGAACTTCTTCGGCGGCGAAACCCTCAAGGTCGTGGAAAAATGCAACTGCAAGGACGTCAAGGACCTCGCCCAGCACTTCCTCGTCTACGGCGCCTATGCTGAAATCTTCGCCCGCACCACTGGCTTCAACCGCGGCTGGGGCGGCTCCATGCACTGCTTCTTCACCCCCTTCGGCATCTACCCCAACAACGCCATCGTCGGCGGCAGCGGCTCCGTGGCTCCTGGCGCGGCCCTGTTCAAGCGCGTGAACAAGGAACCCGGCATCGTCGTCTGCAACATCGGTGACGCCTCCTTCGCCTGCGGCCCTG
>Ga0310786_10003884_pt1 | contig 21243 bp, 15 predicted proteins | sample AusTroGonzalo_MG_FD_203881 | JGI IMG/M metagenome (GOLD analysis project Ga0310786, IMG submission 203881) | Bovine rumen microbial communities from tropical cattle in Woodstock, Queensland, Australia - Gonzalo_03 (v2) (version 2) | ecosystem: Host-associated > Mammals > Digestive system >... | reverse complement strand
GTGAAGTTTCCGTTGAAATCGGTCACTGTGCCCGTCGCTGCGTCTTTCACTTTCACGGTGGCGCCGATGACGCCCTCACCGTTCTTGTCAGTTACCTGGCCTTTCACGACGCCAGCCTGCTGCACGTCCTGAACTGCCTGTTCTGCCATTGTCGGCAATGGGAATGTCATCATTCCTGCTGCCAACGCCATCACGAAACATAGTTTGCGTGTGGGGAGAGTTAGTTTAGCATACTTCATTTGTTACTGTTTTTTGAGTTAATTATTTTTGTTAGATAATGTAATTATTTCGGCTGCAAAGGTACGATGATTGATTTAAATCAATGTCCCCTCATTGTGATTTCAGGGGAACAAATCGTTAATTCTGCCCCATTTCATCGATTTTCCATGCATCTTGCCACCTGATGACAGGTTTTCCGTCCTCGAAACTGATGGGGAGCCAGATGTAACGGGCGTCACTTGGATGCTTTGGACGCCAGATGTCGGCCATGAAGATGAAGCTGTCGCCGTAGGGGAGGATATATGTTGACTGTCCCTCGAAGGTGATCTCCGACTTCGGACCGACACAGGGATTGGGGTGCTGTGTCCACGGGCCCCAGATGCTGGGAGCCGAGAACATACGGGCCTCGTTGGGAGCCCAACCTGTACAGCCAGAGGTAATCATCCAATAGGTACCGTCTTTCTTGAAGATGGCAGGTGCCTCGTTCTGTCCGCCGGGAGCCATACGGGTATAGCGACCCGAGTGGTGCAGGTAGTCGTTGGTCAGTTCGGCGATGTGCAAAGTCAAGTTGTCCTCAGAAGAGAAGATATGGTAGGCCTTTCCGTCGTCGTCGATATAGAGGGTCATATCACGTGACATCTGACCTGTGCCGAAGTCGCGCTTCAGGAAAAGTCCTTGTTTGATGGCCTCCATCCAGTCGGGTGTCCACCATTTCTGGAAGTGGTTAATGTCGATGGAATCAACTACGGCAAGCTCTTTCTCGCCCATTTCAACGGGATAAGTGCCTGGGTTGGCTCGCTGGGAATAGAGGAACTTATATGGACCTTCGGGCTTGTCGCTGACGGCCACACCATAGCGGGCGGCACTATACCCCTTGCCTTTCAGCTCCAAGTGGAACCACATGCAGAATTTGCCCGTCACCTTATTATATATTACTTTGGGACGCTCCAGCACACAGCCACGCTCTATGTCGGAACCCTTTTCATCGCTGACATAAAGGGCCACGCCACGGTTCTCCCAGTGCAACAGGTCCTTCGACGAATAGCACATCACGCCGATCATCGCCGACGAGGTGGTATCACACTTGTTCTCACCGAACCAGTACCAGGTATCGCCGTATTTCATCATACCGCCACCATGTGCATTGATATGTCGGCCACTGTTGTCTGGCCATATCTCACCCGAACGGATCATCTTGGGCTTCTGTTGTTGGGCACGCCAGTAGTTCTCGATACGCTTGGCCTCGGCCTTGGTGATCTGAATCACGCTTCCGTGCTTGGGTGATGAGAAGTTGGCAGCCTTCATCACACCCTCGTTGAATCGTCCTAAAGGCTTGAAGGTTTTGAAGTCGGTGGTCTCCACGAATCCGAAGTTATGGGGCTGAATGCTGTAGATGTCGTACATCACCACCCATTTGTTCTCACCGATGCGTTTCCACACGTTCGGGGCCTCACAGCCCTTTGGTTCGGTGTCGATCTGCTCGGCGTGATAATCGTTGAAATGGTTGATTTTGTCAGAGATCATATACTTGATACCACCTGGATTCTCCTGAGCCACGTAGGTCATGAAGTAGCGGCCGTCGGGCATCGGACAGATATCAGCGTCGAGCACCTGGATCTTCTCGTCGGGGTATTCAAAGAGCAGTTGGGGCTCGGTCTCCAGAGTCGTGAAGTCCTCGTTGGCATAACTATAATATAATTTGGTACGCCCGCCCGCGTGTTGGCGGATGGTGAAATAGACCATCGGCTTGCCGACGGCAGGGTCCCAAATGGTCTGCGGTGCCCAGGCACAGCCGATTTCACCGAACTTCTCCGGGAAGAGCTGGTCGATGCGCACTTCGTGGTGTGTCCAGTGGATCAGATCGTCGCTGGCCATCAGCACCAGTCCGCGGTTATTGCCCCAACCGTATTTGTCGGGCCGTTCCCAGCGTGTGGCACGCAAGCCCATCTCCCTTCCATAGATGTGCAGGTCGGTCATGGCGATATAGAACTTTCCGTTCGGTGCCCGGTAGATGTGTGGGTCGCGGATACCCCTCTGCTCTGCGATGGAATCGCCCGAAATGATCGGTTCGCCGTTATTCACGGCCGTAAACGTGTAGCCGTCATAGCTGATGGCCATAAACAACGCATGCGTTGGATCGTTGAAATACGTGAAAAGATAGGCGCCCATATCCTTTTCGGTGAGCGTTTTCTGTTTCTTGGCTTCTGCCTGAGTGGTAAAGGCCAGAAGTAGTGCTGCTAAGTATAGTCCTTTTTTCATTGTTAGAGTTGATGAATTGATTTCGTTTGCAAAATTACGAAATATCCCCCATAAACATAGCCCCTCATCATTATTTGAGGGGAAAATATCGTGAAAAGCGATGTCTACCATGCCTAATTTCCGTATTTACTTTGATGCGCTGCAGCAAAATGGCCGGAAGAAAAATGCAGAATTGTTTGGTTGTTTCATTAGAAAAGTGTAATTTTGCAACAAATAACCATTGGAAGAGCGGGGCTCTCTTCAGGACGAAATATGCCCCACGAAACAATTAGTTGATGAAACGGTTTTTACTACTGAAAGTCTGTCTGGCGTTGAGTGTGATGGCTTCTGCACAGCGGATGCCACTAAGGATTATGTCGCAGACGCCTGTGCAGGGAACAGAGGAGGCACGCAGCCTGATCTTCGACCCATACGGGCTGATGTGGGTGGGTACAGATCAGGGCGTCAGGGCTTTCGACGGCTATCGTTTCAGGATTTACCGCAGTGACGCTTATTCACCAGGCATCCTGCCCAACAACTATGTACGTTCGATGACGACAGATCAGAGAGACGGACTCTGGATCGGAACTCGCGACGGAGTGGTTCGCTATGATCGTCGGAATGGTCAGTTTAAGACTTATCACCTACGGAGCGAACAAGCCCGGACGGTGAACGCTCTTTATACTACCAGCGACGGCACGGTATGGGTTGGCACGAATGCCGGTGTCTCTCGTTATGATGCTGAAAAGGACGATTTCACCGGTATAAACATGGCTCAGGGAGCCATCTCCTTTGCCGAGGATGCTCATGGCAATCTCTATATAGGTACATGGGAGGGCGGACTGCTCCGCCTGGACAAGAAGAGCGGTAATATGGTGAGCTATCCTCGTCTGAGCAACCGTAATACTGTCAGGTCGCTGCTGATGGATAGTCGTGGACGGCTGTGGATAGGCACTTGGGAGGATGGTATCGTCAGACTGGACCATCCAGAGAACGAGAACAACCCCGGCATTCACAAGATAAATGACGGGCGACGCGATTTCCGTACATTCCATCGGCTGGTGGAGGACTCTGTGAGCCATTCTGTCTGGGGATGTTGTATAGAAGGTCTTACCCGTGTGGATTTCGATGATATCACCATCGGGATGAACTATCCCATCCTGACGTTCTGCTATGACATGCTGACGGATGGCGTCGGTAATCTCTGGGTACTCACCCGCAACAACGGTATCGTCCATCTCAATACCCGACCTTCGCCCTTCCGTTTCTACCATCTGAATCTGGCGGGTCTTGAGTTGCCTGTGAACCGCATACAGACAGTCTTTACCAACGATGGCAACCGTTTCTGGCTTGGCTTGCAGCCTTATGGTTTGGCTTTCTATGACCGCGCTGCCGACCATGTGCTCTATAACAACGATATTCCGGGTCTTTCCTCGATGCTATCGCCCGATCCTGTGCATAAGCAGACGATATCTGCTTTCCAGCAGCTTCCCGACGGCAGTCTGTGGATGGCCAGTTCCCGTGGAATCATTGTGTGGCGGGAGGACGCGCAGGCACGTCTCATACCTCGTGCATCAACACCCTTTATCAATGATGGTGATGTGAAGGCCTTCCATCTGCTCTCTGGCGGAGCCGTGCTCGTGGGGTTGGACAATGGTCTGGGGCTTGCCCTCTCTGAGACAAAGGGACGTATGCTTAAACTCTCAGAGGGGGATCGCGACTTCAGCAGTGCCGCCGTACAGTCGTTGATGGAAGACAGCCGCCATCAGGTCTGGATAGCCACCGAGGGCGAGGGTATCATCCGTATCACGGGAAATCCTTGTGAATCAGGTGCATACACTTGTCATCAGTATAAGCCCGCTTGTGGTAACTATCCCGTCGATGAGGCCACAGCTTGCTATGAGGATGCGTCCCATCGGCTCTGGGCCATCTCTAACAGTGGAGGAGTTTTCCTCTATGACGATGAAACCGACTGTTTTGAGCCTGTCAACCATCGTTTCCATTTAGGTATGGGTAGTATCTATGCCATTGAGGGCGATACGAATGGTCATATCTGGCTGACTACAGGAAACGGTCTGGTGCGCCTCCAGAGTACCATCGAGCAGAAAGGAATCACGGCCCATTATGGTGTAGAAGATGGTATCGAGGACATCCATTTCTCCGCCAATGGCTCTTTTAGCTATGGCGGCGAACTCTTCTTCGGTAGTGCGAACGGGTTCTTCTCTTTCTGTCCTGAGCAACTCTCCAGCTGGCATCAGGATAACCAGCCGCGCATGGCTGTCTTTGAACTCACGATTGATGATACGCCGTATGCACGCCTCGATTCCGCACAAAGAATGCGCATCTCCGATGACCAGCCGTTCTTTACGCGGGAAATCACGATTCCATCGGCTGTTAGGAAGTTCGCGGTGGGGTTCTCGCTGTTGGCATATCATAATCAGGAACAATGCAAGTACTCCTACCGCCTCGATGGTTATGATCATGATTGGCACTACACTGATGCCGACGATCGCTGGGCAACCTACCAGAACCTGCCTCCTGGCAGATACGAGTTGAGAATACGGGCTTTGGACAGCTATGGCAGTCAGGTGGAACTGCCCTATACCATTTCCATCAGGGTACTGCCGCCCTGGTATCGCACATGGTGGGCGTACCTTATTTATTTATTATTGTTAGGAGCTGCTGTCTATGGCATCAGCCAGTGGTACAGGAACAGGGTAAACCGCAGGGCACGGTTGCAACAACGTGTCAGTGAACTGCTTCATTACCGTGAGATGATGGTGATGAAACAGTTCGAAGGTGCGCAGAAGGCACTTGAGGCCGAGGAGCAGCAACACTCCTCACCCGACGAGCTCTTCCTGCAGAAAGCCATTGACTGTGTGAAGCAGCACCTCGACGATGGCGACTATGATCGTGAACAGTTCGCCAGCGATATGTGTGTCTCGTCGTCCACCTTATATAATAAGTTAAGGGCACTTACCGGACAGAATGTGACAGCCTTCATCAGCAGCATCCGACTGAAGGAGGCCTGCCGTATCCTGCGACAGCGACAGGGCATCACGATTACCGAACTGTCGATGGAGGTGGGATTCAACACCCCGAAGTATTTCACAAAGCTCTTTAAGAAGGAGTTCGGTGTCTCGCCCAGCGAGTACCTGACACAGGAACAGTCTTAGCCAAGCGCAGATAAAAGTTCGCTGAAATGGGATATTTTGATGAGACGTGGGTGTTCAATGTCATCAAAATGTTCCAATTGCCAAGTGACGTGGAAGGGGATATGAATGGCTGAAGCCCCGATGTTAATGGCTGGGGCGATGTCGCTCTTCAGGGAGTTGCCTACCATCAGCAACTCATTGGGTAGGATGCCCAAGTGCTCGCAGAGTTGCTGGAACTCTACCTCGGTCTTATCCGACGTAATCTCTACATGCGAGAAGTACTTTGCCAGTCCACTGCGCTTCAACTTGTTCTCCTGATCCTGCAACTCACCTTTAGTGAAGACGACCAGCCGATATGGATAGGCCTGCAGCCGTTGCAGGGTCTCCTCAACCTCAGGCAACGGTGTGGCAGGGAGGTGGAGCAGTGACTTGCTGTGACTGAGCAGGTCGGACAGTTGTTCTGCGGAGAGGTGGTTGCCACCCACACGGAGGGCCGTCTCGATGATGCTGATGGTAAAGGCCTTGCAGCCATAGCCGAGATCGGCCATATTGCCCGATTCGGTCTTGAAAAGTTCCTGGGCAGGAACGTCACAATAGGGTGCGATGAGACGGTAGAGATGGTTCTCTACTTCCTCGAAGTGCGACTGACAGTCCCATAGCGTGTCGTCAGCATCGAAAGCAATTACGCGCAACCGATCTTGGATCACTTCTTTTGGCAGTGCGGGCATATTCCTTTTATCATATAGTTGACAGAGTGGACCTCGAATTCTGGCGGCAGGGTGACCTCAGGCATGTCCATATAGTCTAAGCAGTAGGTCTGCTGACACACCTCACAGAAGAAGTGCGGGTGCTGGTCCTCATCATGGTCATGGTCGTGACTATGGCAGAGTTCGTAGCGGGTGCCGTCGCCGCTGCCTTCGATGGCGTGGACGAGATGATGCTCACGGAACAGTGACAATGCCCGGAATACGTTCGACTTGTCGATGGTCATAATCCTGCGCTCCAACTCCGCCAGCGAGAGGGGCTGCATTGATGAAGCCAGTGTCCTGACTACGACGATACGGTTGGCTGTCGGTTTGATTCCGTGCTCCTCTAACAGTTTTACACACTCTATCTCATTCATAACTGCATAATTATCTTTCTGCCCAGTCGCCACGGTCGAGACTGCGGTAGCCGATAGCCTCAGCGATATGATGACTTTGAATGCGCTCCGAACCTTCGAGGTCGGCAATGGTACGTGCCACCTTGAGGATACGGCTGTAGGCCCGTGCCGAGAGCGATAAACGTTCCATTGCTGTGCGTAACATATCGAGACTCTGGTTATCAGGCTCAGCATACAGATGGAGCATACGCTCCGTCATCTGGGCGTTGCAGTAGACACCTTTATCGTTGGCAAACCGCTGCTCCTGTATCTGCCGGGCTTTGATGACACGTTCACGGATGGTGGCACTACACTCACCCGGTTTCATCTGGGAGAGTTGTGAGAAAGGTACTACCGGCACCTCAACATGGAGGTCGATCCTGTCGAGCAAGGGACCGCTGATCTTTGAGAGATAACGGCTGATCTGCCCAGGAGAACAGACACAATGGTGTGTCGGATCACCATAATAGCCACAGGGACAGGGGTTCATCGAGGCGACGAACATAAAGGAACAAGGGTACTCCACGGTGTATTTCGCACGGCTGATGGTGATCTTGCGGTCCTCCAACGGCTGACGCAGCACTTCGAGCGTACTCTTGTTGAACTCCGGCAGCTCGTCGCAGAAGAGCACCCCGTTATGGGCCAAGGACACTTCTCCAGGCAAGGCTCTGTTGCCACCACCCGTCATGGCCACCTGCGACACCGTATGGTGGGGACTGCGGAAAGGCCGTTGGGAGATGAGTGATGTGCCGCTGGCGAGTTTTCCTGCGACGGAATGGATCTGTGTGGTCTCCAGACTCTCCGCCAGTGTGAGGGGGGGCAGGATACCAGGCAAACGCTTGGCCATCATCGACTTACCACTGCCTGGCGAACCAATCATGATGATATTATGACCACCAGCTGCGGCAATCTCCAAGGCACGCTTCACACCCTCCTGTCCTTTCACATCGGCAAAGTCGAGATCGAAGGAGCATTGTTGCTCATAGAACTCCTTACGAGTGTCGACATAGGTAGGTTCATAACTGGCGCTTCCATTCAGGAAACTGATGACATCGGCCAGACCGTCCATGCCATACACGTCGAGCTGGTTGACGACAGCCGCTTCGCGAACATTCTCTGAAGGAACGATCAGTCCCTTGAACTTCTCCTTACGGGCCCTGATGGCCACAGGGAGCACGCCATTGACGGGCTTCAGCTTGCCGTCGAGACCCAGTTCGCCGATCATCATATAGTCGCCGAGCATCGTCTCGCAGATCTTCCCGTGGGCAGCGAGGATGCCGATAGCCAGTGGCAGGTCGTAGCCACTGCCCTCCTTCCGGATGTCTGCCGGCGAGAGGTTGATGGTGATATCAGCGGTAGGTGGTTTGAATCCGTTGTTGGTGATGGCTGCACGGATACGGTCATAACTCTCCTTGACGGCCGTGTCTGCCAGTCCAGAGAGATGAAACTGCACACCTCTGGTCAGGTTTACCTCGATGGTGATGGTAGTGGCTTCGAGGCCCATGACTTCCGCACAGTATGTCTTTACTAACATATAATAGTAGATTTAGGTTCATTCGGTAGTGGTGTTTTTGGGATCGAGCAGCGGACGTGCTTTATCCTGCAGTTCATTGAGGTGCAGGGTGTGGGCGATGATCTTCCCCTTGCTGTCGGTCATGATATTGTCGGGAACATACGATAGTCCGAGTTGCTTTAGCAACGGACTCTCCCACATCTTCCCGTCGCAGATCGTGCTCCACTTCACCGAGTCTTTCTCGGCAGTCGTCCTACACTCCTTTTTATTTGTGTCCAGACAGATACCTACAATCTTCAGGTTGTCTTTATAGCGTTGCTGGAAATAGGTCAGTTGTCGCTGCATGCTCACACTCTCGTAGTTCCATTTGGCCCAGGTGAAGATGATGTTCACAGTAGCATTCAGGTCGGCAGACTTCACGATCTTGCCGTTGATGTCTGTCGCTGTAAAACTTGGTATCTTCGCACCTTCTTTCTTATTCATCAGACCCTTCATCTTCTCTGCCAGTCCTTTCAGCGACGGTTCTTCTGGCTGGGCCTTTTGCAGCTCCCCAATCAGTGCGATACACTTCTTGTAGTCGGGTTCAGGGATTTGGGTGAAGTACTTGTTCAACAGATACAGGGCGACGGGCGATTCCGGATGTTCCCTGATGTAGGCTTCAGCGGCTTTTGTGGCCTCTGGCGGAGTCATACCTCCGGCCTGCAGACGGAACTTGGTCATCTCCTCGTTGGTCTCGGTACCGCTGATCCGCGTCTCTTTCAGATGCGAGGCGTCGCCTTCTATCTCCACCTCAGCACGAGGCTCGGCGAAGATGGGCAGTTCAGAGAAGTTGGGGAAGACGAGCGAGAGGGTGACGGTATCCTCGAGTGTAATCTCGTAGTGTATTCGTCCCTTTACCACGCTGATGGTGTCGAGACGGTGACTACCATTCACACCATAGATATATAGTTCTCCTTGGCTGAATCCTTTAAAGGTCCCTTCCAGGAGGAAAGTCTTGCGGTCATTTCCGCAGGAAAGGAGAAAAAGTGAAAAGGTGAATAGGTGAAGAGTGACAAGCAACGGCAATATTCTCCGCCACCAATCTTTATGGTCTTTGATTCTATACTTCTCACTCATTGCCTATTCACCTTTTTACCTTTTTACTTTTTACTTTTTACCTTTACTTCAGTTCCAGGTCGTTGTCAGCATAGCTGGCGAAAGAAGGATCCTTCGTGAGGGCGTTCTTCAGCGCTGCAGCGGCATCGGCCTTGTTGCCTAAGCGGGAGGCGAGGATAGCCTTCAGGTAATCGGTGGTGGCGTCGGCGTTCTTGATATATTTCAGCGTGTTCTCTGCTGTGGCATAGTTCTTGTTCAGAATCTGGGCCAGGGCGGCACTGTTAGAACAGATCTGTCCGAAATCGCTCTCGGCCTGGGCGTAGTTACCCTTGGCGAGGTTCAGGTTACCCAGCACCTCCTGCAGTCCGTTAGCGTCGGTAGCGGCGGCGATAAGATTCTCGGCAGTAGCGATGTCACCGTTTCTCAGCGCCAGCAGTCCGAGGTTAGCGCTGGCCTCGGGCAGACTGCCGTTCACAGCCTGGGCCTTCTTGATATATTCCTGGGCCAGGTCATAGTTGCCCTTGGCATAAGCGATGGCGGCGATGTTGTTATAGGCACGGGCATCGTTGGGATAGATCTTCGTAGCGGTCTGGTACACCTTCTCAGCCTCGTCGGCATTGTTCTTCAGGGCTGCACCGTAGAGCAGCTCCTCGATGTTCAGCTGGGCGGGGTCGCTGGCGATCTGCTGGAGGATCTGCTCGTCGCTACGGCCGATGGTCTCGTAGTTGATGGTCAGACGAGAACGGCGCAACTGGGGCAGGATACCGTCGGCCAGCTCACGGAAGGCCTGTGAGATGTTACGGATCTGCTGCTCACGCTCCTGGGGATCCTTATACATAGAAAGAACGCGCAGGATGACGTCCTTGTCCTGGATGTCGCTGGCCTGCACCAACTGCTGGAAACCATCCCAGTCCTCTGCGGTGTAGTTGGCGTCGACGTTGGCGTTCATCTTCAACTTCTTCAGCTCCTGGTTCACATACTGCTCTGTCACCTTCTGGCGCTGTCCGGCGAGCTTATCGTTCAGGTCCAGACCGCCGTCGGGAGAAGCAAAGGCACTCACCTCAACGTTCTCCAAGGCCAGTTTCTCGTGGTCGCTGTTGATCTGACTCAGCAGTCTGACGAACTCCTGCACGGAGTTGTTCTTCAGCTCACTCTTGCGGAGCGTGGCCTGCTGGATGAGGAACTTGATGTTAGCCTCCTGCTTTTTCTTTGTGATGCGCTGATAGGTATCAGCGGCCTGTGCTGGATTGGCCGTCACGAGGGTCTTCTTATAGAGTTCCGAGGTGGCGATGATACCGTCGGCCACTTTCACGGCAGGCACGTTGAACTTCTTCGAGCCGATGCTGGCGTCGAAGGTCAGGTACATCTCCGCCTTGTTACAGTCAGCGTATGCGAAGTTGGTCTTCATGGCGTAATTGCCACCCGCACGGTAGAGGATGGTCTGTCCGTTGCCAGCCACATTCTCACCCTGGAAGGTGGCGCTGCTGCCCTGTACGGTTACACCGTTGGCATAGCGCAGCTCTGGTATGACGGTCACGGTGGCCTTCTTCTTCATATACTTCTCAGGGAAGTGGCCGTTGATGGTTGCGGGTACTGTGCCAGCTTGGGTCTCAAGCGGATTGGGGGTCACGGTGAAGTTGTCGGCTGAGAGCGCTCCCAGTTTAGAGCAGGAAGCAAAGAGCATCATCGATGCAGCCGACAGGAGAAAAATACTTTTCTTGTTCATGTTGGGTTTTATGTTTAATGATTTTGTTATCTCTATTATCTTTTGATTGTGGTTCATAGTAAGGTTTCGCCTTTTTACTTTTTTACCTTTTTACCTTTTTACCTTTAAATGGTGCCGCGAGCGGGACTCGAACCCGCACGACCGTTTCGGGTCAAGGGATTTTAAGTCCCTCGTGTCTACCAATTCCACCATTGCGGCCCACCATTCGGTTTTCGCATGCAAGGATTGTGCAAACCAAATGCAGAGAGCTCGCTCTTTGCTGAGGTGCAGCCAATCCTCGCAGCCGTGACTTTTTTCACGGCTGCAAAGGTACGCCTATTTCCCCAAATGGCCAAACATTTTATCAATTATTTAGAAATTGTATGTTAATAATTTGCAAGAGTGAAAGAATGTTTGTACTTTTGTACCAACTAAAAACAACACTCATTATGAACAATAGCAAATACCCAAATCTGACAAGCCCCATCCAGTTGGGCAAGGTGACATTCCGTAACCGTATCTTCTCTGCGCCGATGGGTGCCACAGACATCACCGCCGACTGCTGTCCGGGTCCTCGCACTCAGGGATTCTATGAACTTCGCGCCAAGGGTGGTGCGGCTGCTGTGACCGTCAGCGAACTCGTGGTCCATCCAGAGACCGACGGTAGCCACATGCTTCATCTCGACCTTGAGACGGTGGGTTGTCTGGCTGCCCACACCTTCGTGGCCGATGCCATCCGTCGGCATGGGGCTGTGCCAAGCATCGAACTGTCGCACTCTGGCCAGTATGCCGGCACCTATATGTCTGACAAGAACAAGAAGGCGAGCCTGAACCAATGGGGACCCAGCGACGGTACTCGTCCTGACGGTCGTCCTGTGAAGGCACTCTCGAAGGAACAGATTGCCGACATCGTGAAGGCATACGGCGAGAAGGCTGCGCTCTGTAAGCGTGCCGGCTATGAGATGATTATGGTACACGCGGGTCACGGCTGGCTCCTGCATCAGTTCCTCTCGCCCTATCTGAATCATCGTATCGACGAGTATGGAGGCTCGCTGGAGAACCGTATCCGCATCGTCCGTGAGGTGTTGGCCTCTGTTCGCGACGCCGTAGGTCCGGGTTTCCCTCTCGAGGTGCGTCTCAGTGGCAGTGAGCTGTTCGATGGCGGCTATGGCATCGAGGACGGCATCAAGATTGCGCAGGCTGTCGAGGAGTTCGTCGATCTGATCCACGTCTCAGCAGGTTCCTATCAGTTTGGCTTCTTCAACACCACACCGCCGATGTTCGATGAGCACGGGGTGAACGTATGGCTGGCCGCTGAGATTAAGAAGCACGTGAAGAAACCCGTCGCTACGATTGGTGCACTGAGCGATCCTGAGCAGATGGAACGTATCATCGCCGAGGGGAAGGCCGATGTGGTGTATATGGCCCGTCAGTTGCTGGCCGATCCGTTCCATCCGCAGAAGGTGATGGCAGGTCAGGAAGACCGCATCGTGAGGTGTCTGCGTTGCTACACTTGTATGGCGGAGCGCCCAGTGACCTTCACCCGTCGTTGTGCCGTTAATCCGGTGATTGGCCGAGAGATAGAGGGTATGGAGATCACGCCAGCCCGTCAAAGCAAGAAGGTGATGGTGGTGGGTGCCGGTGTGACAGGACTCAAGGCCGCCGTTACCGCTGCCCAGCGCGGTCACAAGGTGATTCTCTGCGAGAAGACGGATAAGGTGGGCGGTATCCTGAAGTCGGAACAGGCGCTCCCGTTCAAGTATGAGATGTATGAACTGGGTGTCGTCCTGGAGCGTCAGGCCAAGGACGAGGGTGTGGAGATCCGTCTGAACACCACCGTCACACCTGAATATGTCGAGAAAGAGGGTGTCGATGCACTCATCCTCGCCGTGGGTTCAACACCGCTCGTTCCACCCATCCCTGGCATCGACGGTGACAACGTGATCCTCGTCAACGACTACTATATGAATAAGGATAAGGTCGCCGATAGTGTGGTTGTCCTGGGTGGTGGACTTGCTGGCTGCGAGTGTGCCATCCATCTGGGTATGGAGGGCAAGAAGGTGGAACTGGTGGAGATGCGCGATACGTTGGCTGTGGACTGCAACATCCGCCAGCGTCCGATCCTGATGCGTAAGGTGGCGGAGTTCTCAACGGCCCATACGGAATATACGGGTCAGAAGATTACTGCCGATGGCGTCATCTGCAAGGATAAAGACGGCCAGGAGGTGCTTGTTTCTGGCAAGACGGTCATCTGCGCCCTTGGCCAGCGTGCCAACCGAGCCGATGTCGATGCCCTCCGCCGATGCGCTCCGTTCGTCCGAGAAGTAGGCGACTGCGTCCGTCCAGCCAACATCACCAAGGCCATCTACGAGGCCTATCACGCCGCTTTGGATATCTAATTGGCATAACAGGGGGACGGTTCTTTTGTTACACCGCTGATGTAACAAAAGAACCGTCCCCCTGTTATGGATGCCTTCCAAGGGAGTAAAGGATGCCTTCTAACGTTGTTGGAGATGCCTGTTATACCCCCTAAACAAGCATCGTTTACTCTGTTAACAGGCATTCCTTACACTCGTGGAAGGCATCTCCACAACCCTTAAGTATATATAGTTACAAACTCACCCCCGATTTTGCTATCTGGAGATAGCAATTTTGGACAATCATTTGCAAGTGATAATTCCAAAACTGCCCAACACCTAACATCAATCTTCCGAAACCCCTTTATATAAAGGGGAAAAGCATTTTAAACACCTAACATAACACCTAACATAGACCTCACACACACCTAACATAAAAGTCATTCTTTCTGGGTTAAGACTTAATGCCGGATGTTAGGTGTTTATTAGGAGTTTGTTAGGTGTTCCAGCAACACCTAACATCCCTCAAACCCTTTGTAGCAGAGCATTTCCAGCGATTCATGTTAGGTGTTGAGCAAAAAAATCCTTCATCACTTTTTCGCCCATGAAATAATAGGTGCTGATTTCATATCCAGAGGCGCCATATAGGACATCCAGATCTGAATACGTATATGAAAGACTGGCTTCTTTCAGTCCGATGTCTTTCAGATATCTCGTGCCAAGTTTGACCATGTTTGTGGCTATCCCCTGATGGGTCTCGTTGGAAGCAACACAGGTGCATCCTACATTCCCAACTCCCTTGGCCTCTGTTTCTACAGAAACGATCAGTGTCCCTACGATCCTGTCATTCCTGGTGGCTATCAGAACGCGCTGTTGATGGCCAGGTGTGTAGAGGCTGGCGTTGTCGTAATACTTGGAGAAACTGTCTTCTTGATATTGGCAGGCATCATCGGCACAGCGCAGTATTTCCTTCATGTCGGCGATGGTTGCCCATCTGTAGCTGATGCCGTTGATGGTATCACCTACCGCATGATCGTTCAGGCAGAAATCACTCAGCGATATCTTCATGTCGAAACAGTTGCATGCTCCCCAAGAGTGTCTGTAACCCCTTTGCTCAAAGAAATCGGATGCATCCGCGTTGACTAATGGATCAAGATGCTCATGCACACTTGGGGCATATCTACGACTGGTAGGTACTCCTGGTAGGAGATAATCGAAACCGACTCCCAGAATCACCTTCTCGTGACCGTCTTTTCCAATCGTCTCTTCACAAGCCTGCAACAGGTCACTACCGATGCCTTGGTTTCTGTGTTCCTTATCGACCACCAACAACAGAATTGTATTCCCATTAACGATCGCGCACCCCATCAGCCTGCCTTCGCAGTCCCTTCTCTTAAAGATTACGTTACCTTCGTGATGAATGATCCTCAACAAGGTTTGTTCCTCCCTGCTGACATAGGGAAAGGTGCGCCGGAATATCTCTAGAATCTTATTCATGTCTTCTCATCTCCGTTCACCCTTTCGGGCTATTCGAGTCGGTGCAAATATACGAAATATTATTGAATGTTGTATCTTTTTGAGTTGGCTTTTTAGCAAAAGCCGTGTGTTTTTCTTAATCCCAGCTTGGCGGTGTCGGAAGAAAGCATTAACTTTGCACCCTAAGAACGCTATATGCAGATGACGATACAGGTGACATACAGACTGACAAGGAGACTGTCGATGCGCATCGTGAAAAACGGTGATGTGCACGTGTCAGCCCCGCTTGGCCTGTCAAGGAAGAAAGTGGAGGCGTTTATCGAGGCGCATCGCGACTGGATCGACAAGGCTCGGAAACGGACAGCCGAGAAACAGGAAAGACGGGATGCCTTCTATAACCAGTTGCCGCTGACGACCAAGGCTCAGGTCGAGGAGACCCGGAAACGATTGAAATTGCTGGTGGAGCCGATGGTGGAGCGCCATGCGAAGGTGATGGGCGTCAGTCCGTCGAAGATGTATTTCAAACCTATGATCTCCCGATGGGGTCAGTGTCAGCTGAAGGACCGCTCCATCTGTATCTCCACCTATGTGCTGCTATTGCCGGAATGGTGTGTGGAACATGTGGTGGTGCATGAGTTATGTCATCTGCTGGAGCCCAGCCATAATGCCCGTTTCTACAAGCTGATGGACCAGTATTTCCCTACTTGGAAGGCTGCCCGCAAAGAAACGCGACGAATGATAGCTCAGTTCCAGGCGTGAAGGATCTGACCGTCGAAAGCGGCGTAGTAGCGATAGAGTTGTTTGCCACCATCACCTGAGGCGACGGTGCCGTTGTTCACATCATAGTATCGGCCACACTTGGCACACGACAGTTGGTTGCCGCCCTTCTGCCAAGTCAGGGGGTATCGCGTACCGCCAAATTGGTTCAGACAGTTGGGACACTGTCCTTCGTAGGCAATCAGCATGTTATCGTAACTGCTGGTGCCGATGATGATGCAGTTGTTGGCGCCCAGAATACAGGTCTCCTGGTTCTCACGCTTGGTGCTGAGCAGGATGGTTTCCGTACTCCCGTCGTAATTGCGGGTGGTCTTCAGACGACGGAGTCCATTCTCCACGCTGGCTTCAATCTTACAGAAATGTCCTGGGTTGTTGAGGATGGCTGTCAGTTGGCAGGGCTGGGGATGGAGCTGGGTGTCGAAGAAGAAAGTACACCGATACTCGCGATAAATAGTGTCTTCGGCCTGACAGGAAATGAAGAAGATAGAAGAAGATAAAAGGAGATAGATGAAGATAAAGGACAAATGTCTTCTATCTCCACGGCAATAGCCATATGTCTTCTTCTGTCTTCTTCTATCTACTTTCATCCCAAGAGTTTGCTTTCTGCTGTGGTCATGCGCTCGAAGTTGAATCCTTTGAGCGTCTGTTCCATGAGGGCCTTGATCTGATCGTTGCAGAGGTTGCCGATAGAGCCCTCGTGGGTATGGTGGATATCGTGAGAGGCCTTGAACGTTCCGGCCTCGATGTCGAGTCCCACCTTCTTATAGGCATCGCGGAAGGGCATGCCATTGGCAGCCAGGCGGTTCACTTCCTCGACAGAGAACATCGGGTCGTACATCGGATTGTCGAGGATATGCTCGTTCACTTCTATTTTATTAATAATGTACGCAGCCATCTGCAGACAGTCCTTCAGTTCGCCAAAGGCTGGCAGGAAGACTTCCTTGATGATCTGCAGGTCGCGGAAGTAGCCAACGGGAAGGTTGTTCATGATGAGCGTCACCTGCTGAGGCAGCGACTGGAGTTTATTGCACTTGGCGCGAATCAGTTCGAACACATCGGGGTTCTTCTTATGTGGCATAATTGACGAGCCCGTCGTACATTCCTTCGGCAGCTTCACGAACGAGAAGTTCTGCGAGTTGAACAGGCAGGCATCGAAGGCCATCTTGGCGATGGTGCCGGCGATGGTGGCGATGGCGAAGCCCACGTTGCGCTCCATCTTACCACGACCCATCTGGGCATAGACGACATTGTAGTCCATCGAATCGAAGCCCAGCAGTTCGGTGGTCATCGTACGGTTCAGGGGGAACGACGAGCCATAGCCAGCGGCAGAGCCGAGGGGATTGCGGTTGGTCATCTTATAGGCAGCCTGCAGGAAGAGCATGTCATCCGTCAGACTCTCGGCATAGGCTCCGAACCAAAGACCGAAGCTCGACGGCATAGCTATCTGCAGATGGGTGTAGCCAGGCATCAGCACATCCTTGTACTGGTTGCTCTTCTGGATGAGTTCGTCGAAGAGGATTTTTACCTCGTCGGCAATATCCTTCAGTTCGTGACGGGTAAAGAGCTTGAGGTCTACGAGCACCTGATCGTTGCGAGAGCGGCCGGAGTGGATCTTCTTGCCCATGTCGCCGAGTTTGCGGGTGAGCAGCATCTCCACCTGGGAGTGCACATCCTCCACATCGTCCTCGATGACGAACTCGCCACGCTCTGCCAATTGGTAGATGTTCTTTAACTCTGCCAGCAACTGTGTCAGTTCGTCTTTCTCCAGCAGTCCGATACTCTCGAGCATGGTGATATGCGCCATCGAGCCCAGCACATCGTACTTCGCCAGATAGAGATCCATCTCACGGTCCCGTCCTACGGTGAACCGCTCAATCTCCTTATTAATCTCAAAGTTCTTTTCCCACAATTTCATATTTTTGCTATGTTTATAGTTTAAAGTTTATAGTTTATAGATGATAACTTCTATAGTTTCCGATGTTTTCAAGGGCTTGCCAGGTTATCATCTATAAACTATAAACCATCAACTATAAACAATAAATTTATTCGTAGTGCACTTGTGCCAGGGCATCGGCAATCTTCTCGACGGCCTCCTGAAGGGGCTTCTCTACCATGCTCTTGATAAACGGGTTCAGTTCGGCCTTCACAGTCACCTTCATCTTCGAGTTCTGTTCGTCGACGGGCAGAACCTGAATCCATACGTTGAAGGGTACAGGCGACTGTATGGTCTCGAACTTCACACATTTCGGCTCCTCACGGTCGCAGATGCACAACTTCAACTCTCCCACAGGGGCAACGTTGATGGCCACCGTATCCTCGTCGAACGAGAACTCGTTGATCTTATCTTCAGGCACACGATCCTTTACCTTGTCCAGGTTACGCAGATCGCTGATGTTACGATACACAGCCTCCTGCGGATAAGGAATCTGCTTAATGCTACTCTCGAACTTTGATTCTCCCCCAAATAAACCCATAATTATCTGTTTATAGTTTAATGTTTATAGTTTATAGTTGATTACTTCTATAGTCTTCGGTGATTTCAAGGGCTTGCCAGGTTATCATCTATAAACTATAAACCATCAACTATAAACAATATTACTGTTTCCACGTTTCCGGGCTCTTGCGCCATTCGGCGAGCACGGCCTTGTCTTCTTCCTTGATATAGCCGGTCTTGGCAGCCTCTTCGATCACGGCCTCGTAGTTGCTCAGGGTAATAAGTTTCACGCCAGCCTCCTCAAAAGCCTGCTCAGCCACAGGGAAGCCATAGGTGAACGATGCCACCATACCAATCACCTCTACACCGTAGTCGCGCAGAGCCTTCACAGCCTTCAGACTGCTGCCACCAGTAGAAATCAAATCTTCTACCACGACAACCTTGGCACCCTTCTTAATCTCACCTTCCACCTGATTACCCATACCGTGGTCTTTCGGCTTTGGACGGACATAGCTGTAGGGCAGTCCCAGCTGGTCAGCAACGAGTGCACCTTGTGCGATCGCACCAGTAGCCACACCTGCAACAGCCTCAGCCTCTGGGAAATACTCTTGGATAGCATGACAGAGTTCCAGCTTCACGAATGAGCGGAGGCTGGGGAACGACAGTGTCTTACGGTTGTCGGTATAGATGGGTGACTTCCAGCCCGAGGCCCACGTAAATGGGTCGTTCGGCTGCAGCTTGATGGCCTGAATCTCCATCAGCTTCTTAGCAAATTGATTCTTGATATCCATAACATTTTATTTATTTTGGCTGCAAAGGTAGTGCAAAAATTCGATTTAGCGAAGAGAAAACAAATATATTTGCATTCTTGAACATGAGAATTATATCAAAGTCGAATAAAAAACCATTTGTTCCTCTTTTGTACTATTGAAAAGAAAGATTTCTGCTAATAATTTGGAAGTTCGAGATAAATAAACTATCTTTGCAGCTGTTTTTAAGACAATAAATATTATATTAATCAAATCAAGTACGTGTTATTTATAGGTACTAATCTATTTGCGACGATATAAAAGAAATATATGGAGTCATTAATGTTCTTAGGTTTTGGCCTTGATGCCTGGATCACTATCGTGACGGTGCTGGGCATGTTCAGTATTCTCCTGTTTACTAAATGGCGCAGCGACATAGTATTCCTCGGAGCCATCGGTGTGCTCTTTGTCACAGGCGTGCTCGACGCGAAAGATGCCTTCTCGGGCTTCAGTAGCACATCGGTCGTTACTGTCGGTGTACTGTTCGTGGTCGTCGCGGGATTAACGCATACCGGCGTGCTACAATATATTGTGAGGTATCTGCTCGGAACGCCCAACAGTTACCCGAAGGCGGTGACGAGACTGATGCTGCCCGTGGCCATGCTCAGTTCATTCCTCAGCAATACAACGGTGGTGACGCTCTTTGTCAACATTGTCAAGATGTGGGCCAAGAAAATGGGCTTGTCGCCCTCGAAACTGCTCATCCCCCTGAGCTATGCCTCGGGTATGGGCGGTGTATGTACCCTTATCGGTACGCCGCCGAACCTTATCATCAGCGGACTTTACGAGGAGAAGACGGGCGTGGCCATGAACATTCTGACTACGACCATCCCCGGTCTGTTCTGTCTGGCTGTCGGCGTGCTGTCGATTATTGCCATGCGCCGTCTGCTGCCCGACCGCAAGGCGCCTGAGAGCGCTTTTGAATCGACAGGTGAATATACCGTGGAACTGCTGGTTCCGTCGGACAATTCTCATATCGGTGAGACACTGAGTGAGGCCGGCCTCTACCATGTCAACGGTGGCAGCCTGATCAAGATGTATCACTTCGACGATGTCCTGGCGCCTGTCACGGAGGATGAGCCCATCATGGGCGGCGACCATCTGATCTATGCCGGACAGATAGAGGACATCATTGAGATAGCGTATACCCACAAGTTGGTGAGTGCCGATCATCCGGTCTTTACCATGAGCGAGGTAGACAAATATAGCCAGTTGCGTACGGCCTACGTCAACATCGGCAGCTGTTTGATAGGGAAGACTATCGGCGGCAGTTCGTTTGAGAAGGATCACGATGTGATATTGGCGGCTGTCGCCCGACGCGGTGAGCGCATTAAAGAGGCACCGCGAAACGTGGTGCTGCAGGCTGGCGACACGTTGCTGCTGGTATGTCCGAAGAGCTTCAACTCCGAGTCCTCTTCGCTGGAGCGCGACCTTTACTTTTTCGATTCTGACGAAGTGCCCAACATCGGGTACGGTACGCTGATATCCACGGCCATCATGATTGCCATGGTGGCGCTCTCGGCCTTCGGCATCATGCCGTTACTACAATGTGCCTTCCTCGCTGCCGCCGCCATGCTCATCTGCCGCTGCTGCAACATGGATCAAGCCATGCGGTCCATCAACTGGGAGATTCTCATGGTCTTCGCCGGCAGTGCCGTCCTCGGTCTCGCCATCCAGAAGACAGGCATCGCCGAGTGGATGGCTAACAACATTCTCAATGTCTGTGGCACCAACCCGATTGTGGTGATGACCGCCGTCTGCTTGGTCGGCACCTTCATCACCGAGTTCATCTCAAACACCGCTGCGGGTGCCATGTTCTTCCCTATTATGTACGAGGCGGCGGAGAAACTGGGTTACGAGCCGTTCCCCTTCCTTGTCGCCCTGATGGTGAGTGTCAGTAGCAGTTTTGCCACCCCCATTGGCTCGCCCACCCACATGCTGGTCTACGGCCCCGGCGGCTATCGCTTCAGTGACTTCATGCGCATCGGCTTGCTGATGAACCTTATCATCCTCGCAGCCAACATCTTTATTGTCAACATCGTATATCCATTAACACCATTGCAATGAAAAAAGAGTATTAACATTATTTAAGGGAGGAGTGACCGCTTTTATTTGAAAAAACCGTAACTTTGTAGCCAAGTATAAATTCTATTAACTAAACTTACAACAAAAATGATAAAGAGAAAGACTCTAATCTGGGTAGTTGTAATTGGCACAGTGGTCAGTGGACTGACGGCGTGCGGATTTGATATGCCCAAGGAAACAAAAACATCGTTCGAAACGATAACGGTGGAGAAACAGAACATCACGGTACCTGTGAAGTT
>Ga0310786_10003883_pt1 | contig 21252 bp, 19 predicted proteins | sample AusTroGonzalo_MG_FD_203881 | JGI IMG/M metagenome (GOLD analysis project Ga0310786, IMG submission 203881) | Bovine rumen microbial communities from tropical cattle in Woodstock, Queensland, Australia - Gonzalo_03 (v2) (version 2) | ecosystem: Host-associated > Mammals > Digestive system >... | reverse complement strand
CATCATGGGCATCAAGAAACTCGGAAAAGCAGATACCGCACGTAAGGGTAATCTCTATTCATCAGCAGGTATGCTCATCGCAGTCGTATCAGTCCTCATCTCACAGGACGTTATCGACGGCGGTCTGGTCAGCTACCTCCTCATCATTTTCGCAATCGCAGGCGGAAGCGTCGTAGGCTTCATCTGGGCTAAGAAGGTCGAGATGACAGGAATGCCCCAGCTCGTTGCTCTGTTCAACGGTTTCGGCGGTCTGTCTTCAATGCTCGTTGCCATCTCACAGTTCATCGCTGGCGTTACTGAAGATGCTTTCACGGCACTCACACTGGGTCTCACGATCCTCATCGGTGCTGTTGCTTTCACAGGTTCAATCATTGCATGGGGTAAACTCGCAGGTCTCAAGATCTTCAAGAAGAACTTCTCCATCCCCGGCAAGAACTTCATCAACGCAGGCATCCTCGCTGTTGCAGCTCTCGGAATCCTGTTCATCTGCATCTCACCTGACGGCGGACTCGGTGTTGCAGGCGTAATCATCACAACACTCGCATCTCTGGTATTGGGCGTCACACTGGTTATCACCATCGGCGGCGGCGACATGCCGGTTATCATCTCATTCCTTAATGCACTCTCAGGTCTCGCTGCTGCATTCGCAGGCTTCCCTATCGGAAATACGGTTCTCATCGTATCAGGATGCCTCGTAGGTGCTTCAGGCGTCATCCTCACACTCATCATGTGCAAGGCAATGAACAAGTCATTTGCTTCCCTCCTCTTCAAGACAACAAAGAAGAAGGCAGCAGCTGTCGAGGGCGAGCACAAGGAACCCAAGTCAATGTCTGTTGAAGACGCTTTCCTCATCCTCGAAGCAGCAAAGAGCGTTGTATTCGTACCCGGTTACGGTATGGCTGTTGCTCAGGCTCAGCACGCTGTTAAGGAGCTTTGTGACGTACTCGAAGAGAACGGCTGCGAAGTTAACTTCGCTATTCACCCCGTTGCAGGACGTATGCCTGGTCACATGAACGTTCTCCTCGCTGAAGCTAACGTTCCTTACGAGCAGCTCAAGACAGCTGACGAACTCAATCCCCAGATGGCTAACACAGACATCGCCATCGTCATCGGCGCTAACGACGTTGTTAACCCTGCGGCTATCAACGATGAGTCCTCACCGCTTTACGGCATGCCTATCGTAAACGCTTTCGAGGCACGCACGGTATTCGTATTGAAGCGTGGTCAGGGTACAGGCTTCTCCGGCATCGAGAACCCGCTCTTCACAATGGATAACACCATCATGATCTACGGCGATGCTAAGCAGACCGTATCACAGCTCGTAGTCGAGTTCGAGAACGACTAATACAGAATCAATTCAAAGCGAAAGGCTGTCTCACATGAGGCAGCCTTTTTTAGTGTTGTTATAAATAATCAGGAATCAGAACCCTTCGGCAATGATGTAGATGATAAGTGCGATGAAGAGCAGTGCCACCAGCAGCAGGATCGAATTGATAATGAGTGATGCTATGGCAAATCCCCTTCCGTTTACGCCCTTGTCTCTCGTTTTCTTCAGTCCCACAAGCGAGAGTATAAAACCTGCAATTGGTCCTGTAGCCGCAAAGAACATTGAAGCAAAAACGGCTATGAGAAGTGCGATGATTGCTGACGGGTTGCCGGCACTGGTATCCTCGGTTTCAATTATGTAAAAGAACACCACTGTTCCGGCAATGGCCAGGAGCGCACAGACGAGTCCCGTCACGCCCGTAATATCAAAACGGGGTTTGGGGAGTTTCTCTCCCGGGAACAGACTGCCGCACAGATCACATCTCGGAAGTATATCTGCCTGCGGGGCACCGCACTTAGGACAAGTCTTCATTGTTCACCCTCCACAACCGTAAATTGCGCACTGCATGTATAGTCATAAGAAACGACCGGAGTATCAACCGTATAAATGATGCAGATCGGCCCGGTACCTTCTTCAATGATAAAAGTATCCTTTTCATCATCAATTATAATACCTGCGTTGATATCTTCGACATCACCGCTCCAAAAGACATGCAGTCTGGTCGTTATCTTCTCTTCTTCCACGTCGATGACAAAAACATCATTAACGGAATACTCTTTGCCTGACTGGAGCTGATAGTCATCATCAAGGGTGATCGGATGCAGTGTATGAATATACGGATTCCTCGGACCGTTAACCAACTCTATCCATTCCGGATTATCTTCCAGTGCCGAGCAGCCTGATAAACACAGTACACCTGTGAGAGCCAATGAAAGTATCTTTGGTGTGAGTTTATTCATTCTTCTCTCCCTCAAATAAATCTATCCCAATGGCGAGATTATAGCACAAAGCGGTTTTTAACGTTCCGTACGGGGGCTTAAGCCTTCTTGTTAACCGGCTTGATCACGAAGCAGGTAATGATGAATACAGGAATGAAAATGATGAATGCTGAGATTACATCAATGATCGAATGCTGCTTGATGAACATCGTTGAAAGAACGATGAGGAATGCGAGAACGTCGCTTGCAATGAGGAGCGCCTTCTTGTCCTTGAATGTGAGGTGAAGGCCTGCTGCAACGACGATGGCATCGTATACATGAAGGCTCGGAAGAACATCCGTAGGAGTGTCGATCTGGTGCAGATAATTGATCCAGTCCATGAAGATGTTCTGACGGTCAGGGATGGCTGCACGGAGCTCAAGTGCATTTGGATATACAAGTGAGATGATGATGAACAGCGTCATGCCTGCCATGAGCATGTATGAAGTCTTGCGTGATATGGGACGGCTGTAGATCGCGATTGCGATCATGCCTGCAACGAGATAAGGAAGCCACAGTGCGTAAGGAATAATGAATACCTCAACAACCGGGATCATGTCATCAATTGCTGTATGAATGATGTGGAATCCGCCTGCGGGATTAAGGCTCTCAACCCAGAAGAATGTCGGCATGTATATAACCATATAGATGGCCATCGGAAGCAAAGTGACGACCACATATAAAATCTTCTGTAAAAGACTCTTATTCTCCTGCTTATTCAATTCATTCCACCTCGAAAACAATATACGGAGTGCTCACGGGAAGAAGGGGGTCCCGTGAAGACACTCCGCATATTATACCCTGTGGAAGGAAAATTGGGATTGGCTTTTATTACAGACTTGATCCGCTTATATCAAGCGCCGTCTATGACTTTTGCATTAAACCTCATTAACCGTTCCGATGAAGATGGGAGCCATGGTTTCCGTATCAACGATTGCGTATACGAACGGTCTGTCGCAGTTAACGTTGCGGGTAGGATCAGCGTTTATATCAATGCCCTTTGCTTCAAGTACTACCGCTGTAGCTGCTGCAGCCTTTGTTCCCTCTCTGTCCACTTCGATATGAGTCGTATGAACCACCTTGGATGCATAGATCTCACCGGGCTGGCCTGCAATACCTGAGAAGTCAGCTTTTCTCGGATCGAATATGTCGGTTACGCCGAGGTTCTTGAGCGTGTCATTCATCTCATAATCAAAATCTGTCTCGAACTCAGGCATTCTGGAATAAACCTTGTAATCGTAAGATACGCTGCTGATGAATGCCTCGTAGTCAGCTGCCGTAAATTTTGCAGCAAACTCATTCGCGCTGATTGATTCATCCGTGGGCAGGATCGCGAGGAACGCATACTGGCCGCCTTCGTATTCCTTGATGAATCCTGTTGCCAGATCCGTTTCATAGTACGCAGATGTCTCATCGTGCAGATATGTGACAGTCTGTTCTTCACCTGCTGCAGTTGTGAATACGTCGTCGAATACATGATATTCGTCATAGGATTCTTCCCACTTGCCATCGAAAGTAATCGCGTTTACAAGTACCATTACCGTAAGCGGATCGAGGCCGTCAATAATCTTCGCGATCTGGTGATCGGTGTGCTCATATACCCAGCTGTTGATCTCAGCCGGAGTATCGTCGTTAAATGCACTGACCTTGTATTCAGCGAGGAATGTATCCTGAATGTAGCTTACATAATCAGTGTTTACCTTATCGCCGAGAAGCGTTGCGTTATTCCAGACCGCATTTGCACAGCCGAACTCAACATCCTTTGAACCGTTGATCCTGTCCATGAGATCAGCTGCATATGCCTGCTGCGTAAGAGGTCCCTGACCCGGTGCAAAGAGGTTTGTGAGCTGTTCTAATGATTCTCCCTTCGTGCCTGCGGCAGCCATGTCGAGTGCCATCATGAGCGATGCGGGAGAGATCATGATATTCGAATCAGTACCGTAATCTCTTACAGTCTGACTGAAGATGTCGAAGCAGTATCTTCTGTATTCACGGTCCATCTGTGCAGCATCGTAATCAGCACCTTCAACATCACGGAAGTTGATCTCCGCCTTGACCTGCGGATCATTTACGAGACCGCTGTCAGAATCCGACTGTGCTGCAGGAGTAACTGCAGTACATCCTCCGAGCAGCAGCGATGCCGCCATGATTCCGGTTATTGCCTTTATATCCTTTTTCGAACAGATTTTCATGTCTTTATCCTCCCCGTTCCAATCAGACTTCATTAACAGTTCCTACGAAGACAGGAGCCATTGTTTCCATGTCAACGATTGCATATACATAAGGTCTGTCGCAGTTAACGGTCTGGAAAGGTTTTACGATAGCGGGTTCACAAGCCAGATCACAGGATACTACCGTAACAGCTGCAGCCTTGGTTCCTCTGCTGTCTACTTCGATGTGTGTCTTGTGGATAACCTTGGATACATAGATATCGCCCCTCTGTCCTGCAATGCCTGACAGGTCAGCTGCGCCGGGGTCAAAGATATCTGTGCAGCCAAGATTCTGAAGTGTTCCGTTAGCAATGAATTCAAAATCATATTTGAACTCAGGCATCTTTGAATGTACTTCGTACTGATATGAAACGCTGTTTATGAACTTCTCATAGTCTTCAGCTGTGAAGTTTGCGGCAAACTCGTTTGCGCTCATTGATTCATCATTAGGAAGGATCACGAGGAAACCATACTCGCCGCCTTCATAAGCCTTGATGAATCCTGTAGCCTTATCTGTCACATAATATGCAGATGTAACATCATGCAAATATGTTACATCTTCTGTGCTGCCGTCAGCTTTGCGGAATTCGCCCTCGTTTATCTGGAAATCCTCATATCCCGTTTCCCATTTCGCATCGAAAGCAATTGCGTTTACGAGAACCATCACCGTGGCAGGATCAAGATCTGAAACTGCCTGTTCGATCATGTGATCCGTATGTTCATAGATCCATGAATTGATCTTACCCGGTGTCGTTTCATCGAATTCATCAAGTGTGTATTCAGAGAGGAATGTATCCTGGATATAGTCTACATAGTCTGTATTTACCTTGTTTCCCAGGAGCTTTCTGTTTGCCCAGACCGCATTTGCGCAGGAGAATTCAATATCCTTTGCACTGTTGATCTTATCCATGAGATCTGCTGCGTACGCCTGCTGTGTGAGAGGTCCCTGGCCTGCTGCGAAAAGGTTTGTGAGCTGCTCTAATGATTCTCCCTTAGCACCTGCTGCAACCATGTCGAGTGCCATCATGATCGAAGCAGGTGAGATCATTACGTTTTTGTCTGAACCGTGATCTCTTAACGTCTGGCTGAACAGTTCGAAACAGTATCTTCTGTACTCCTGATCCATCTTGTCCTGATCGTAATCGGTTTTTTCAACATCCCTGAAATTGATCTCAGCCTTGATCGACGGATCGTTTGTAATCGGCTCTGTTTCCTTTGACGGTGCAACTGATGAGCAACCTCCGAGAAGAAGTGACGCCGCCATGACACCTGTCATGATCTTTAAATCTTTCTTTGAACAAATCTGCATTTCTACTACCTCCATATTCCTTTGTCCGATTTGCTTTATGCCCTATAAACAGTTCGGCGCGGAGAAATGTTGCAGATGAATTCCCGGAAAGCATAAAAAAGAGGTTGTCTCTGATCGAAACAACCTCTGAAAAAGAATCCTTTTAAGTCTTAAACTTCTTAGAATCCGAAGTAATTTGCAACTACCGCAGCAACTGCGAATACTGCAATGAGAACGAAGCCCTTCTTGTTGCCTGTGAGCTTTGTCTCTGCGCTCATTCCCTCGTAGAGCATTACGATGTAGTAGAGGTAAGCTGCTGTAGCAACAAGGCTGCCGAATCTTACTACAGGGATGAGGCCTAAGAATTCACTTAAGATATCACTTACAACATATGCAGGAGCAACTGCCATTGAAGCGATTGCGAGAAGTCTCGGGAATGACCACTTCTCTTTTACGATGAGACCTGCGAGCAGGAACAGACCTGCCATACCGAAAGTCTTGACTGCATAGTAAATGAACGGGAAGAAAAGATCCTTAAGGATATTTCCTACAATGTTGTCTGTCCAATACTTTCCATACTGAGCGAAGTGAATGAGATCAACTGACATTGAAGACAGACCGCCGATAACGCTGCAGATAACTACTACGATTCCTGCCATGAAAAGTGCGTTGCCGATCTTGTCATACTGAGGTGTGATCTCAGCAATACCTGTAACAGGATGGATAGCAGCATGGAAAAGGTTCTTGAAATGCTGACCGAACGGGAGCATGTCAGAAGGCTGCTTGGGCTGTGCCTGTGCCTGAGGCTGGGGCTGAGCAGCAACGGGCTGCTGAGGAGCTGCCGTAGGCTGAGGTGCCGGAGCTGCTGCAGGCTGGGGAGCAGGCTGTGCTGCAGGTGCAGGAGCTGCTACGGGAGCTGCCGCTACGGGTGCTGCAACAGGTGCTGCTGCAGGCTGAGGTGCAGGTTGAGCTGCAGGTGCTGAGAATGCCATTCCGCATCCGCCGCAGAAAGCAACTCCATCGGGGTTTTCTTTACCGCAATTGGGACAAAACATGTTTCATATCCTTTCCTCGGGCAAGAAAACCCGATAAACATGATAGGTTCATTGTATCACAAGTATTTATATACAAAATACCCACCAAATGTCTTTATTGGCAATTTGGTGGGTATATATAATTTTTGTTGTCCTAAAAGCGTCAGATTACGTCAACTACCTTAAGAATCGTCTCCACACTCTGGATGTCGGAGAAGACAAGCAGATATGTCTGGCCGTTCTTTGTATAGAGGGCTGCGTTTACCTGGCTCGCGTCATCTGATCCCGCACTTACGCTTACGTTGCCGAAAGCGATCTTGTAGAGAGTTACCTGTGTTCCTGCAGGTGTTGTATTCGCCTCTCCGGCAACATTGTAGAACGGTTCAAAGGCTGAGACGAGATCCTTGCCTTCGGCTGCGGACAGAACTACTACCTTCTGTCCCTCCTCGCCCATATAGACTTCCATTGCAATGTCTTCAGCGAACTGGCCTGAACCGGTTCCCTTGAGATCGAACGGGAGAGTCTTGTTGATCCTGTCGAGATGGATGTCACCCATGCCTTCGTTGTCATCAGACTCAACATCTCTGTTATAGTATGTCTCTAATGTCAGACCGTCATCTGAACCTGTAACAGCATAGTTGTTTGAACCGCCGGAACTCAATGTGTCCTTACTGACTGAATCTACGGTGGTTTCCTCTAAAACGCTGTCAAAATCGATTTCTTCGACCGCCTGGTTATGAGCAGCAACTTCGGGATCGGATTTCCACCCTCCGTCCATACTGAATTCACCAGCTGCCGTTGTTGCAGCCGCAGCTCCATCTGCAAGGTTCTTCACGGGCGAAGGCGCTGACGCACCCATATGACTGAAGATAAAGAGTGCACCGGCAAGAACGACTACTGCTGCCGCGATCGATGAGATAAGTGCGATAGGTGTCTTCTTTGCCTTCTTCTTAGGTTTCTCCTGAACCTCAGATCTGCTGTGCGTTTCAGTTTCTGACTGTGATCTTATTTTCTGTTCACTTACGTGTTTGGGAAGCTTCGTAACGGTTGCCTGGTTTGCGGACTGTTCCTTGATTGCAGCGGAGACAGCGCCCATAACCCTGCTCTTCATCTCAGGGTCAAGCGTTACGCGTTCCATGATTTCATTATACTTATTCAAAATCATCCGCCTCCTTCAGCAATTCCTTCAGTCTGTCACGTGCGCGCTTCAGATCTGAGCGCACCGTTGCTTCGCGTCTGCCGGTAATCTTGGCAATTTCCGCGGTTGAATAGCCTTCCTGATAGAAAAGGTGGATAGCTTCACGCTGGTGTACCGGTAAGCTTACTACTGCATCCCAGATAGCCTTGTACTCGTCGCCTCTGTCGAGGTCCTCCTGTACTTCACCTGCGATCTCTTCATTGAGTTCCATGGTGTCGCGGACCTTGTTGTAGTCGATACGGTTCTTGGCAAGATTGGATGCTACTCTCATGAGCCAGGCTTTGCGATGTGCATCGCTCTCGAAATTCGGCCTGACGGTAACGAACTTGATCATCGTCTCCTGCAAGATATCCTCCGAGTCTTCCTTGTTGTGAAGGTAAGAGACTGCCAGACGCAGGATGGCGTTACCATGAAGGTCCAAGATCTCTTCCGCTTCCTTTTCTATCTCCTCGTCAGACTTCCGGCGACCGCCCGTTACAGGCGCATCATCGGCATTGTCCATTGCATCGTCAGCAGGTTCAGATCTTCTGACGATAAACATATCGTCGCCTGAGCCTGATGATGCCAGCAAAATGGCGAGCTTTCTTAAAAGCGGTAGATTGGCTTCGTAACTAAGTTCCATTGATCCCTTCAAGTCATCTTCCGCTTTCACCCTAAATACAGATGAAGCAGAAGAAATGTTGCACCGTTTTTCAAAGTGCTGCAAACAATTATAATTAATCCCACAAATCAAATCAAATTCTTTTATTTACCTGTTAATATATATAGGGCTTATTCAGGGGAATTTGACATTCTAAAGCCATTATTCACGGAATATTTAATATTAAATTAATATATGAGTAACACAATGCCACTAGAAACATAGGATAATAAGGCATATGAGGAATAATGAAGGCAGACTGTTTATAAAAAATGACGCGGTATATGTTGCCGTGGTCTTTGCGAGCGTGGTGCTCTTTATTGGTCTGCTCGCTGCCCAGATATTCTCCGGTGTTACAACAACCAGATATTTTATCGGCGTAGGTCTCCTGCTGCTGTCATTCCTCATGAACATTTTCGAGGGCAAGTTCGGTTATTACATTACTTTCGCGCTGAACTTCGTCCAGTTCATGATCTACACTTACGAATACATCATCATGAGAAACGAGTCGGCACCGCTCCTGCTCATCCTGACCTTCATGATCATGATCTTCAATCTCCTGATCCAATATTACGTTATCAAGGTCGCTTCCAAGATTCAGCATATCGAAGATGCCAAGCGTGCAGAACGCGGCAAGGCCATCCAGAAGGAACTCGAGAACGAGATGTTCGCCCGTACGAGCCTCATCGTTAACCACGAGTCAATGGGCAGCCACCAGGGACTGACCGAAGCAATCGGAAGAAACCTCACTTCTTCGATCGATTCACTCACGACTCTTCCCGGACGTGACATGATCACAGAGCGTGCTTACAAGCTCATCCTCGAAGACATCGCAACAATGCGTGAGAGCGACAATCCGGATGCTGCATGCCGCCCGTTCACGATCATCTACCTCGCGCTCGATCACTTTGACAACATCACGAGAACGATCGGCCACAAGTCCATGGACCTCTTCATCCAGAACATGGCACACCGTCTCCGCGAAGCTGCTGATCCTACGGACATGGTCGCAAGGATCGACGACGCAGACTTCGTCATCCTCTTCAGAAGATCACTTACTCCTGAAGCTGAGACAAAATACGCAGACAGACTCGCGAAAGAAGCATCCAAGGCTTTTGCTGCGGGAATCGATTCAATGAGCGCGAGCCTCCACTATGGTTTTGCACACTACCCTGCTGATTCACGTCACGCAGGTGAGCTCATTGCAAAGGCAGAAGAGCGCATGAGCAGAGCCGCAGGAACTCTGACTGAACCCGAAGGACCTGTCGGACTTCCGGGCGAAGAGATCTTCAGAAACAAGTCCAAGAATGAGATCATCGCGATCTTCGAGCAGGCTATCAACGACGGTTCTTTCCACATTACTTTCCAGCCCTGCTTTACATATGAGAGAAAGCTCACAGGATTTGAGGCATTCCTCAAGTTCGACAACAACGGCGTCATCATTCCGCCTCCGGTATTCCTCGCAGCAGCAGAGAACGCAGGCTACATGCGCCGTGTCGGCACATTCTCACTCGAGAGTTCACTCGGAGCTCTGGCACTGATCAACAAGATCAATCCGGGACTTACGATGAACATCAACATCTCAAACTACCAGCTTAGAGAACCTGACTTCATCCAGTCTTTCTCAAACATCGTATCAAGCACGGAGTGCAACGTTGATAACCTCGTTCTGGACCTCCAGGAAGAGAGCCTTATCACATCTCTTGCAGATATCAGAATGACGATCGAAGAGCTCGCAACAACAGGCGTTAAGATGGCGCTCGATAACTTCGGAAGAGGATATTCCTCATTCAATGCGATCCCTCTCCTCCCTGTATCAGTTCTGAAGCTCGACGGTAATTTCACATCCAAGCTCGCAACTGACGCAACAGTCAGAATCCTTACACGTTCCGCTATCTCACTGATGCACGACATCGACATCACGGTAACCGCAACAGGCGTCGGTCAGGAAGACCAGTTCGAGATCCTCGCAGGCAGCGGCTGTGACAGATTCCAGGGTCTGTTCCTCGGCTCTGCTATCGACAGGTCAGATCTCGAGTTCTTCATCAAGGAAAACACCTGAGGGGTTTCCTTATAATACCCGCGCGCGCCTATCCTTTTTACTTCTATGCTATAATCACCCTATTGTAAAAGGAGCGCTCGAGTAACTTATGTCCGAATCTGTAGTTTCTGTTGAAAACGTCTCATTAAAGTACAAAAAGGCCGTTTTGGATAACGTCACGATCAGTGCCGCCAAGGGCGAAGTAGTGGGTCTGCTGGGCTTAAACGGTTCAGGCAAATCGACTCTGCTGTCAGCCGTCGCAGGACTCAGAAAACCTGCTTCAGGTACCATCAGGGTTACAGGCAAAGCCGGCTTTGTCACTCAGGAAAATGCCCTCATCGATGAGCTTACCGCCATGGATAATCTCAAGATGTGGACACCATTGAGCAAGCAGGAGATACTGAAGGAACTGACGGAAACAGAGCTCTCCATTCTCAAGGTATCGGACTTTATTAATCTCAAAGTTAAGCGTATGTCAGGCGGTATGAAAAAGCGTCTCGCGATCGCATCCGTGCTCCTGGCAAAACCCGACATACTTCTCATGGATGAACCTCTGGCAGCATTGGACATTCCTGCCAAGAACGACATCATCAACTTCATCGATTCGTTTAAGGCCAAGGGCGGAACCGTATTTATCGCCAGCCACAGCGAGGAGATGTTCAAACACTGCTCGAAGATCTATCTGCTCAAAAAAGGCCAGGCCGTATTGCTGCCTCCTGGTACGTCTCCTGCGGAGGCACTGAATGGTTAAGGCATACTGCAAAAGAGTATTGCTTTTCCTTCCCTATGTACTGTGCTACTTCTTAGCGCTCGGCATTGCCATGCTGTCGCTGGTCTTATATGCATCTGAATTCCTTTTCGAAGATAACACGGACAGCATCGTGTCAGTCGCGTGCTACGTCCCTGATGACAGCGCATACAGCCGTCTCGGCATCGACATTGTCCAGAAGATGGACAGCGTTAAACACACCGTCGACATCAATATGGTTAACAGCGAGAAGAAGGTCCTCCGTCTGGTTGAGGACGGTGATGCCGTTGCGGGAATCATCATCCCTGAAGGTTTCATCGAGAACATGGGAACACCCGATGCAAAGCAGGCACAGATCATTTACCGTGACGCTGACACTTACGAAGAGCACATCGTAAACGACCTTATCTACGCAATGAGTGACTTGCTCGGAACCACGCAGTGCGCGATCCTCACGGCAGGGGAACTTGCCGAGGAACTCGGCGTTGACCAGAAGGACGTCTACAGCATCGAGGGCGATGTCCAGAACAAACTTCTCGATTATGTTTTGAACCGCAAGAACATGTTCCGCACAATGGACATCGACGAGCTCGTCGCAAAATACGGAGTAAGGGAGAGACTTACTGCTTCCTACACTCTGTACATCATCATGATGTCCGTCTTCGTGATCTCATTCTTCTTCAAGGGCAACAGTCCGATTTTCCGCGCCAGGGCCAAGCTGTCAGGCATTAAGACATGGAAGCTATTCCTCCTGGAATCCGCTTGCACGGCCGTCATGATGTACCTTTTGTATCTGCTGTTATTCACTGCCCTGTTCTTTATTTTCGACACTACAAAACTGTTGTCTCTCGTTACGGTCATACCGGCTATCCTGATCGTTGCGGTGATCGGCACGGCACTCTGCTACATCGTAAAGAGCCCTGCGGCAGTATCCTACATAACATTTGGTGCAGGCACGAGCCTGATGTATCTTGCAGGCGGACTGATCCCTCTGGATTACATGCCCAAGTTCTTCCAGACAGCTGCCGTTTATAACCCGCTGTACTATCTCATCCAGTTCTTTTTGAGGTCAATGTTCCTATGAAACTATTCTTAAACAGGTTGCAGATCCTCTCAAAAAGAAGCCTCATTAATCCTGCCATGTACGTTATGGCGGGTGCGATAATCATACTCGCGCTGCTCGTTATCTTCGTACCCGAGAAAGAAACTTCCGCTTACATTCCGGTAGCGATACTAAACGAAGACGATTCTGATGAGACAGAGGAGATCGTCGATGAGCTCTGCTCGATGAATTCTATATTCTCATTCTATGAAGTAGATGATGAGGAAGAACTCTACAAGGACATTGCATCCGGTAAGGCAAACACGGGATATATCTTCCCTAAACACTTCACGGAGCACCTGACCGAGAAGGGCCGCAAATACGACGTTAAGCAGGTTACGACTCCCGCTTCGAGCTTCATGTTCCTCTCACGTGAAGAGATCTTCGGCAAGTTCTACGGATACAGCTGCCGTCAGGTCATTGTAGATACACTGGCTGATTACGGTTACGAGATCTCAATCCACGACCCGGAACTCGAGAGACTCTACGGCAAGTACATTGATGACCAGACACTCTTCGCATTGGAGAGCGTTGAGGGCACGGTCTATAACGCGATCACACGCTCGGAGAAGATCCCGATCCCTCTTTATAAGTTTGCAGGATTCTTCATCTTCACAGCAGCGCTCCTTGGCGCTCTCGCATTCTTAAACGACCAGGACAACCGCATCTACATGAGATTCAAACTCATCGAAAGGATCTATCTGGGACTCATCCAGGTTGCGGTATTCACGTTCCCTGCAGCAATCGTATCCATCGTATGCTTCCTGATCTCAGGAACAGAGTTCGACCCGCTGCACGTGATCTTATACACATTGATCGTAACATTCATCGCATTCGCCGTCGGTACAGTAATGACGCTTCTGCCCATCCGCACCGCACGTTCGAAGATCTTCTCAGCTGTCCTGCCTGTATATCTGATCCTGTCATTCCTGTTCAGCGGAATCCTCATGGATCTCACAAACTTCGGCACCGCATTAAGAACTCTGTCGAGGCTCTTCCCGCCGTCAATGTTCTGATGTAAGTTCTTTCGAGAGGAATAAAAACAAGTAATAAAAAAGGCTGTGCAATGCACAGCCTTAAGTTTTTTGATTTAACCAGCTATCAGATTCTGATCTGGAAAACTGTTGAAGCTACAACTACTGCAGTATCAACCATTGCTGTGAGGCCCAGGAAACGGCCGTATGTTTCAATGAGTTCATCGAAAACTTCAGCAACTACATCGTTGTTCATAGGAATTGACTTCGGGTTGTTTGCAGCACCGAAGGCCTTTGCGAATGAATCAAGAACTGTTGTCTTGGAATTAACTGCACCACCAACGATAACGAAGATATTTCCGCCGTTGATCTCAACAGAAATGGCAACATCACCTGTAAGAGCGTTGAGAGCTTCCTCGAAATCGTCTACATCAGAAGTCATATCAATGAAATCCATGATGTCGTCGTTATCCAAAACGATCTTGGCAAACTTTGCCATATCAACGTGGAATCTGAAGAAACCTTCATTCTTGGAAACATAGAATTCCTTGTTTGAGAGATCCTTTGTATTGATCTCGATGAGATCAAGCATGTCATCAATGTAGTCCATGAAATCTTCTGCATAACCGTCATCAGCGAGCTGAATCTGCATAGCGAAAGCGCCATCGATCTCGAGATCTGCAATATCTGAAGGATCCTTCATGTCCTGTGCATCTTCCAAACCTGTGCACTTTGCTGCGATCGCAAAAGATGTAACGTCATCAGCATCGATAACGTCATCAAGACGTAAGTCTGCAAGGATTGACTCGATTGCTTCCGGGTTATCCTCGATGAAATCCTCATCAGCATATGTGTATATACCGTCTTCGAGATCATCCGGTTCAGGATTAAATGATTCGTCAAGGTCATGTTCATCGAGACCGAGCTTCTCACAAGCCTTAACGAAATTCTCTGTGTTGATCTTTGTTGTCTTGCTGCATCCCGCGAAAATGCCCACAAGCATTGCAGCTGACAGCACGCATGCTATAGCCTTAATCCTCTTCATAAAATAAAACCCTCCTTTTGGGAATATCTGAATTCTACCACAAATCACGGAAATTTGACTTGTTCAGAGACTATGGATAATGGACAGTGTTACGGCCATGCCCCAATGGGATTTGCGTCAAATTCCACTAAAACAGGCCGTCTGATTAACTCCCTCAGCCGAACATGTCAGCCGTGTAATAACCGCTGTCTATAAGGATTTCCTTGTAGTTATCTGCGGTTACGACGACCGGCGCACACAGATATGACGGTATTTTCTTTACGCCGTTGTTGAATGTCTCGGTATCATTTACTTCAACGGTCTTGCCCTCCATTATCTGGGTGGTCATCTTAACCGTTCTCTCAACGAGTGTTCTCGTATCCTTGAATACGGACATGGACTGTTTTCCGTTAATGATGTTTTTAACGTTCTCTAACTCGCAGTCCTGACCGGTAACGATCGGATACTTGCCTGTGTATGCAGTTTCAAGTGCCTTGGTAACACCCAAAGCCGTTGAATCGTTCAGGCAGAGCCATGCATCGAGCGTTGTGCTGCCGGAATAGAACTTGCCGATGATGGACTCAGCTCTGCCCCATGCCTTGTCTGTTGACCATGCCTCAGTACAGGTTGCCTCAAAATCGATCTGGCCGGACTTGATCTGGAGCTTGCCTGAGTCGATATAAGGTCTCAGAACATCCATCGCACCGTTATAGAAGAGTCTTCCGTCTGTGTCAGAAGGATCACCTGATGTGATCTCCATTGTATAGAGACCTTCCGGTCTGCCGAGATCCAGCATGGCCTCAATGTACATTCCCTGTATCTGACCGATCATGTACTTGTCGAAAGAAACATAGTAATCGACGGCATCAGTACCATTGATCATACGGTCGTAAGCGATTATGGTTACGCCCTTGTCCTTTGCGTTTTGAAGGACCTGATTAAGTGAATCAGGAGAGATGGCTGCAATAATGATGACCTTGCAGCCTGAATCGATCATGGCATTGATCTGTCTTGCCTGCGTATTTGTGTCATTGGAAGCGTACTGGAGATCAACTTCATATCCTTGAGTGATAAGATCTTTGCGCAGGAGATCTCCGTCCTGGTTCCATCTCTGGAGATCCTTTGTAGGGAATGAGATTCCGACCTTATCGGAAGCGGCTGCAACCGTGGTTTCAGCCGTTGTTTCTGCGGTGGTCTCTCCTGTCGGATCAGTGTCCGGATCCGTATCGGGAACCGGGTCAACCGGCTGAGTACTCTGCAGATACATGATCGAGAGGTCAGTAAGATAGCTGACGATACTCTCAACCAGCTTGTCGTTAACGGGAAGCGCCAACGGGTCCTGTGCAAGGCCGAAGGCTTTTACAAAATCTCTTAAAACACCCGGTTCGCCATTAACGGAACCTCCTCCGACAATGAGGACATCCGCGCCGTTTACTTCAATCGAGACTGCTGCATCTCCCGTAAGTTTTTTGACCTGTTTCAGAAATTCGTTAGAGAGAATGTATTTTCCTGCTTCTTCGATATTCGGATTATCGAGCAGTGCATCCACGGTCTTCTCAACGTCCAGGTGGATGCTTAAGTGACCGCTGTCTTTGGAGTAGGATAATTCTTTCTGTGTGAAAACCTCGTATGAGATCTCGTATTCGCCGAGGCCATCTTCGATGGTCTTGAAGATCTCTTCGGCGTAGTTTCCGTCAAGCGTCATCTGGATCGCAAAAGCACCGTCTACTTCCAGATCCTTAAGCTTTCCGTTATCCATGGCCTTCTTGGAATCCGTGTAACCTTTGCACTTCGCAGCGAAAGCAAAAGACTTGACTGTATTGGAATCGATTATGCCTTCGAGGCCGAATGAACTTGAGAATTCATCCAGGCTCTCTCCGAAATGATCATCCAGATAATCCCTGGCATCATCTTCTTTGGCGACCAGATAATAACCTTTTTCCACTGCTCTTCCGGACGGCGTCTCTTCATCGAAATCGTACTCTTCGAGGCCCATCTTATCGCAGATCTGGGCAAACCTATCAGTGTTTACGTTTGCTGTTTTGGTACATCCTGAGAAAATGCCTGCAATCATGGTAACTGCCATTAAAGCAGCACCTGCTTTAATCTTTTTCATATGCTCTACCCCCTTGTCATTCAGCCGCATTGTACCACAAATCATATATCTTTGACTTGCTCTTAATATACGAAGTATTATGATTGAGCGTGGGGGTGCAATCATATGCGCGAGAAATGGTCATCAAGATCTGCCTTTATTCTGGCAGCAATCGGTTCAGCAGTAGGTTTGGGAAACGCCTGGAGATTTCCGGGATTGGCAGCTAAGTACGGCGGAGGAGCTTTCCTCTTCGTTTATCTCATTGCGATGCTTGTAATCGGCATTCCTCTCCTCATGATGGAGATCTCAGTTGCAAGATATACCAGACAGGGCGCGCCCGGTTCAATGCGTGCGCTGAACAAGAAGGCCGAGAGCATCGGCTGGATCGCTGTATCAAACGGTATCGGAATCTCGATCTATTACGCAGCAGTTTTCGCATGGGTAATACTGATGTTCGTCATAAGCTTCAAGTTCATGAACATGACGGGCGACACAGAAGCAGCAAGCAATCTCTGGGCTAATACGATCAAGACCACCGGAACAACTTCAGGTTTCACAACGATCTCATGGCCTGTGGTTGGATGCCTCATCGCTGCATGGGTACTCTGTTATGTCTGCATCCGCAACGGCACGACGACAGTAGGCAAGGTTGTTAAGTTCACCGTATCACTCCCTGTTATCTGCCTCCTCATCATGGCAGTAAGAGGTATCATGATGCCCGGCGCAATGTCAGGACTTGCAAAGCTCTTCATTCCCGATTGGAATGCGCTCGGCGATTCAAATCTCTGGGTAGACGCAGTCGGCCAGGTATTCTATTCACTCTCAACATCCATGGCGATCATGTTCGCTTACGGATCATTCCTTGATAAGAAATCCAACATCGTTGTTGATACTGTCATCATCGCTTTCTCCGACATGTTCATCAGCGTTCTCGCCGGCATCGTTATGTTCACAACAATGGCAGGCGTAGGAATGCTCGACAACATGTCCGCATCAGGTATCGCTACGGCATTCATCATCTATCCTCAGGCAATCGTTAAGATCTCTGACAGCGGAGTCTTCAACATGATCTTCGCATTCATCTTCTACTTCTGCCTGATCACTCTGGCAATCGACTCACTGTTCTCGATCATCGAAGGCATCTCAACTGCAGTATCAGATAAGTTCCATCTCAACAAGAAGAAGACAACACTTATTATCTGCATCATCGAAGGCGTCTTGAGCCTCATCTATGTAACAGGTGCAGGCCTTGCGGTTCTCGACATCGTTGACTACTTCATCAACAGCTACACACTCATCATCACGGGCGTTCTCGAGATGATCGCAGCCGGCTGGCTCTTCAAGACAACAAAGATCCTCGAAGAACTCAACCGCAACACAAACAAGTTCAAGATGCCCGCATGGTGGTTCCTGCCTTCGATCAAGTTCGTATCACCCATCGTTCTCATGGGACTCTTTGGATGGAACCTCTATAACCTCATCACAGGCGGCGGTATCTATGGTGCTGCCGACAATTATTCAATGACCGCCAACATCCTGTTCGGATGGGTCGTATCGGCACTCATCCTCCTGTCCGGCTTCATCGTAAGGATCATCGTAAATATCATTTCAAAGTCCGGTTACACGGAAGACGAGAGAACCTGGGACGATTTCAAGGAGACCTGATACTAAGGAGACCTCTTATTGAACAAGATCGGACTCAAAAAACTGATCCCAATCCTGATGCTGACATTTGTTTTTGCCGGCATCGTCGGATTCTGTTACGAAGAGGTCTGTGTCTATATCAATGAAGGCCAGTTCTTCAAGCGCGGAACAACGTTCGGACCGTGGATCCCCATCTACGGATTCGGCGCCATGCTGACTTATTTCACGACGCTGAAGGTTAGAAAAAAGCCTTGGTTCGTGTTCCTGATCGGCTCACTGGTGTGCGGTTCTTTCGAGCTGGCATCAGGATTCATCCTGGATAGATTCTTCGGTTTAAGACTGTGGGACTATTCGCTCGTCATACTTAACTGGGGCAATGTCAACGGCTATATCTGCGCGAGATCGGTAATCACATGGGGCCTGATGGGCACATTCTTCATCTGCGTGATGCTCCCGCTGTTTGAGAAATTCCAAAATAAGAGACCTAAGACATTTAATGTGGTATCATTCGTGCTATTCGGAGCCTTCGTGCTGGACATCATCCTGAGCCTCACGCTCAACACACCGAGATAAAGGAGCTAATTCATGAGCAAACTGCCGCCCAAATCCAGAATCCCGATGCTTATGCTCGTGTTCGCTTTTGGCGGAATCTTCGGCTTCATTTACGAAGAGATCTTCTACCGCTTTGACCTGGGTGAATGGGTAAAACGTGGCACGACCTTCGGCCCCTGGATCCCCATCTACGGCTTCGGCGGAATCCTCATGCTCGGCCTTACTTACAAGTTCAAAAAGAACCCGTTCCTCGTATTCCTGCTCTCCAGCATCGCTGCCGGCGTATTGGAATTTGCGACGGGCTACGTCCTCTTTAAGTTCTTCAACATCAGACTCTGGGACTACAACACCGAGATCCTCAACTGGGGCAACATCGGCGGCTATGTCTGCGCACGCTCGGTACTGTTCTTCGGAATTTCAGGTCTCTTTTTGCAGTTCGTCGTTATGCCCGTGTTCGAGAAGATCGAGAAGAAAATGCCACGCAAAGCATGGCTGTGCCTGTGCTTCATTCCCGCGGGACTGTTTATCTGCGACATATTAATCAGCACGACATGCCACGTGCTGGGAATCGCATAAATCTCAAGTAAGTTTTTTATCCTAAAACGCCAAAAAAGAGACCAAAAAGTATAAGAAATCGCGAAATCTTATACTTTTTCGGGTAAAAAACGCCCTTTTAGGATAAAAAACATTTTTGACTGATAGAGATTATCTGAGCAGAATATCGCCCTTAAGCATCTCTTCCCAATCGAAAGAAGGAACTACGCCTGACATGCACGCAATAGCTGAAAGCCCGTGTGCGGTTGCCCACAATTGCAGAAGTTCAACCTCCTGCTCCTGCTTGCTCTTTTCCATCTTATTCTCTGCGAGATACTTGATATATGTCTTCTTCAGTAATACAAACGGCGGATAATCGTTGCCGGAATCAGCATCGATCTGAAGGTGCGCAGTGATGTTCTGCCCTCCAAAGAGGAACTTGAAATAATCGGGCTTTCTGAGGAAAAATGCGACATAGTGCTTACCCATCTCAACGATCGCAGCCTCAGCTGAGGGAGCGCCCTCGACTGCACCGCCCAGTTCTTCCATGAACTGGTCGGTAACACTTGTTTTGATGGCTTCAATGAGTTCTTCCTTATCCTTGAAATGCGCATAAGGAGCTGCGTGGGAGACCTTGCATTTGAGTGCGACCTTACGGAGCGAGAGGTTATCTTCACCGCTCTCATTTATTATCTTTACGCCGGCATCGATCAGGGCCTGTCTCAGGTTGCCGTGATGGTAACTGTCACTCATTGCAATTCTTCTCCTTTATCTGCCTTAAGATACCACAAGTCGCTTCAGGATTCTCCCACAGCGGGCTGTGAGCGCTGTTTGGGATCTTGTAAAAACCCTTGTCGGGCGCATCGATCAGTTCGCAGTACTCCTGAACGAGAGGCCACGGGCAGTTATAATCCGTATCACCGCTTATGAAGTAAACAGGAATCTCCAGAGAAGTTATCGACTCCCTGTAATCGAAGTTGTCGAGGTCCTCAGCCAGCGGCGTTTTTCTGTACATTTTCATGGCGGGTACATAAGAAAGCTTCTCAGATATCGTATAGCATCTGCAAAACAAAATCGGGATTACGATGCCTTCAAATTCAGACTGGTCCTTGATCGTTCCGCCGCCGGCTTTATGGAGGAGGTCCACGTAGTTATACCAGTCCTTGCACTTAACTTTTCCGTCTTCCAACTTATCTACAGAACTCTCAAGTTTGCTGAGAGAGAACGAATCCCCGCGTTCAGTGAAAACATCTTTCATGAAGTTATAGATCAGAGTGTCGTTGTCCACACCGTCGGTTACGCACTGGGCCATGTTTATAAGTGCGTAGTAATCTTCGGGATGTGCTGCTGCAGCCCTTAATGCGATATGAGAGCCGCCCGAGAAGCCCATGATGAAGATCTTCTCTTTGCCGAACCTGTCCTTCAGATAATCGGTGACGCTCTTGGCGTCGCGTAGGATGTTTTCCAGAGTGATCTGGGCTGTATCGAACTTCGGATCGTAAGCGATTCCCATGTCCCTGTAATCCCAGTAGACAACTGTAAAATCCTCTTCGAGATTCATGTCCTTGTACTTGTCGGTAAACACATAATCGTCTGTGCCAGGACCGCTTGAGACAAACAGCAGGACCGGATTGTCCGTGTTCTTGCTGTTGATAAAAAAGCCATTGGGCGCGCCGTTTATGTCCATGACGAACTTCTCCGACAGGCTCTTGTCCCCGTCGTACTGACGTATTGTTCCGGGGCTCATTATTGCCCAAACGGCAAACAGCACCAGCAAAACTCCCAAAACCGCTAAAACTATTACCATTCCCTTTTTTCCTGCCTTTTTCATCCTCTTACTCCAATCTTTACACTGTAAAGTTAT